>ERZ724508.1197-NODE-1197-length-16041-cov-4.618729_pt1 | contig 16041 bp, 19 predicted proteins | sample MGYA00376041_ERZ724508 | MGnify/ENA primary metagenome ERZ724508 (study PRJEB28724, sample SAMN07190887) | wastewater metagenome | isolation source: effluent of sewage treatment plant in Hong Hong | place: USA: Christiansburg, Virginia | collected 2016-03-01 ...
TAACTCGCAACGGGCCGTGATGTCACTTCGACTACATAACCGCAATACCTTACTCTCCGCATTCTGGTAGTACTTCAGCGAAATTGATCTGCGTTTGAGTTGTTCCTCCACTGAGCAATTTCTAGTGTAGAATTTGTTGGCTGTGCGGTTCTGCATCGAACATAACAGCACCTCCTTATCGTATTCGTCGATTTCGTTAGTCTCTGTACGCACCGATTTGCGGCTCAACCTCACTGACTTCTTTCGGGAGGGATTTTGGAACTCCAGCGATATTGGCTACTTATGAACTCGACGACGCTCAGGCACTGACGATCCCTAGGTCTTGAAACGCGTTAGACTTCGACTTGGTTTGATAGGCATATTCTAAGTTGGGTATTCGATTGTTTGGGTGCCAACGTCAGTCAGGTTTGTGTCCTAGAGTTTCTCGGCTCTCAGCAGTTTGTTGGAGTAGTTGTTTTAGATACTCATGTGCATGAGCGCAATCAGCTCATTGAATGTGTTAGCTCGTAACTCAAGGATGTCGGACAGTGACGACAGGATGAGATCTTGAATACCCTAGCATATTGTTGAGGCCATCCTCTGCAGCATCTCAGCACTGATGCACGTTAGCGAGGCTGAAGGAGAATTACCCGAGATGTTGCTCTTGAGCAGGTTGGTCACACACGTAATGAATTCAACCGGAAAGAACGGTAAGGGTTTCTTGCGTACTGTCGATTAATGCTGGAGTATTTGACTGCTGGTGGTCTGCTTGACTTTGGGACGTTGAGCACACATTAATAATTATTTCTAGCGCAGTGAGCACCGATGGTAAGTACTTTAAGCAGGGACTATTGGAAGATCGTAACGTATAATATTTGAATGTTACACGATCCCTCCAAAGCGAAGTCAAGCTATGCGAAGATCCATGAACCCAAGACGCTGTTCACAAGGGATAGTTACTATCAGTATCTCGAGGGGCAGCTCAATAAGATGGCGCTGTTCATGGTGCAGTCCACCAAAGATGGGGAACGTATCTCTCACCTCACAGAACTGCTCGAGAAACACGAGGAGAGACTACTGCGAGTGGAAGGCAGCATGAAAAGCCTTGCCATTTACAGTCATGAAATAGCTTCACAGGAAATGCGTGGCAACCCATCAGAAGACAGGATCGATCATCTCGAGAGGAAGCTAAGAAGGGTTTAGTAACACATGCTGAACTACACTACAAAGGCTACCTCCACCAACAGAAGACAGCAGGAATCCCAACAGTCATGCTAAACGGATGCTCGATACGAACATCTTGAACGAGAGCTGAGCAGACTCAAGAAAGACATGGGAAATGGATCCCACCATCGATCTAGCAGTAAGATCTCAGCGGGAAGCTCAATGGGCAAGATGGAGAAGCATAGAAAAGAATAGCTCGAGAATCCAGTTTTTGGTGGGAGTCATCTTCAAAGTCAGAAGACTGAAAAGTTGGTCGATAGGCATTTGGATGAACAGCAGGTCATGCTGGTTCAGAAAAGGCGAATGGAGGAGATTGCATTCTCCACCTGCACCCAAATCATCAGGGACGAACTCAAAGATGTCGTTCTAAGACCACAGATTAAACAACTGGAGACGAAGATGAGGGACTACTTCACGAGCAAATTTGAATCCATCAGCCAAATCATTAGTCGGGTTGAATTTGGAAAGGATAATGAATATCTGAGATCAGCAAACCATCAAAGACTCCAGGGAAAGCTATAAACGACGAAAGTGGGTGACACCACACAATCTTCACTGAAACGAAGGACCGAAGACAGGACTGCTCACGACCACGAGAACCATAAAAGATAAAAGACAGTGGACCCGTTCCCAAGCATCGATGAAAGTGAACCACAACGCTTATCTTTCACTTTGAAGGGTGGGCTGTTCAATAGTGGTGGACTGTCGTTCGAAGATGATGGTAGAGCAGCCAAAGTGCAGTTCAGCGAGAGAAACATGAAAAAGAAAAAGATTTTGAAGGTAAAAGAACAATCCAAAAAGCGGAAATCTAAGTCCAAATCTAAGATATCGCATTCGAAGTCTCACTCGCGATCAGTTTCAAGATCAGCATCACGATCCATCTCCAAGTCGGTGAGTCGATCAGCCCTTAAATCTGCCGATTCGAGACGATCTAAATCACGAAGCAAAAATATCAATGATAGGATATCAAGTGTGTCATCTGTATCGAGGAAGCATTCACACTCTCGATCTCTCTCTAAATCGCAGTCCCAGACGAAGCAGCCAAAACCAAAGAGTAACAGGATCCCTGAGGACATGACCAACCGGCATCGCTACCCCAGCCACGTCCCACCGAAGAAGAAGCCGTCGAAGAAACTCTCCATACATGCACCAAAGTTAGACGATAAGAAGCGAAATTGATTTCTGCTTATATTTTCAGTTGGGATAGTATCAGAGTCGCTTGAACCAACCTTTGAATGAAGTGGCCAATCTAAAGTAGTTTGGTACTCTTCCTTAGTGCTGCAATAGTATTGGATCGAGCCTATTGGTTATTCTTGATAGAACATCCTGAGCTGCTTCTTTCCTGCTCTGATTGCCCCATCCATATAGCCCTGTGCTTGTTCGGCCATCTCAGTGCCTACCCAATATACTCGTCCTTCATTCTCTGTCACGTCGCCCACTTGGCTCAGCAGTCCAGGTGGGAAGTTCACTACGGGACCGCCTCTCATTTACTCATCGTCAGCCCAGTTTTAAATATGTACTTCCAGTGGAGTCAGTGCTTCTTCACCGTAGAACTCTGCAAGTTTCTATAATACGCTTCGGGTTATCTATGCTTTGGGACTCCAGTGCCTCGAGATTCCAGAGTTGATGAAGATAAGGATGCCTGGTTGAATCTATCCCTTGTCGTTTGGACGAGAATCGTCATAGGCATTGTATACTGGCGAATCTAGACAATCACCTAAGATTTCACCACTAAACCCTTGACCTTCCAAAAGCGGTTCTTGTCCAAGACAATCATCTTGATTGTGGAGCCCATGAAGGTACACTGACTAATCATTTCTCTCTTCAAACTCAACATGGGTCAATTCGACTGAGACAGGTAAGTGGTGCCGCCATTATGACGTAGTCGCATGCAAATGTTACCTAATCCTTTGTAGTGACCTTCACCCTCTGAGATGATTGATCAATTTCACGAACAGAACTGTTAAGATAACCTTCCCTCCTAGTCTTTCCACCTCTTGTCTAAGATACTCACTAAGCTGTTGGGTTCCAAGTAGCAACTTCTTTTCCTGGTTGCCATTGCGAATATTTATCAAGTTATCCATAGAGTGGTTTTGATGGGTGTACCATAGGAAGAACAACATGCAGATTTAAGATGTCTCCACTCCAAAGATTCCTCGTACTGCTCCCTCGAACAGCTTCTTTACCTTTTCAAACCAAACATTCTCTTGAATCCATGAGTAGATTGTGATTGAGCCCCAGTAGATTTCATTGGACAGTTCATTGGGTTCTTCAACGGAACAGTCCTCGCCATTCGGTTAATCCTTTAGGTGAGATACTTCAGCTGCAATAATCCCAGGACGTCCACGTTATTAGGGATATCCGAACGATAGGTACCTGACTTGCAATTCAGCTCGAGGATCTTGAGTCCGTCGGCATCCTGCGGAATCAAACTGTTCTTTGCTCGAGCAGCCAAAGCAACGTAACCTCAGTATGTTGTGGCCCAACATATATTGCTCCGAAGTCGTAGAGAGTATCATGCATCTTGACAGTTAAAGTGCGCCCACCAACCCTATCCTTCGCTTCGAGCACAGTAACCTAGAGCAGACTGTTTGCCTTCAGCAACTGTTCGGCTGCACTCAATCCCGAAAGCCCAGCTCCAACTACAACTACCTTCGCAGCTTGCATATCCAATCAGATTATTAAACACCAATATTTAAGGTTTACCTCGAAGAAAAGCAGATGCTGAGACGCAGAAACGAAATCTAATTTTTTCGGTGGGAACCACCACCGAGAATTATGCTAAGCGCTCCATTAATGCTAGCGTTCTCGAAATTTCTTTAATAGGACGATGCTAATCAATAATTTTAACCAAATGCCTCGAAGTTTCCCTCACCAATGGAGGCAATAGCCATCCGAGAGCACCTTTATTGACTATTGGGTCTGAACATTATGAACTACAGACATAACGGGCTGCTGATCACTGGTCCTGCTGCAGAGTCAAACCAGCAAATACTCGACTGGCAGTTGATGCTGGGTCATCTGAGAGAACAGTCTTCAAAAAGGCAGTTTCCTCGCTACCTGTCAATTCGTAATCTGCGGCAATAATATATTTAGCTGCAGCAAGTTCACATCTATGAGCAATAATCGCCTGCCAAGTCCTAAGAACAACCTTCGAACATCATTTATGCCTTCGACTGCCAAGGGTGTAGGAGTCGTGTCACCTTCTGGTCGCAACACCGAGAATAAAGACCCGAGTCTATTCACCAGCATCGGCGCGGGCAGCAAGTCGCCACTTGTGAAGCTGCCTGTAGAGCCAGTAACTGAGAAGCCAACCACTGTGCAGTCTCCCAAGGCCAAAGTAGTTGTCTAAACCAAACCCAAACCTGCAACGCAACCAATAAAACAGGCTCCAGAGACCTCTACGAAACTCTTGCCTCCGAGTTAGAAGAAAGAGGACTTGAGGATGACCTACGCAGCCAATTCAACTGCTAGCAAGGACTTAATCAAGAGCTAAGGAATCAGAAAGTCAGTGCTGAGTCCGAACTGCAAACCAAACTTCAAGCTTCCCGAGAAGGAGCCGAAGGAACCTAAGGAGCCGGTTGTAAGCACCCAACCAGCTATTGGTAGCAAAACGAAAGTGGAACCAATTGGCCATGGCGAGCTTCCCAAATCACCAACAGCAAAACTACACCCGCCGACTTTCCAACCCAAGCCGAAGGTACAGCCACCTCAACAGCCCAACCAACAACCTCAGCAACATCAGGTAATAGGTGGCTTCGTAGTGGGGAAAGTAGTTGGTGCTGGCCGTTTCGGATAGGTGTACTTAGCAAAGTAATCAGTGAAGGTTACTGTAGGCACCAACAGACCGGCTTTATCTGTGCTCTGAAGAAGCTCAATAAGGCTAAGGTTCGGGAAGCAAACTCCCTCCAACAGGTCCTGGATCAGATTAAGTTGCTGTCCATCCTGAACAATCCAAACATCGTGCAGTTCTACGGATGCCTCACCGATGCTGAGAACGTCTATCTCGTGCTGGAATTTCTAGAAGGTGGTACTTTGCAGAACAGGCTATCTCCTGCCAAGAAACTTTCATAGATCGACACGGTCCTCATTGTCAGAGAGCTTGGTATTGCCCTGAAGGAGCTGCAAGACATGAACATCATTCACAGATAGATGAAGGGCGAAAATGTGGTCTTATGCTATGGCATCGCCAAACTCTGTGGGTTTGGGTGGGCACATCGTACAAAGAAAAACCCGCCAAACGGGAACAACCACAGCAATAATAGCACTAACAGCAGCATCGTACATGACGAGCATAGCCAAACCTTCGACCTTTGGTGCCTGGGCATGCTCACCTACGAAATGTTGACTGGCAAGCAGCCCTTCGATGCTAAGCACAAGTGGCTTAACATGCAAGAAACGGTACGAAGGCAACCAATATAGGTGGATGTCAGCAAAATTGACTATCCAGTCGAGATAGGCAAGCACGCCATCGAATTTATTCAGGGGCTGCTGAAGAAGCATCCACAGGAACAACTGCGTCCAGATAAGATGCTTGTGCACACGTTTTTAACCCGACCGGAAGTCAATCGACCTGCCAAACAGCCCTGAAATGCTTCTGATAGTTCGTCATGAAGTCAACAGGCATAGAGGATTGTGTTATTAGCTCAGAGCCGATGTTCAATGGTTGCTGGTCTCTCGCGGATAGATTACACGCTCGTCGGAGAAGCTCAGGTCAACCAACTTCCACGACTCCGTTATATTATTTTTTGCAGTGCAGCAAAAGCAGATGCAGCCCACTCTCCGCATCGAGCGGGTTATGCGAAGCAACTCGTCCATGTTCGCGCTGTTCGAATATAACAAGCTGGTAACACCACTGGATAACTTTCTATCGGTGCGATCGTTGGAGAGCGATCAACGCTACGACACCATCCTTCCTATTCCAGAAATGTACCCTGATGATCAACTGTAGTGTGGAGACGGTCCTTAGCATAACAGTTTCTGGCAACAGCCGAATCATGTGTCTGGAAAGGCTGAAACTCACAGTGCAACAACAACAGCAAAATCTTCAGCAAGAGCTCCAAGTAACTCGTTATGAGGAGGGTGAAAGAAGATGCATGAGGCTGCAAGCACGTGCTAGTAAACTCATTGCTAGTGTCGTCATCGGAAACTTTCTGCTTTACGGGTTGGAATCCTCAGAAAAGGACTTTATAGAGATGTTTCTGATAGATTGCCAAGAGATGAAGGTTAAGGCATCCGGCTATCTTGAAGAAAAGGTCAAGGAGATCGAGCTGATCAATTGGGGATAGTCCGTAGGAGTTTCGGTGCTGTTTGCCAACGAACTCAAAATCTACCAATGCGTAGAACAACAGCCGCAACAGTTTCCGCCATTCGGATTCACTTCGACTCGTAGCTATCATGGCTACGACGATGCCATCCGACACCGATACATGAACAACCAATTCATGGTGGCCAGCTTCCCCCACTAGCTTCGTGTCTACAAGGACTACCACAGGATGCAGCATTTGGCTCTTGGCAGTCCTGTAAGTGCAGTCGAAACCAATAGCTTTGGATTCTTTGCATTTACACCGAACAGGCTGCTTTACTACCGTCAACGTCGTGAACTTTTTGAGAAGGAACTCAGTTTGGAAGTGCCTGGCATCGACTATTGCACACATATGCATGTCTCTCCTTCCGATAACCTGTTGGTGATATCAGCTGATAATGGGAGCATGGTCTCGGTGTGGATAAGCAATGAAGAGAACAACCAAACTCTTAAAAATTAAAACTTGCAAGTCAAAGTTGAGCGGCCATCTCAGAAATAGTTGGTGTGTATGGCGGCGTCACCAGCAACTAACTTCTTAGCTTTGGTAGAGAGGCTCCCCTACTGCCTGACGATCCATGATTTGGACAGCAGCATGATCGTGACCTATCAGCTCACACAAACCGAGGAAGATTCAACAGTAATCGACTGCTGTTTCCATCCACAGGTTCCTCTTCTTGCAGTGGGCTATCGCACAGTCGTCAAGTTTTACTGTCTGCTGTATTCCTAAATCAAGGAAACGAAGCAGCTTGCGATTGTTAGATGCCGAAAGCTCTTCTATAGCAACTGTGGAAACTTTTTTGGATGCGTAACTGGCAAAGGTAAGGGCGTGAAAATCACCCTCTTCGAAACAAAGAATTACACTCAAGTGGAGACCCTTTGGGTTGGTGGCGAGATTGTCGAGATATTCTGGTCCAACTATGACAATATTGTGTACATCGTTGCTGAGCATGCCTTCGTGTACTGGTTAGTGGACGACCTCTTTAAAGAGAGAAAGGAGGTTTCTCAAACAACTGTGGGAAAACGTATCGGTGGCTTTTGTGATCGTCATAGCCGGTCTGCAGTGATGATCCTGGAGCAGAGTATGCTAAGACTGCATCCCGATTACACAACTGACAAGCTACGTTCAGTTCCTAACTTGATTCAGGTACTTCCACTTCTTCACGGTTATCTGTTGGCTTGCGAGAACGGAATTATTTTAAGTGGGCCTACTCTGGAAATCGGTGCAGTAAGTCATGCCAAACTCAACATATTCCGCAAGTCGATAAAAATGTACCAGTCCAAGAATAAAGTGATCTGCCGTTCTGAAGGCAACTAATTAGTGGTGCTATCAGAAAGAGACCTAACCAACCAGAAGACAATCGATCATGACATTGTCCTCGCCGACCGAAAAGTTCTCAACGAAAATCTATCGAAACTGAGAATCTACCAAGCAGATATGGAGAATTTAGAGTCGAAGTTTTCTCATACTGTCGAGTAGCTCAAGTCAGATTTCAAAAGGCAACAGGCCAGCTTGTAGGCTAAGTACCGTGCTGAGATTGCCGAAGTGCAACAGAAGGAACTCAGTGAAAAGGAACAGAAACATAAGTTGGAAAAGTTCATTAATGAGAACAGTTAGCTTTACGAGAAGCAGCAGTTCCAGGCCGTGGGTGAGCTGTAGAAGCTCTACGAAAGGAAGTTGGTGCTCACTACCAACAAGCTTCTTACATCAGAGGAGATAAACATCCGCAACCAGGTCTCAGCCGAAAAGAACCTGAAGGAGCTATCAGCTGTGCATGATGTCAATATCCGGAAGGTGAGGAACATGTACTTCGACGAGATCAAGAAGATCGGAGAAGGGGAGCAGAAGGACCGTGATGTCCACTTGAATTTACACAAGGAATACCAGGAGAAGATATCGCAGATTGAAGAGGAGTACGAAAACATCCTGAGGGATATCCAGCTGGAATGTGATTCCCGTATTCGTGACGAAAAGATGCTGAACGTCGTCTGGGAGAACAAATTCACGAAAGCGCAATCCTAAAAAGCCAATCTGTAGCAAACTGTGAAGTCACTAAAGGACGAGAACTAGCTGCTGCAGAATCAATCCCGGAAGAAGTAGAGTGCCAACCAGCTCATGGAGCGTAAGATGGAACTCGCCAGGAAGGACGGTCTAGAGCTCGAGGGTGTCATCAAAAGCTTGGAGGATAGACTGGCCGAGTACGAATACAAAGTCAAGGATCTCGAAAAGGCCAAAGAAATTCTGACGTTTCGAGTGCTTGAGACAAGAAATCTGCTGGCGCCCAAAGAAAAACAACTTTCTGACTTCCAAATTCAGTTTGAGAAACTCGAAGCTGAGTTTGACAAGACATCTCACTAATCCCAGTAAAATTTACAGAAGGTGGAAAGGTTAAAGAGGGATCTCGAAATATGCCGAAAGTAGCTCGCTACCAGCAAAGCTCGGGAAAAAGGGTTGCGAGGAAAGTTTGACATCCTTGTGAACAAACTTTATGATGTGGTTAACCACTCGCCAGCTGAGGACTGGAATCGCTGCCTACTTAAGCTCTACGACTAGTACTGCCAAGAACTTCAGCATAAGGATTCGCTGAAGAATCGTTCGAAGGATACGGTGGAGGAGCTCAACAGAATGAGGGAGCATCTGTAAGACTGCCTCAGCCAAGTCATCACAAGCAACGAGAAGATACATCAAAGGAAAGCCCACGAATTCGTTAAGAAAACACAATAAAATGCTGAACTACTCACTGACATCAACGACTTGAGAAGGCAGTTGAAGGACATGAAAGCGACTATCTAACAGAAGAATAACGAGATAGAAAGGTTGAAGGCACAGCGCTTGCAGACAGAATTGGCAGACCAGCGAAGACTGAAGACTGAAGGCCACGAGTAACGAAGGCGGTCCAAGCTATCAGAAGGAGACGGTAGGAAGACCTTCTACCGCAACGAATAGCACGACAGTACTGCTGGTTTCTCAAGTAAGCATGGATATCGATGTAGAGATGATGTAGTCGAGACACTCTAAACGGACCCCGTCGGCGCAGAGGACAGGAGTTCGAAAAGGCAACAACTTCAACCGAAGCTTCCGAGTAAACCTGTAACTGAACCGCCACTTCGAGCAGGAGTAGTAGCTTCGATAGGCCCGTAGGCAACTTCAGCTGCAGGAGCAGCTTATTATGGAGCTCAAGACGAGAATTACCCACCGATGATATTGTTCTTTCTTCAACTTACAGGAACGATCATTGAATCAGCCTCTGAATACGAGCATCGATGAGATATCGTGTATGGGGATAACGATAGAGGTCATCCATTCGTATGGACATCTTTGATTTTATGAGTCTCCACAGACCCTTGAACTTACTTCGTTGTTCGATGAGCTCGTTTAGAATCAATCTGAAGGACAGTTCAGAGATTGTTTGAGAAATAATCCAATCGAAGAGTTCATCTAGTGCTCTCTCCAGCCAGTCCACCAGCAGATTTCCGTCATTAACTTGGAGAAGCAGCTTGGACACCACGTAGGCGTTGCGGCTTTCGACTTCCTTACGCGATCCCAGTTGCACCCATATCTACATCAGAAGTTACTCGAATTGGCTTGGCACCATCAGTTCCAACAGATCAGGTAGTTTGACCAGCATAAACCGGTTGGGAACGTCGTAAACGGCTTCAGCGAACTGTTCAGCCGTGAGAGTGTTATCCTTCATGGCCAGGTAACATTTGAGTATGCTTACAGACCCTCGATTGGAAAGGCACTAGAGAACAGCCGGCGTGATCTCAAATAGTGGCAGTTCCTCCTTGATGAATGTTCTCCCATTAACTCGAATTTCGTATAGCGCCAATAGAATTGCCTCAGTAAGCTATGCGCCTGCAACTTCACTTGCATTCCTTCTCCAGAAACTTCGATGAATGGCCATTCTGTGGCTCTTGTGGTCCACGATGTCCATCAGAAACAACTTCAAACACATCTGAAGCATATAGTTCGTTGAGTTAGGCAACGGACCCTATACGTGAAGCAGCCGGTCAGAGATCTAATTTTGAAGGTCCTGTGCAGCCAATGCCGCTGCAGGTGTTTTCTGGATGTAGCTGTAGACCCACCTACAAGTCGCCAAGAGTTCAGGTGCTGGGTCACTTGGTTTTACAAGAAACAGCTGTCCCAATTTGGTCATGAATTGCCTCAGAGTATCATGGTGGTTGGTGTTTAGGCCAACCAACTGTACCAATTGAGGACTCCGATTTAGCAACAGATTTAGTCTGTTAAGTGTCTCCAGTGGATCCTTCAGCCCTTGACAGAATTCATTCAAGGAACTGCGAATCTCTTGTGTCTCCTGAACCTCTGTTTACGTAAGCTCAGCTGAACCCTGTTTTGGCAATGTTGCTGGGGAACGATGCTATCCGGTAACGTGGGTGTCCGTACCTTCCTCTGACTGTTCCTCGAATATATTCATGCGCGAATGAAATTTAAAGCAAATCTGCATAAACTCGACAACAGAAGACATCACCTCACAGCTTCATGATATAGCTGTAAGCGTTCTCAGATTAGGCTGAATTTGCGTTCCTGAGCTGGATGATGTCGATGTACTTGTTAGCTACTTTTTCTCTGATTAGCTCCCACAAGCCACCGAACCTGTTCCTGTCGTTGAGCAGCTCTGTCACAAGTGGTGTTATCACTCGAAGTTGCATTTTCCCTTCGGCTACCCATCTGAACATATCGCCGATTGCTCCATCGTCAAGCCACTTTACAAGCTTCTACCCACTTGATATACGTACGAGGTATTGAACCAGAGCTAGTTCTCTGCCGGTGTCGCGATTATTTGCTGGGTTTGCCTACAGTTTGTGCCATACGAAATCCAGAAGTTCCTGAAACACCTCAAAGCTAAGCCACCCGATGAAGTCCTCAAAAGGGATAAACAGTAACGCTATATTTTGAACATACGAGGACACAATACCTTCGAAGACTGACTCCCTTTCGAATGAAGGGTTTTGTTTAATGAAAGAATAGCACCCCAAGAGCTGAACCCCTCCCATCCTCCTTGACCGTATTCTTTGAAGGAGCTCAGGTGTGATGTTGAGGTTGGGCATCAATTGATCAAGAAAGTACTTTCCACCGACTTCGAGAGAATCCAGATTCCACAGCACCAACTCTGCTATCGTTGGGTCATTGAGGTACTTTGCGTTGCTTGCCCAAAACATCTCATGATCTCTTTTCTCAGTATTCGTGGCTGATATGGACTCCTTGGACTAAGGCTTACTTTGAATGACAGTTCTGATGAGCTCGTTGAGGCAGATCTTTATCAGATACTTTGAAGGTTGCTTCAGATCGCCGATTTGAATCAGTAGCTTGGCAACTCGGCTGAATTCTTCCCTGATTTCTTTGGAGTGGATCTCATCCTTATTGACAGTTACCCTTGCCCAGCATTCTGTCAAGAATTTATACATTTGCAGTGCGCCGTCGATGTGCCTTTGACTTTCCTGAACTCGTTGATGCCGATGTAGGCTGCTCCGCTCGTTCGACTTATGAGCATGTTCACTGTTGGATTATCGAGACTGGCGAATATGCAATGCCAAGGTCTCGGTAACGAACTGGAGGCATGTTCTCAGGTTAACGCATCCATTTTCGAAGAACTGACCTTCCTAGAGCGTTTGGGCCTTGTTGCTTGCGAAGTGGTGGAACTGAATTACTAATTAGTTCGCTTCTTCGAGAGTCAAAGTCGGCTTTCGCATTGAGTTAACGATTGAACCCAAAGTTGCAGGCGATGATGTGGAGCTTGAAGCAATATATGGCTGATTTCTTTCTACAGGTGCCTTAGGACGGGCACTAGTAATGACTTGGTCTTGAGAATTCCCTATTCCTGTCGTGCTTTGAGTTGCTAGCTGGAAGCTGGAACTCATCCAACCCGTATTTATCAAATTACAATAGATGAACCATCTGAGGCGTTGTACAATCATCAATGCGACTTGGTTGAAGACCATTGAGTGCCTCACCGTCAAGCCAACCTGCTTGTATCTCGATTGAATTAGGCAAGCGTCTTGCCGTTTGGCTGGAGTGTCATTCGCATAATATTTGAGAATTAACAATGCATGCGGAGACTCCAATAATTAAAGTCCAGAGCCACGCCCTGTTGAGGATTGAACCAATACAACAGCATATTTTCTTTTGTTTAGAGAAAGTGTGGGACCCTTCCGGAATAGGAGGATGCCCACACAACCAGTATTACTGGTTAAAACTTGGATACTGAAATTCACTTCTAGGATTGATGTGATAAGTGAGATAGAACTCACCCAGCCTATATACGGCCGATTCGGAACACATATTATGGGTTTGGAATCAGCCGATCATTACTTATAACTAATTCTTGGATTCGGCATTGTTGGGAGGTGAGCAGGATCTCCTGAAGGAACCGTTAGTAAGATGGCAAACAGGCATCCATATAAAAGGGCCTGCGACGTCCAGGAGTACTACGGTGTCTTCGATATGGTTGGTGGCAGAACATTATGTTTGTATACGATATGAATGTAAGTTCAATCTCATCCCTTGGCCTATCAGCTGCCTGCCTCGGGAGGCCTAACTCAGGCTTTGGATGCGATTGCGTGCGCAATTAATTAAACCCATCGGTGCCTTATAACGAGTTGATTATTATGCCAAACGTAGATGCGCTGGTACCCTCCTCCAGCAGAGATAAGAGCTGTAGCTCTGAATCACCGATTGAAATCGTAAATGCATTGTTTCGCTGTTGAAAATAAGTGTGTTCATTAATCGTTGCCAAAGCCAACCAAGGATTGTCATACGAAGAGAGGAGAAAACTGACTGAATCACGATCAACCTCACGATAAACACCCCCCATTAGCTTCAGCAGAGCATGCTCACTATGAGTCACTCGCAAATTTGAAGATGTTTGCTTCTCAATCGAGGAATGGAACCTCTCAAAAATCTTCAAGGGCCAGCTCGTTGTGGGTTACAGTTGCTGGTTGCTGCTGCCATTTGGAATTCTTTCTTTCGTTACAAACAAATATTGATTTGGAGAGACTCGACAAATGTTGTGCTTGCTGATGAAGTTGAGCTTCAGGGTTGTAAGGCAGACGGCTGAGAAGACACACTCAAGTTGGTTCGTTCGGATTGTTAGCGTGTGGCCAGTTTGAAGCCCCGTGAAGAGCGTGATCAAACAATAATGTATTCAATTATTAATCGATATATAAATCTCGAGGCATCTCAGAGACTCGAGGTCCATTCGAGGGCTTGGCAACCGATGGAGCATCAGGACAGTTTGACAATTGCAAGTATGCTAATGTTCGGCTTCACTTCGATCAAATTCAGCCTCATCGGGACTTCAGAAGACACAGTGGAAAGCATCACCGGATGCTTTCGCATCACAGTGGGCTCAACATGTTGCTAAAAATCGTCAATAGGTCAACCAAACCGAAAAAATCACCTTTCAGATTTGTTCAAGAGTGAAGCAGAAGGTGTCTCCCTTCGAAATCTGTCAGTTCCCGATCAGCAATCCCGTCAACAGGCCCCATTTATTCGTGGCTGAGAAGAGCCGCCACTTTATAATATTAATCATTGTTCAATGGCCCGCACAAAGCAAACAGCAAGGAAATCGACTGCTCAGAAGGTGCCACGCAAGCAACTGGCTGCTCAGAAGATCGCTCGCAAGACTGCTCCCCTCACATCAGGCATCAAGAAGCCTCATAAGTTCCGTCCTGGAACAGTTGCTCTTCGAGAGATCAGGAAGTACCAGAAGAACGTAAACACCTTTCTTGTGTAGTGGGCGTCTACTTAGCCGTCCACTACTTCCATACCCTTTGTCGCATCTTAGCTTAGACTGATTTGCTGATCCGCAGGTTACCATTCCAGCGATTCGTCAGGGAAATTGCTCAAGAGTTCAAGCAGGATATCCGCTTCCAAAGCCAAGCAGTCCTCGCACTTCAGGAAGCCGCTGAGGCATATCTCGTCGGCCTATTTGAGGACACCAATCTTTGCGCTATCCATGCTCGCCGAGTGACCATCATGACCAAGGATCTCCACCTAGCTCGTCGCATCCGCGGCGAACGTGGCTGATAATGTTTGCCTGGGAAACGATTTGTTGTTAATTCTTCTTCTACGAAACGATATTGATCTGGAAGGAATATTGCTGCTCCTTCACCGTAGATGAGACAGTGAAGGCACGCCTGATGAGCAGACGTTCTCAAGTGTCTCATCCACCCACTGCTTTCAGTTACCTTTTTCCACTGCCTATGATGCTGCTAAATTGAACTCTTTGGCTGAATCCGACACATAACGGTAATTCTCCATCAAGTTCAAGGCATCTCGAAATGGCAGAACTTCGGAGAGTTGGTTTAGCAATCTTCCATCATAGAAAATTCAATGTCGAAACAGAAAATTCTCTCACCAGAGTTCCGCTCGACTCACAAAGAGCCAAGGAACATTATAGCTACGGATAAGGTATGGTGCCTAAACTGTAGCAGCTACCACTCGATTGATGGAATCGACAATCACCTCAAACTTCATTGTGCTATTCCACCAAAATTCATAAACTCATTCAGCAAGCCTCCACCGTTATAGCCGGTCGACATCGACATCGAGTTTCCGACCCAGTTAGTAGCTCACAGATTCGATTTGGACATTCAAACTATGAATGCGGAATGCCTGCCACTTGCAGACACGTAGCGAAAGAAGATCATCAAGCCCAAACCTCGGGCGCTACAGCCAGACTGTAACAGGGTTCCAGAAGTTATGTTGCCAGTACCATCGGATCTGTTTGAGCAAGCAACCACTGAGCCATCAGAACTGAGAATGCATATGGAGGAATTTGTGACGGACGAATACTACCAGGAAGTGAACCTCCAGAAGATGTATGTAAAGGTTGCACCACCGATAACCAGCAGAATCAATCCAACAGATACTGCGCGTCAAAGAGGTGAGTTTGACTGTCACGTTGAAAGGGCCAAACTCCCACCGTCTCAGAAGGTCAGCTCAAAGATCAATAAGTACAAGATTGAACTGCCTTCAAGTCGACTTGAACGGAGTCTATTTAACCAAACTAAAATCATTGCTTTTGTGGATGATGCCAAGACTCTTCCTGGTGGAGACCTCACTGCACGAATAACAAGCAGAGCAACAAGTCGGAACCCGACAAGAAGGCCGTCTGCTGTGAAAAGAAACAACGTTATTGATGAGAACACTCCGCCAAAATCCTATGGCATGAAGCTGACAAATATTCTGTCGACATGTGCAGCATCGGATGTTGGTAATGTCAATGCCGACAGCTAAATCACTGCTCCGTACACTACTTATAATAGGGTGAATAGTCGGGTCGAGGTAAATATGAGCTGCTCAGGGTGTGGAGGCTTTTACTGTCCAGTCTGCAAATCGAGAATGAAGATTTAATAGTCTAAATCTCCCTTCGCACTTGCATGCTTCTTTCGTATTGGTCTGGAGTCCAAGTTGGCGGTAATGAGGCCCTTCGATTCGTACATCCGATCCCCCAAAGTGGTGATATCTGACAGTTTCTTCGGCAGAAGAGTCGAGGAGACGGAGAGAAGAACAG
>ERZ724508.1198-NODE-1198-length-16040-cov-13.224836_pt1 | contig 16040 bp, 16 predicted proteins | sample MGYA00376041_ERZ724508 | MGnify/ENA primary metagenome ERZ724508 (study PRJEB28724, sample SAMN07190887) | wastewater metagenome | isolation source: effluent of sewage treatment plant in Hong Hong | place: USA: Christiansburg, Virginia | collected 2016-03-01 ...
TCTCTTCACTCCATCCGATCGCTTCGAGATGATGATGGTAGGGTGCTATTTTCCATATTTTACGACCGAGAAATCTCTTGGACATAATTTGAGTAAATGACGTTATGAGCTCCCATATCGATATTGCTGATATGATAAGGAGTACGATAAGTGTATCGGTGAGCATCGCCATTACAGCAAGATTGGCTCAAAGTGCGAGTGATCACACATCACCCATATAGAATTTTGCTGGCTTGATATTGAACCATAAAAATGCAATGAGTCCTCCGACGATAATGAGACAGAGAGAAGAGAGGATATTAAGACCTTGGTCATAGGTGATGATAGCGTAGACACTATAATTGAAGAGGAGTAGTCCACCCGCAAGACCATCAAGACCATCTGTTATATTAATCGCATTTGCATAGGTAATGATGAGAAAAATAAAGAGTGGAATGTACCACATTCCAAGGAGCAGCGTATATCCACCTGGTAATCCAACACTGTCATGCCCCAAATTGAGTGCAAACCAGAGTGCGCCTACCGTACCAAAAATAATAAGAGATATCATTTTGACACGGGCTGACATTCCTTTTGTTGATCATTTTTCGAGTGTATTGAGGAGATCATCGATAAATCCCACGAACCCCATCGATACGAGCGTGAATATAGAGAGATAGGTTTCTTCTCGACTCCAGAGTGAGTTGTTGATGCGTATGCCAGTTAGATTGTGTATGGAATCGCGAAAATACCATGCAATGATCGAGAGAGCTATGAGTATGACCATACTTGCGAGTATAGTAAGGGCACCCATTGTCGGAGTACCTGCCTTGTGCTCGTGAAGGAGTTTGAACATTTCTGCTTTTCCGACGAGCGCATTATCTCGTATTTGTTTGCCAAGCTTCAGACGAATAACGAGTCGGAGAAATGGAGGAATCAATACAAAAGTAAGGAGAAATCCAACGAGTAAGTAACTCAGGAGTATCGGAAGGTTCGTAAGCATACAATGATTATTTTGATGAGGACAGAGAGAACATTTGAGAAATTATTTCCGAATATAATGAAATACTTCGAATGAAGAGAGGGCTTTCTTTTTGTTCTTTCTTGGATTGACACACGCTCGATAGAGCCACTCAAGCTTGATGATTCGCATCCATTGCGGCGCTCGCTGCTCTCTTCCACTTAAGAAGTCAATGAGTCCGCCAACGGTGAGTATAGCATATCATTGTTCTTTGAGGAATTCTTTGTTGGCTTCCACCCAGAGTTCTTGGTGAGGGCTTCCTGTCGCAACTATGAGTATGTTGATATCATCTTCTCATTGGAGTATTTGTTGTTCTCATAATTCCCTCCGAAAACTCTCGTTGTTTCGTGCTTGATATTCTACGTTGTAACCTTCCACAAATTTTGCATTTTTCCATTGTTTTTTGAGTGCTCCTACTTCACTCTGAATAGCTGTTTTTGGCTTGTTGATATTGGTGTCGTAGGCGCTCAAAAGTGTGATACTATAATTGATTCATCGCTCTTCGATAGCATCAAGGAGAGCTGGGATAAAATCCGTGCCATTGTGATTTGGGAGAGCAAGATGTGAAAAATGCGTCATAAATGACAGAATCTCGAACCATTTGATCGGTGATTGTCGCAAATAGTGCTCATAGTAGAGCGCAAGTGCGATGCCATCAGGGAGGAGAAAATCCGCAGAGATCAAGGCATGGGAATAACCAATGCCATTCTTCGTTCTTTCATCGTTCTCTTTGAGAATATTCAAGAGCGATGCAAAATAGATGAAATGAACCACTACCCATCCATGATCACGGTAGTAATGAAGTATCGAATCGATGAGGTGATCTCTATCACACAGAGAGAGTTTGTTCAGGATTTTCGCTTGGTGAGATGCGTTCTTCATAGTAGTGTGGAAGATAGACAATTTTTTCGCTTGGACATTTGATGATGCGCTGTGCAATTTCTTGCATAAATTCCCCAGGCACAAAGTGAAAATCAAAATCTTGGATAACCGTAAGGAGAGATTTGATCTGAAGATAGCGAAATATTTCAAATATTGGTATATATTTCTTGATACCATGCAGTCATTCGATCCAATCTACGAGACTCATTTTATGGAGGAGTTCATTGATTGATTCAATCTCTGAAGGTCTTGGAGAGAAATAACCAAGATCATGATAGGTAATGACTCGAGTATAATTCTTTGGTATTGCACTGAGTGCATATGCTCCAAAATATCTTGATACGCTGTGACACCATACGACTTGGGGATCAAATTCATCGATTTTTTTTGCAATATCTCGATATGCCTTGATATTGAGACTTGATATGATGATTCCAAGGAGGCGTTTGAGAGTGAGCATCCATCATGACCCCTCGAGAGGCCATCAGAGTATCTCCACTTCGTATCCCTCACGCTTGAGTGTTCTTCGGATCGTCTCGACGTGTGTCTCTGCACCACCGATGAATGTCGTGTAATCCATGAGCATGAGAATCCTCTTTGTTTCATGCGGTAGACATGCTCTTAGTGTTGATATCCATTGAGATTCTCGAAATCGATGAGTGAGTTCGTATGCTTCGCTCGATAGACGTTCATATCATTCATCATCGAGTCTTCGCAGGAGCCGAGCAATGGTCGCGACTACATTGGCAGGTGTGAGCTCACTCAGTCGTGCATCGCTGAGTATGAGTGACTCGAGTCATCATTTTGCAAATGCAATGGTTGGAGTTCCTCGGCTCGCCGCCTCAAGAGCGACCAATCCAAACGTTTCAAGACAGCGTGATGGCATGAGTACAAAATCTACTTGTCCCATAATCTCGAGAACATTGTCTTTGTTCTGATGTCCGAGGTAGAGACACTGAGGAAGACTATCAAAATCGAGCTCGGATATTGCTTGCTTACGAGCATCAACGAACCATGGTTCCATGCTGTATTTTCATATAAAACTCTCCGTCATAGATCCATTCGCAAGAATCACAAACTGAACTTGTGAGAATGTTTCTGGAAAATTGCGTCTGAGAAGTTCGATAGAGTCAACGACAATATCAAATCATTTTTCTCTCTCGTGACGACCAGCAAAAAGAAATCGATACATATTATTTGTGTTGATTGAGCTGAGGAGATCAAAGTTTTATACCAACGAGTATTGCAAGGAGAAGCGCTACAAATGTTGCTTCGTAGATATGGAGAAATATTGCCATGATCGCTATAGCAGTCCAGCTGATAAAAAGAAAGGTATCGTATTTAACGAGTTTATAAGCTATGAGTAGGAGAAATGCAGCAAATGCGGCAAAGCCAAAAATACCACCTTCCATGAGAATCTGAATATGCCAACTTTCTGGAATTTTATTATCTTCGAGTTTTTTATTGGTTCCTTGTTGCAACTCTTCTTTCTTGGTAAAGCCTTCACTTGATACATAGCGATATGCTGGTCATGCGGTTGCAAGACCTTGTCAGAGTGGGTGTTCGAGAAATGAGCGCATTCCATTGGTCATTCTCAGAGCATGTCCATCGGTCGATGATTTACGAAGAATGAGTTCACTGAGTCGATCCTGAAATAACCCAACGGAAATCAGAAGAACCAATGATAGGATACCTCCTGTAACAAAAAAAGTTTTTCTATGTTTTGAGAGGATAGTTCTTCCATGATAGATAGCTACTAGAGCACTGGCAACGATGAGTCCAAGTACTGCAGATCGAGAGTAGGTGTAGAAGAGTGTAATAATGAGCACTATACCACCAAGTGATGCGAGGTAATGGTAGGTTTTTCTTGGGAGAAAATATGCTGCGTAGAGTGGTATATAGAGGAGAAGAAATGCTCATGCTGGATTAGGACCATCAAAGATTCCCTGAAAACGCTGAACATTGGCACCTTCGACACCATGATAGATCGGTACTTGTCAGCCAAGTGTCCAGTTCGAGAGATTGGCACCATATCCAAAATGCAGAAGTACATCAACACCAACAACGAATCGAATAAAGATTCAGAGTGCAAGAGCCACTCATCCACTCCAAAAAAGAATGTTTGCAAAACGTGCATAGGACCAGCTCAGGAGTGGGGCTGCATGCTTGAGGAGAATGAGTGCAAATATCCACTCGAAATCATATCGTCCGCCATAGAAATAATGCCCGAGAGAGAGGTTATTAAAAAGACTGATTGCAGTAAGAATTACCACAAAGCTCAGAGCACTCATATCGATGAGATCGAATTTTGGGGTGAGTTTTCTTTGGTAGTATTGCCATCCCACGAGCATCGCAAGGAGAGCTAGGAGTAGTTCTTTGATAAAATTTACCCCAGAGATATGGAGTACATTCCCAAAAAAGATCCCAGAAAATATGCTCCATGGGAGAAATCCAATAAGTACGACAAGGGTCTTGTCGAGAATAGGGAGTTTATTGAATGTGAGGCTTCTTTGAGGATTTTTGGACATATTTTTTGGAAATAATAGCGATTTTTGTATAATTGGCAAAAGCTAACTTTCTTATTGTCTTATGATCGATCAATCAAAACTTCAAGCTCTCAAAGGTATTATCAAAAAACCTCATGTAAACTCGACTTGTATCGGATGTAGTTCTTGCGCGGTTATTGCTGGTGATGTCTTCCGAATGGATGATGAGTGACTCTCTCGGGTCAATGACGGTGTAGAATATCCGGAAGATGAGGTAAATGATTCAATTGCTGCATGTCCGGTAAATGCTATCTCTTGGCAGGAGACGGATGCTGCGACTGGATGCAGAGGGTATTCGAATGGTGCTGTTGAACATCAAGATGTGTAGTCTCGTTTATTATCAATTAAAAAAGAAGCATATGCGCTTCTTTTTTAATTTGCAGGGAAAACGAATATATCCACCTCCTTCTTCGGGATCTACAAATTCTGAAATGAAACTCTTCAGGATAATGCTTGTATATAAATACAACTCCCCCTAGCCACCGACTTATCGCGTCTGTGCGATTTCGCTGGACTGCTTGGGGCTTGCCCTCAATAAGGGGGAACAAGACAAAAAACGAATATCTTGCAATTTGCTGTATTGCTGAAGCTGATCGAATCAAGTTCAGGATGATATTTTTGTATTTGTCCCCATGACAAGGAGGACTAAAAGGTGGTTTGTATTTCTTCCCCTCTTGAGGGGTACCGAAGGCGGGGTGGATGTATTGATCCAACCAAAAGGAGTCCAGCGAATATAATGAGTCGGAGATTGTATTGGTGTTTGATGATAAAGGAAGAATTCCGACTCACCGCGTCAGTGCAGTTCGCTGTACTGCTGAAGCTTGCTGAATCACATTCAGGATGACAATATGTATTTGTCATTCCCGTGCAGACGGGAATCCTATGGTGTATAGTAGATCCCCGACTCGTCCCAGTAGTGGGAACTCGCTGGACTGCTGATGCTTGCCCGTCTCCGCAAGGATGACAGGATCAATACAACTCCTCCTAACCCCCTCAACGAGAGGGAACAAAGCAAAAGAAGGAAGATCCTGAATCAAGTTCAGGATGACGATTTTTGTTTTCTATCCCCCTGAGAAGGGGGACGAAGGGGGTTTTGTATTGTTGGAGGGGGATGATAGGGGAGTTTGGTATTCTTTCCCCTTTTGAGGGGTGGCACGGGAGTGACGGAGTGGATGCATTGTATGTACAAGATATTCTCACTAGGCTTCAAATATAAGGGATCTCTCATTCTTTGAGATGACAAAGACAAAAAGGTAGATCCCGAAGAATAGAGCTGGTTGTTTTTCTTTTGACTTGAGCAGAAAACTAATACAATTCTGGGGCCAAGACGGTTATATTCTTTCTTCTTTTCATTTTCTTTCACATGAACTCAACATTCACATGATTTTTAGACAAGGACGGTCGTAGACCGCGCCGTCCTTTTGAAAATGATGTAATGTCGTTCATGGGGAAGGAGAATGGAACTGTCTTGGCGGATTGTTTACATTAAAGCTGGTCTCGACCGTCCTTTTTTGTCGCTTTTCCGCCAAGACACCATACAACAATTGTGTTTTTGACATGATTTTTGAAGCAAGACTCACACTTGGCATTTACTTTGGTAAGTGCCTTTTCTTATGTCCGATATTCTAGTGAAGGATGATCTCCCTCATCAGCAGAAGTTCTTCTCACAAGACAAGCTTCGTCGCTCTGCACGATCAGGGAGTCAGCTCCCAGATCCCAAGGTTGAGCCCTATGGATATGATCCGAGATCAAGATTTGATCATATATTTCCTCGGATCAACCTTCCACCACTTCTGCCACCTGTGAGTCACCATCCCGAAGATACGACCTCATTCGGATCAAATCATCTTCCACCGCACGAGCTCTATCTCGGTGACAATCTCTCGGTACTTCGTACAATCCCATCAGAGTCGATCGACCTCATCTATATTGATCCACCATTTTTCTCCAATCGCAACTACACTCAGATCTGGTGAGATGAGAATGAAGTGCGATCATTCGGTGATATATTTGAAGACGGTATGCCATCCTATCTCGCCTGGCTTAATGCCCGACTTTACGAGATGAAACGAGTCCTCAAAAATACGGGATCGATCTATGTTCACTGTGACTGGCATGCGAGTCACTATATCAAATGTGAAATGGATAAAATTTTTGGGTATGAGAATTTCTTGAATGAGATTATTTGGGGCTACAGTCAATGAGGTAAATCGAATAAGCATTTTGGTAGGAAGCACGATGTAATTTTTTGGTTCAGGAAGGCGAATCAATATGTGTTTAATGAGTCAGATGTAAGAGTTGAAATGAAGTCTGGTAAAGAAAGCTTTGGTGGTAGACTGGAGACTGATGAGGATGGAAGAAGGTATCGTTTGGTTTATGGTACCAAAAATAGCAAAGGTGAGAGAAAGTATTACAAATATTATTTGGATGATGGTAAAGTTCCTGAAGACTATTGGATAGATATTAACTCACTCCAATCTTGAGTAACAGAACGTATCGGTTATCCAACTCAAAAACCCGAAGCTCTTCTCGAGCGAATTATCAAAGCATCATCTAATCCCTGAGATACGGTTGCTGACTTCTTCTCATGATGAGGTACCACTGGAGCAGTTGCGATGAAGCTCGGGCGACGATTTATCGGGTCGGATATATCTCGTGTCGCTGTGTCTGTGACCGCAAATAGATTGACCAAGATCGGAGAAGAACTCTCGACGGGTGCAAAGAAATCACAAGATGCAGCATTACAACTTCAAACGGGTGAAGCCGTTGCAGATATCAAGATTGGGTATGTCGGGAGCTATCCAATCGAGAAATTCAGCGGTATGGATCATGATGAATTTGCCAAATTTGTGGTCGGTCTCTATGCTGGTATGCCATACACGGGAGAGTATCATGATTACATTCATGGATCGGCAAATTCTCGGCTCGTCCTCTCGGTCGGACCATCTGATCCAGATGCGATCATCGGAGTGGAGTTCGTCAAATCAGCACTCGAGGCAACGATGCGAGCGTTCAAGATACAACTCTCTCGATGAGAAGAGAAGATCCTCCAGGTGATCGGATGGAGATTCGATCCGCTCATCGATACCTGGAAGAGGCAAACGACGGATTATCTCAACAAACAATGACTCAAGATCCAGATTGAGATGGTAGCACTCGGGTCTGAGTCATTCCGCGAGCGAGTATTTCGGGTGATCGGGGAGTCGAATATCGATCTCAAGTTCAATCGCCTCAATTCTCTTCTTAACTTTGCCGGCACACCATACGCAGGAAAAATATCCGTCATGTCTGGTACGAAGCCAGAGCGAGTGAAGAATGGTATCAGCGTGCAATTCTCACTTGAGTGAGCTCGTCCCGTTGGTACTGCGACTCTCATCAATGCACAGTGGGACTTCGATGTGGTAGATGGCAGATTTGCTGATCGTGAGCACGCACTCAATCGGAGTGGAAAAGGTGGTAAATTCGAAGCAGTACTCACGGTCGAGCATATATTTCCAGAAGTGAATGAATACCTCATCGCTGGTCGAGTCCAAGACTCGATGGACGGTGAAGCAACCGTCTTTGCACGACTCATACTTACTGAAAATATGGGAAGTGGGGAGATCGAATGTCGGTTAGAACCAATTTTATAAGTTTTATTATCATTATATGGTAGATCTTCTAGAGCAAAAATTAGAGAATGCTTTTAAATTTAAGCAAAAGACATCCGAACAAGGAACGAAACTACAAGATGAATGATTTAATATTTATCTGTGATTTCTAGATAGTATTGCAAAGTTTGCAATCTGATTAAATGGAATTACTCTCACTATTTTTCTTACTCTCAAAGAAAAGTTTGTTTGAGTTGTTTGCTTATGATGGTTTTTACCATTGTGGATATTGCTTTTTGTATCTGCATTGTTCGCAATACTTATGAAATATTTTTACGCAAAAATGCGTTTTTCACAGGCAAAGTACATCACTTGTAAATGAGATCTTGAGATATGTGATGCGAAATTATCTTTACCAAAAGATTTAACTACAGACTGGAATGGCGAACAATGGAGAACAGAGGATTTTGAGTTGATTCAAGAAAATAAGATGAAATATGAAAATGTGCTTCTATTTCTAAGTTCAAAAGAAAAACATTATGAAAAAATATGTACATGGTTGCTATTTATAAGTGTCGCATCATTCTTTATTTGACTTGGTATTCTAATTTATATTGGATATAGGCTCACTTTCTAATTATGCTTACCCAATCAGAACTCGACTATCGAAAATGGATTGATGATCCTGATTTTCCATCGCTCGATACGAGACAGTCACAGTATGCACGAGTATTTGTTGATAATCTCACAAATGGCACACTCCCGAATCCACTCTATCGTCACCAGTATGAAGCAGTGATGCGAGTCATCTATCACGGTGAGAAGCTCGGGAAATGGGATAGTCTCCTCGATATTGTTACGGGTGGTGGCAAGACGGTGATCATGGCAACATTGATTGCCTACTTTCGCCAAGTTCGTGGATATACAAAATTCCTCATACTTGTCCCATGAACGATCGTGCGAGAGCGAGTCAAAGATGATTTTGAGCCAGCAAATCCATGATTTGCTTATAACTCATTCCCGCTCTTCTTTCCTCCGTTTGCTCATATTCCTCGCAACTTCGTCTGTCGTGTTCTCAGAGATCGTAGCGATGCTGCGAGTATCAAAGACAGCGATGTGATCGTTGCGAATATTCATCAGCTCTACGATGGCAAAACTTCAGAAGTACTCGATCTGTTGACGGCTGATAGTATCACTCCCGATCTTGTCGTATTCAACGATGAGGCACACAATGCGGCGGCTATGCAGTATCGAGAAGTACTCAAGTCATTGCGTCGTAAGATGGTTGCTCGGATCGATCTCACGGCGACTCCGTATCGCCTTGATAAGCAAGAGCTTGATACACCTCTGATCTATGAATATCATATCCAAGAGGCGATGAAAGAATCGGTGGTCAAACAAATCGTCGTGACCAAGCCTGATATCAAGAGTGTAAAACTTCAGTATGAAGAATGGGATGATGAAAATCATATCGTACGGACACTTGATGCTGATGAGATGCCGTGGGAACAGATCGAGGCAGAGCTCAAAAATAGCTGAGCAGTAAAATTTGTCACAGCAAAGAATGCCCGTAGACAACAACTCCAGATCGCTCAAGCGAACCTTGAATATCAGCGAAAATGTGTTCCACTCGATCATGAGAATAATCGTCAGTGGGAGCCACTGATGCTCGTAGTGGCACTCTCTCAAAAAGACGCTTGGCACGTATATGAAACACTCCAAAAACCACCATTCAACTATAAAGTGGAAGAACTTCTTCTTGTGCATTCCAAGCAAGATGATCTACAAAACAAAAAAGCCTTTCTCCTCGGGCGAAAGTGATTCGAATGACTCAACCGAGATGATGCAAAACTCTGGGAAGAGACAAGAAAAATACGAGTGATCATTGCTGTGAGTATGCTTCGTGAATGATGGGATGTGCGAAATATCTCGGTCATTTGTCTCTTTCGTAAATTCAGCTATCAGAAGAAATGACATCAGATTCATACAGTATATTGACCTCAAATTATCGGTCGATGACTCAGACGAATCAGACAATCAAATGAACGAGATCTCCTCTTTGTGATTGATCATCCTGCATTTTCGCACGGCTGGCTCTGGAAACTCCTCTCAGCAACCGAATATGCAAAACCGCTCAATCCTTGAGATGCTATGAATGAAGGTGATATACCTGATATAGAAAAAGAAGACATGACTAAAAAGGTGGATACGATGAATGAAGAGTGAGATGAAAAACAAGATCTTGATATTGAGTCACTCATTGCCTGAGTTCCTGACATTCCACAAGTTATCGCAATACCTGATTGGAGGGAACATTTTAGAGGATTTGTCTTTGATAAACGGATTGCCTCCGCTCATCAACAAATAGACAACATCAAATCACAATCGCTTGGTAGTGATAGGACCGCCCATGTGATCCCAGATGAAATAATCAACACACAGGAACTCAATGAGTATGAAACATATACGAAGAATTTTGACCGAAATGAAGCTATTCGAGTCATTCTCTCTGATCTCACTGAAGAGCCACATCGCATACTTATGAGTACCTATCGTAGTGAGACATGAGAAGATCTTAATATTGTGACTGAAGCGATATTTTGGATTCTCGAGACTCATTTTCAGATATCTCGGTTTGAGGATATATCATCAGCAAATGATACGAAGTTGCAAGAACTTCTCTTCTGTATGCCTCAAATTTTTGATGAACTCAAGGATCCAAGCGTTATTATTTCTCTTTTTGAAAACTATGATCCAAAGTAAAAGATGAGAGCTCGGTGGACTCAAAAAATGTAGTGAGTGAAAAACAAGATACGATTCTCTCCTTGAGAGAAACTATATGTATGAACTTGAGCAAATGGGGTGAGTCAAGAGCTGGACGAAGAATCATAATATTGAGATACCATACTACATCTTCGGAATCTTGAGACGGAAATATCTTCCTGATTTCCTCGTGACGTATATGGATGGATCGCAAGAAGTTCACGAGACCAAGTGAGCATGATTTCTCTCATGGGCATCCACTCATGCAAAAAGACTCGCAGGAGATAAGTGGTGCAAAGAACGAGGAATGATTTATCGATTCATCGAGAATTCCAATGGTGCCATGTTTGCTTATAACAATGAGCTCAATCGAATGCAAAATTTTGCTACAAAAGAAAAAGTCCACTCCCTGGATCATCTCTAAATGAGGTTATAATTTAGGTGCTGTGCAAATAAAGCCTTAGTAAACTCAAAATGATGAAGATTTTACTTCAGCTGATGAACAAAATTACGAGGATTTCCTATCCCATTTATCACCCCCTCCAACCAACCCATCGTCACTCAAATCGAATCACTCGTTGATCAAATATTGAAGATTAAATCACAGTCAGTGCATCAGGATACTATTGTGAATACATCCACCCCGTCACTACGTGCCACCCCTCAAGAGGGGAATAATAGGGTAGATACAACCATTGGCACCCCTCAAGAGGGGAATGGTGTAGATACGAGTGAGCTGGAGCAAGAGATCGATAGGCTCGTATATGAGTTGTATGGATTGACGAGTGAGGAGATTGCCGTGGTGGAGGGATCTAGTAAGCAATAAACAAATCCAATCGAGAATATCTAGAGAAATACAGAGCATAGTACTCATGATGCTATGCTCTGTATTTCTCATTCCCATCTTGATGGGTACTGATAAGCGGGGTGGTTTGTATTGGATGAGTACTATCTTCGAATTTCTTTTAGTTGAAGTTATGTTCTTGAGTCAGATCAAAGAGTGAGCTCTTGAGTCATGTCATATTTCTCTCCGATCGTGGAATACTGGCAAATGAAACAATAGCTATCATCAGAAGTGCAATGATAACGAGAAGAACCATATGAGATTGTGGTCAGACTACTTTTTTCTTTTTCTGTGGAATGGTCATGGTAGCACAAATAAAATCTATTGTTACCATTAGACACTATTTTTGTAAAAAAAGCAAATTCTTTACACAATCTTCTCACTTCCTTGCATCTCGGCTCGTTTTTCAAGCAAAAAATGTATGTGTGTACTACTTCGTGGTGTGTTCTTTCTAGATGATTTTGCAAATTCCTCTATTTGCTCTCTCGCTATGCTGTATGTCTGATAATTATTTTTTAGTTCTTTGAGTGATTCTTTCATTTCATTTGTTCGCGCAAGAGAAAAAATGTGCGGGTACTCAATATTGCGTAACTCTTGCGAGAGAGAGTTGTGATTCAGAGTGATGACAGGAGCACTAATTTCGAATGCATATGCAAGAGTGTCACTAATGCCTGATGTAAGATGGAGATCAAGAAGGATAACTCATCATGTAAAATGATTTGGTTTTGACGCGCGTACGATAGCATCTTGATCACGTACTATACGTGGTATATTTATCACTTCTCCATCTTCAGTTGATTCTTTCTTTCCTTGCTCCCATATATGAATTTGTCGAAACAAGTGAGTTGTTGCATTCTGATCTGATGACAGTACAAAGAAGATAATGTCTCCGTTTGTGATCTCAAGACATTCTCTAATATTTGTATGAAGATAATCATTGCCAATGATGCAGACGGTATCTGGTTTAAATTCAGAAAAGCTTCTCTCGAGTTTTGTATCTTGTTCTTGGAGAATAGGAGGAAGATGTGCTGGAAGGCAGTAATGATTTTGCATATTTCCCTTCAGCTCGTCACAAAGATGTTGCCGTATATACGGATGAAGTGATATGGTAGCACGTGCATATTTCATCCATTGTTTTTGTTGTAATTGTTGCCACCATGATAACAATACAAATGTTTTTTTATGTCGAGGATAGAGTATGTGATCAGCATTCTCAAATACGATGAAGTAGGGTATATTTTTTATATATCGAAACTCACGCGGCATTCACCAAAAAATGACTGCATCATAGGCAGAGCGATGGAGTAATCGATCGATATTTGCATCATAGCGATATCACGGTTTCTCATCTTCTCAATGATGAAAGAAGATATAGTCATAGGTGGCATCTTGAATCATAGATGATTCTAGAAATATTCGTGCTCGTTCAAGCTGACTACGTGATCGTGTATATACAAGTGTGTGACTCATACTATGGTTTTATTGTTTGAAGTATATTGATTCATTCTATTCTTAGCTACTTTTTTTAATTTTCTGAATTGATATATGCATCACGGTCAAGCTGTTGCTGTATAAGCCTCTGTTGTTCATTTTTAATCCAATCTTGATCGAGACCTTGGTATTGTACCTTTGACTCGATTGTGATCGTATTATGTTCTGGATTTTCAGGACTTCTTGGTAGGACTTGCCCTACCCTTCATTGAGTATTTTTGTTATTCTCAATACTACTTCCACTATTTCTAGTATCTCCTTTGTTGGGTTTATGTTCGGATAATAGTGCTCTATTGTACTCTACCCGTCATGCTTCTGTTGCATTTAATTTTGTTTCTTTGAGCGAGTTTAATATTGAGAGGGCTCACTCAATATTGTTATTTGCTACTTCGCAGAATGCCTGATATTCTCGTGTATGGATAGGGAGATTGTTCGAGGTGCTTCATATTTTTGTAATATATCCGCACATCAGAGTTGGGTATATTACCATGAGAGTCCCTATACCAATAATAGTTATAAAAATTCACAAGATTATCATTGCTGGTGCTTTTTTCTGAGTCTTCATATTCGAAGTATCCATAGTGGCGAAATAAGTAAACAGAGATTTGTGACAATAATTCAAGCAAGAACTGCTATTTTGATGGAATTTTTATTTGCCTCTTGTTCTTCGATGCTTTGTATTGATTTCGAGCTATCTCTTTCATCATTTTTCTCTCATCAAAGAGCATCAGATGCACTCAGTGATTGTACTAAGTTCAATAGAGCTTGCAAGTCACTTGTTTGCGTTTTTCCTGAATAGATTGTTTGTGTTTTTCTATCGTGATATTTGATAGTAATATTTTCACCACTATGTGATTCGCTATATTGCCGTATGGTTTCTATAGATGCACTACGATCTTTGTTGCGATCAATGAGAAAGAGGGTGGAGCTTTCATCCTGAGTAGAGACATATTCATTTTTCTGAATTACCTGTAGGGTAAATACTGATCCTCATAGACAAAGGGCAAGACATATCGTCCAGATAGTAAGTGATATATTAAAATACCAGTTTGTACTCAATAGGTAGATGAAGAGTATCAAGAGGACTATTGTATTGAATATCAGAAAGATATAAGCTCTATTTGTTTGGGATCCATCTTCTGTTTTTTGCTTTGATATATCGAGAGAATTGAGGAGAGAAATTGCATTTTTTCATATTGCTCATCAGCTTCGTTGTGCAATATCAGAAAGAAGTTTTGTATTTATTGTGAGAATAACAGGATTTCCATCATTCTTTGTTTGAGGAGTATTATTTATAGTAAATACCTCTCATGAGGCTGAGCCTATGGGGATGATAAAAACTGGATGTGTTATATACTGCATTATCTCATATACATCTACTCATCTATTATGATCACCATCTGTAATAACAAAGGTTTTATGATGGTCTTGTGATGTATTGTTGTGTAATTTCTTCAATGTTTGCGAGAGCAGTAAAACTTGCGAAATATCGCTCCCATCATAGCCATCTTGCTGTCGATTCACCATATTTGGGTTGATCTGATCCACGGCATTGATGAGATCTTCTTTTTTGTTGGTTAGGGATGCTACTTCAAAACTTCGACCTCAAAAGACGATAAGATTGATGCGACATTGTGGATTTTTCTGTAATAATCCATGAATCAAATCTTTTGCATATTGATTTGCAAGATCTGATCGGGTATGTATTTTGTCACTTCATTCAGCTGGTATGTCAGCTTTCATTGATTCGGATATATCAAGAGCTATGGTATAATCTTCTTGTACATTCTTGTGATTTTTATCCCCGTCATTCTCTATGATAGCCACAGTAACAAGATTTATTATCACGAAAAATCCAAGAATTGGTTTTATATAGTAAGATATATTGACACCTTTTTGATATTGGTAGATAATTCTTGTGGTAATAAGGACGGTACATGCTGCTATGATGACGATGAATGTCATGGTGTGTTGGTGGGTGTATAGAGTGGTACTGTATTTGGGGGAACGTTATCAAGCACTATTGATTCTGCTACTTGGTGATAGAGTGATAGGTTTTGATGATCTTTGATTTTGGTTTGATAAGTCCTGGCATTCCTCCTCCTACTATTCAGATATACTCTTTTGATGAAGAATGCAAGGAGTAGAACTATACATAGGAGAGGCACTATATGTTCCAGGACGATGAATATGGGGAATTGATAGCTATCGAGGAGAGTTGCCATAGAGTCGTGGATAGAGTACGCTAAGATTTTGTTGGCATGCGCTTATTTCGCTGCAGACGAATATGCGTTTTGCAACTCGAGCATCAATATAGAGGGCATTCTGAAATCCTGTTTGATTTTGTGAGGCAAAGAGTTCAAGGTTTTGTATTTGTTCATTGATTTTTTTATTCATAATGAGAAAAATAGAACCTTTCAGGTATTTGAAATGGATTTCTCGCTCTTGTTCGAGAAGAGTAATTTCTTGAATTTTGAGCCCAATAATATTTCATTCGTGAATGGTGAGATAATTCATAATAGATTGGAGGCTCTCAAGAGCAATAGGATCAATGCTTGTTATTCCTGGTTTTATACGTTCTTTATCACTTGGGATGAGCGATATCTGCCCAATCATACTCAGGTCGGATATTGAGCGATCTGCATTCATAAAGACTCCACTTTGTGAGAGTACCAGAGGTATTTCTTTTTCTTCTGTTTTGATGAGGACTAGAGGTTTTTGCGCAGTAATACTTATACGAACACCGTTTGGATAGAGTGCATCGATAGAGACATTTGCTATTTGTTTTTGATCTTTTTTCAAGTTTTTGGTCACACTATCTTTATCGAGAAAATAGAGTTTTTTTCGATAAATACTTGCAATGGAATCGTATGCCTTATTAATATCTGTGAATCCATCACTGGATTCTATGATAACATTACTCG
>ERZ724508.1199-NODE-1199-length-16031-cov-5.418691_pt1 | contig 16031 bp, 5 predicted proteins | sample MGYA00376041_ERZ724508 | MGnify/ENA primary metagenome ERZ724508 (study PRJEB28724, sample SAMN07190887) | wastewater metagenome | isolation source: effluent of sewage treatment plant in Hong Hong | place: USA: Christiansburg, Virginia | collected 2016-03-01 ...
CCCAAACCCCAAACCCCAAACCCCTCATACATATATTTTTATTTAGTTAAATTTTTAGCTAAAAATTTATAATAATACTATAAATAATAATAAATTATAATGCAAGACATAAGGTATGAAGATGTATACAATGACTAGTCTTGGGAGAAAATGAAGAAGCTAATTGATCTTAAAAACATATTCTCTTAACAGCTTCCTAAAATGCCCAAAGAATATATAGTTTGACTTTTATTTGACTAGAAACATCACTGTCTATCAGTTTAATCAAACAACAAGATATTCGGTGGTATTTGCTATAGAATGTTTCATGAGGTTTCCCTAGTAGAGGTAGTGTTCCTTGCTATAAGTGCTGACTTTCAAATCAAAGGTTACGGTTCATTGCTCATGAGTGAGTTAAAAGTACTACTTCAAGCCTAAGGATTCAGAGTGATGATGACATGTGCAGATAATCTTGCTATTGGTTACTTCAAAAAATAAGGATTTCACAAAGAAATTCATGCAGATCCAGTTTTATATAAAGGCTACCTTAAAGACTATGAGGGTAGTACTTTGATGGAGTTCATAATAGAGCCTGACATTGACTACAGATTAATAAATGAACTCATAGTAAAAGAAAGAGACTAGCTAATTAGAGAGCTTGAGTTATAAAGAAAAAATGCTCCTGTTTATTAAGGAATAACAAAATCAGAATGGTAAAGATTTGAAAAAGAAGAGAAAATAAATGGATATATAAATCCTATGTTGATTCCAGGTATCAAAGAGGCTGGATTTTCTCTGAAAGAATTTGAGTATTTATTTCTTAACAAATAAAACTAATCATTTGATTAAATATGTACTTGAATAATAGAGTAGTTATTGGGCCATTAAAACTCCTGGCCTTTTAAAGCTCCTGTTAAAGTTGAAGAGGTGCCTGACTATTATTAAATCATTTAAAATCCAATTGATTTCTAAACAATTTAAAATAACATAAGAAAAGGAATGTATAAAAATAAGGAGAGTTTCTCCAATGATGTAAGATTAGTATTCTCTAATGCCAAAACATATAATTAACAAGGCACTGTTTTTTATAAATATGCAGTCTAAATTGGGGATCTAGCTGAGTAATTACTTAACAGATTTAATGAGAACGTCTAGGAAGTTACTGTTGATAAAAAGGATAATAAAAGATCAAGAAAAAATAACTAATTATTATTACTTAATAGCCCTTGCTTCTCTATCTTAATTATATTAAACAAAGACTTCATTACTTATATTAGAAATTTCTAATTTATCTTATTTGGATACAAGATCTTAACTTGGCAATTCATCGTCTTTATTTTTGAGTGTTTTTTCAAATAATAATGATTGTTCTTATAAAACTTTCTATTTAGATATTTCTTTCTCAAGCATGAGTCTTTGCTTAACCAATATAGCCTCATTTACTGTCTCATCGAGTTGTTACAAAAAAAACTATTTTTACTCAAACAACTCAAGATTATTCTAAATGAAAGGATTAATACACTATGGCACCTTTTGTGTTAGAGGATTCTAAAGACTTTCTGTTGGTCTCATTGGATATGAATTCATTTAAAATTTTATAAAATATAAAATGAAAGAGTTTTAAGTAATTTTGGACCTTACTCAATTTGGCCACAGTCTATTTCCTTTCACTGAAAAAACACAAAGAATTTTACTGCCTCTTCTTAACAAGCCCATTCTAATTCATATTATTGAGAGCTTATAGAAACAATATGTTGAAAACTTCATATTTATTTGCTGATAAGATAATATAGATATAATAAGAGAAACAGTACTTTAATAATATGTTGTTAACCATAGCTGAACGAGTTTTCATTTTGAAACAAAAAATGAATAAGAAGGAATGGTATACACTATATCTAGTCTGTATTTAAATAAAATACTTAAACAGGACTTCATTTTTATTAATACAAATACTTTTTCTTTTCTACAACTGGGAGACATTTTACAATAACACTATGTTGCGGAAAGGGTGATGACTTGTGTTTTGTTCAAGCAAAAAGAAACAGATTAAATGTATTTGGTTAACTCAGAAGAATAATCAATAATTAAGCTTATTGAAGTGTAGCAGAAAACTAAACTTAGACTCAGCATAGCCTCTTTAAGCACCCATCAAAATCTTGAACTTTTAACAGGATACTCTTAGGCAGGAATTTATATTTTTAATTTTGACATTTGTAGAGTCCTTATCTGAAATTGCAAGAAACTAAAAAACTTTGATGATGAATTTGTTTAAGTTTTAATCAACAATTAAACTAAATGAACTTTATCACACATGTATAACAGCCCTTTAACAAAAACCGAAGTCTAAGAGATTTTAAATGAATAGGAAAAGAATGAGGATAGAATAAGAAAATGATCCATGAGTTAATTTGAAGGAACAATACTAATTTAGTCAGAAAAATAAAGATAACTTGAAATAGGCTACTATATACAAAGTAATAATATTTGGCCATTTGAGAAACTAACAGACTATTGATAGCTAAACTAGTAGGCTATTAAAACAATTTCTTAGTCATAAAACCTATCATTAAATATTAACAATAATTCTGAAAGCGTAGGACTAAAGGACAAATTGTCAATTGTTTCAAAAGAAGCTAAGATAGATTAAGACTCTTTAATAAACTAATCTATTATTAGTCATAATTGTTGAGTTGATAAATCAAAAATCAACGGCAGTCTTTTAATGAGTAATGTAATTATAGAGTAAGATTGCACCATTACTAATTGCATTATTGGAACAAATGTCTTAATATAGAAAGGCATTACCATTATTAATAGTGTTATTGGAGATGATATGCAGCTTTTGAATACTCTTCAAAAAGTCATCAAAGATGAGACCATCACGGCTCTTGACACCCAAGTTGAAATAAGAAGAAAAAAATCAACATTTTAAATATATTTAAATATATAACATTATAATGATAGAGAATATGAGGCACTTTGTTCATGAACTAAAATAAATTCCAACTGACTCTGCATAAGGAATGCACCAAGTTCTTAAGCTTTCTAATAAAATGGACGAAGAAGGCTACGAGGAGTCTAAAATGATTGGAAAATTCAAAGCAGATATCAAATAGTCAATAAAAGATATTAAGTAGCTGAAAAACGAAACTGGAAAAATGGTTTCTTAAATGGTCAAAGAAGACACAAACACTAGTGCCTAAGAAAAAGTATTTCAAATGTATTCTAAGGTTTTCAATGAATTTTGGAAAAGATGCAAAATGTAGCTTATTGATAGCCAAAGGAATTACATGGTCTTTTTGTTGACTATCTAAGACACTGAGTTCCAAATTGTATTCAATGAGCAAAGCTAGATTAAAGAGATATGAGACAAAAGAGGATAGAGACTTAGCTCTGATCAAATAAAGTCTTTATTATAATAGATTTAGGCTTGTTAGTAAATCGAATAGAATAATTTTGATTAAAACTTTATTTAATAGATAACAAACTCTATTATTGAAATCTCAAGTTAATAATTAAATTGAATATTATTGTAACAATTTTGCTAGCTTTTATTATCGGCTTAATATTTGTAAAGTTTTGAATACAAATGGAAAATAATCATGTCTTTTTCTCTATATCTCAAGCTCATTTTAATTTTAGGTTTCTATTAAGTAGTCAATTTCATTTTTTATCATGTTATATTAATCATCCTATACTTGTTATTATTAAAGTTAATTCTCTAATACTTTAATTCAGCTCTCTTTGAGCACCATTAAATGAAAACCAGTCTCTGAGTTAGAGTATTAGTTCATTTTTTATTAGATAATTTCTATGGCATTATCAACCCAATTTTCGTCTAAGACATTTTCCTTATGTAGAATCGGTCCCTTCTTAAGCCCATCTATTTCATATATAGAATGATTATGATTTATAAAAGAAACGAAATGATAAGCCTCACCTTCTTCATTATGCTTACTTTTTTCAACAAAAAATGGTTCCTTTTTAGAAAAAGAATTATGTATGTCCTTGAACAAATCTGTTTATCCATATGCTTCACCGATACTCTGAGGATCTAATTCCTAGCAAATCTCCTTAAAATCTTGAAACTTCTCAGAACACTGTAAATTATCTTGATTTAAAAGTATAGCCAAAATTGCTTGAGTAGCACAGGCATTATTTATCACCTGTTTAGCAAAAATCAAACCAGAAGCCTCTTATAATTGCAATCCCATTATAGGTATTTTATCATCATATTTGAACAAGAAGATAAACCCATAAACCTTCCCTTATTTCAGTCTATCTATAGTTTCTTAGGAGAGGTCAAATACATCATCGACTTCTATTCCTTGCACTCCATATTCCTAAATAAGTTTGGTGAATATAATCGGACTGCATTCTATTGTGCACCACTCACTCATTATAAGTAATTTTAAAATAGACTTTTAAAATTTAAATTATAATGGAAGACAAGTAAGATGATTTTTAGAAAGAATAAAATACAACTTACTTTATTTAAATCATTTAAGATTTTTCAGAAATTTATTTAGAGTTTGAGCTCAAAGTCTTTTAATGATGATTTGAAAATTCAAACACAAGAGAGATTTTGGAGAAGTTTTTGATGGACAACAGTTAAGTTCATCTATATGTTTTGTACTCTTAAAATATAGATGATTTTATGGTGTCTAATTTGGCTGCTTTTTCACAAGATGGAGAGTATATTGAGTTTATTAAGAGATGAAGCAATGCTGTTGATAACAAGATACTTACAAAAGAAGATCTCTTATAGAACCTTTAAATAATATATCTTGGAAAATATGCTGTTAAGTAAAATCCAATGAGATACTCTAAGAATCTATTAAAGTAGGCTATATTACCAGCTGCAAAGGAACTTTAATTACTTGAAAGCTCTGAGGAAGTTTCGAGTTTTTTAAAAAAATCTAAAAAAAATGAAGACTATTTAAAAGACATGCAATTAAGAATAGAATAATTCGAGCTAGAATATTATTCTAAAAGTTCTTCTTTGGAAATTCCGGAAATAAGTATAAAGCTTGAGCCTGAAATAATCGACATAATTAACTAGCATTAAAATGTTCCTTATAAAGATATTCCATAGAACTTATTCTTGAATAATTTACTCCAAAACAGACTTAAAATATTCTTTACTAAAATTTATCAAATTGGAAATATTTTAAAAGAGCATAGCAAAAACATAAATTTCAAAAGTCTATAGCAAGAGAAAAGCTATTGGATCAATTATTAAATAAGATTAAATTAGTTTATTTAGTTTGTTAATACTCCTGGAGCATCACTGTCAATTTTCATAGTTTAAGAAAGCTTGAAAAACAAACTTAAAAAATCTTTTACTGAGGAAATGGAAATAGAAAAATTGTTAATAGAGGCTTGAGAAATTTGTTAATTGTTTTCCGAGCTTGATTTTGACTAGGTTACTAAATAAAATACCATTGATGCTTTTCAGGCAGATTTTCTACACACTTTATAAGTAATATAGAAACTCTGTTAAGGTATTGCTTATCCCGGAGCTAAGATTCCAGTGCTTATATAAAACGCCTCTTAGCTTGCATATTAAGTGCTAACAAGTATATTAACAAATCAAAATTTTATTACCATGGATCTTGAGTAATATTAATTTTGCTTACAAAATATACAAAATAAAATAATCTATATATGGAACAGCTAGATTTAATTAATATGAGATGATGGTGGATAAAGTATTAAAAAAGGTTATAATAATTTATTAGCTAATTCAATTAAATATCTACACAATAGATTATTCAGTTAGCTATGATGATTTTATTAGCTTAGAGAAACCCATAGCATTCTTTTAGAGACCAGTTATAAGCTTGAGGAAGAAACTGTCAACATTAATTCCTCAACTATGATGGAGGTGTCCTAAAACTCTTTAACAGATTTACTTAATAAAATATATTAAGATATTTAAGGAAGCTTTGATCTATTTGATGTAACTGATTAGGGACAAAATCAGCTATAAAATATCCTAGTAAAATACGATTAATAAATTGGATTAATAGAAATTGAGATGGCTAAAAAAATCAAAGAAATTTTATCTCAGTGTAAATAATAGAATGAGCTTATAAAAATTGTTTCCAAGTTTCAGTCTGTATTATAATGAACGTTATTTTAATAAGCAACAAAATAATACATAGATCAAATAATAACCAGAATATAAGAGAATATTAACCAACTTATATATAAATATAAGAAAGGTTATCATAACACTGGAGCATAGTATTTTGCGATGTAAATAGGCCTACAAAACTCAGCGGGTGAGCATTACTGGCTGGAAAATATAAACAGAGACATTGAAGACTCCATGTCACAATTAGAGACTGTGTTAAATGGAAAGATTAAAGAGCATGAAATCGGAAAAGAAATTCTAAAAAACTATGAAGTATATTCTTAGTAAAGAAAAAACTAGCAATAATTAAAAAGAGGAAATAAATAAGATATTTTAATAATAGGAAAGATAATTGTTATATATTAAGATGCCAACAAAAATTATGTTTTAAAAGCTAATATTTCTTCCGAATTAGAACAGCAAATATTAGATAGAAAAAACACGATAGTTATAAAGAATTATATAGGATCAAACCTAGGCAATTAATATAACTTCTAAAAACATATTTGGCCAGTTTATTTAAAGTTTAAGTGAGTTGAGAATTACATCAGAGTGTGGAATAATATAAGCCCCAAAATTACTCCATAAATAACATTACTGATAGACAAAGACTTATAACTGATGAAAGAGCTTATACTTAAAGGCACTCAGCTAGATTGGCAAAATAAAGACCAAGATGAGTAGGATTTTGAAGACTATTTTGAGTTGTTTGAAAATACTGTAAATTCTCTATAAAAACAAATAATTTATCTAAATGAGATTTTTGTTAAAATACATTAAATAAAATTAGACTTCTAAACTTGTGTGGCAAGTACCAAGAACTTCAGTAGTCTAATAAACAAGCTTTAGGAAATTATAGACCAATTTTTACTTAGCAAAAATGACAACATTGATCTCCTTGTTAATTAAATTAACTAAGAACTAGAAAGAATCTTAATTGCAAAGTGCTATAAAGAATTTGAGTAATTTAATAACGAGTTTTAAAATTTTGAAAATAATAAAAAACTCACTCTAAAAAGACCCTTTGTTAAAAAAGAAAGAAAATTATTTATCTCCGTTGAAGACTTAAAAGTTGTTATTTCTTCACCTGTATAAATCTGTTTAAATAAGCTTTTAAATTCTGTGCAAAAAAGATTAAAAAAATATCAAGGAATTTTAAAGCTAAAATCAAACTAATATAAAATAGAAACTTAGCAACAAGAAAAAAATGCTTAGGATTTCTCCTATATTCTTTAGTATCTTTAAGAGGGTCCTTTATCCTCAACTTATTAACTTATTTTATAGAGCCATTGATAGGCATAGTAGCTAATAAATTAATGGACATCATCAGAGCCAATTTTTCAAACCAAAGTTGAGGATCTAATAATCAACTTAGAAGACGATCTAAAAAGCTGGCAATAGTTACTAAATGAGCTTAAAACTAATAAATAACTATTTGAGACCAATGACTATAAAGTTTTCTTTGGCTCAATTTCTGTTAACTTCAAAAAAGCTTAGAAAGAAGTCTCGTCTTTTTATGACAAAATATATAGAGAAGTTTTGGATCTTTTTATTAACAAGTTTTCTTCTCAAGCTTTAATTTGTTTTAATGACGTTTAAAACTCAGTTTAAAATCTTGAATAAACTTCTTTAAATTCCTTACTTGAAATTGAAGTATTTTTTTAAGAAATTAAAATCGCTGAAGAAAATTTAACACAGTGGGAACAAATTTCAATTGATTTTAAGCATAACGAAAAAATGTTTAAAGGTCTTAAAAAAGGATAGCAATAAAGTGAGCATGAGTTCTCAGCTGAGTAATATGAGAAATCTTTATAATGATTAAAAATCATACATGAATCCAAATGAGAAATTCTCGAGCAATCCTAAACATAAATTTCGAACTTTATTGACAACGAACAAAAATGACTTAAAAAAATAACAGAAGATATATATTAAGAATGGAAAGCTAAAAAACCAGAAAATTCAAAAACACAGCTTGAGGACTCTATATAAATATTAAGCATTTTTAGAGAAAAGGTTGATAGTGTTTTAAACAATATCTCAACTATGCAAAAAGTTTGTTAATATATTCTAAAACCCTAAATAAGTTTTATTGAGATAAATGAATGTGATTTTGAGATAAATAATTTAAACAAAATTTGGAACAGTCTTAAAGACATAATGAGTCCTTTAGAAAATACAAAGAAGATTTAATTTACAAGCTTTGTTGTACCTGAGATATAAAAGACCCTTGATTAAATATAGGAATAGCTAAACCAATTACCAGCTGATATTAAAGACAATTAAATAATTTAAAATAAGAAAAAAGATATTTAAAATAACAAAAAAAAATTCAAAATAATAAAAGAATTAAAAAATGAATCCATAAAAGAAAATCATTTAAAAGAAATTCTTCAAGCAATTGGAATAAAGAAAGAAATAAAAGAGCTTATTTTAAAGGACTTCTTGGACACAGAAATTCTTCAATTTGAGAAAAAAATTTGTGATATAATTTCTCAAGCTGCTAGCTAAATGATACTAGAGTCAATGCTTAACAAAATCAAAGAATTTTGGAACACTCAAACATTTGAGTTCTTTTAGTATCAAGATAAAGTTTAGCTAATTAAAAACTGGACTTTTTTGATAGAAAAATCTGAAGAAGATTTTCAGCAATTAAATTCAATGAAATTCTCTTCAAGTTTTAAGATATTTGAAACATAAATTGCTTCATGGCTTGATAAAACTCTGCTTATTTCATAAACATTATAAGGCTGGTTAGAAGTATAAAGAAAATGGGTCTATTTAGAGTCAATTTTCTTACAAAATGATGACATCTAAAAACAACTTCCAAATGAGTGCAAAAAGTTCTAAAGAATTAATTAAGAGTTTTAGGAGCTTAATAAAAATGCTTTCTAAATTAAAATAGTTCTTAAGACAATTGCTTCTAAATAAAACATCTTAAAATAACTTGAGAATTTATCATCATTGTTGGACTAAATACAAAAGTCATTATAAGAATATCTTGAACAATAAAGACAATTATTTTCATGATTTTATTTTGTAGGCGATGAAGATTTGTTAGAAATTATTGGAAATTCAAAGAATATAAAAGGAGTTCAAAAGCATTTCTCTAAAATGTTTTAGGGAATTAATTCTTTATAACTTGACAGCAGTGATACAATAATAGCAATGTGTTCCAAGGAAAAAGAGACTATAAGCTTTAAATCATCTATTCAATATTTGTTGCAAGAGAAAGTTTATTCCTGGCTAAGCTTAGTTGAGAATCAAATGAAAGTCACACTCAATAATCTTATGTAGTCAAATATTGTTAAGTTTTAGGAATCAAAATAAGAAGAATTTCTTGGACTCATTGACTAGTTTCCCATCCAGGCTCTTATTTTAGGATTCTAATGCTATTGGACATGGTGTGTAGATGAGGCAGAAATAAACTCCCAAAGTCTTGACAACATAAAGGGCTCAATATTGAACTACTTGTCTTTGATGGCAGAAAAAGTACTCTAAAATCTTACAGCATTATAAAGAATGAAATTTTAGCAATTAATTACAGAGCTTGTTCATAAAAGAGATGTAACAACTAGACTACTGTGCTTAAAGCCTTTTAAAAAAAATAGCTTTGATTGGATTTATTAAATGAAATTCAGAGCCATTTTAGATACTGACATTGATCATAGTCTTATGGTACATATTGGTACCTCTAAAATAAGCTATTCATTTGAATATTTTGGCCAAGCTGAAAAACTTGTTCAAACACCTCTCACAGACAAATGCTATTTCACCTTAACACATGCACTCTCTTAGAAATTAGGAGGAGCACCTTTTGGACCAGCTGGAACTGGAAAGACTGAGTCTGTAAAAATGCTAGGTATGAACCTTGGAAGATTTGTTCTTGTGTTTAACTGTGATGAAACTTTTAATTTTAAGGCAATGAATAGAATCTTTATAGGCCTTTGCTAGGTAGGTGCTTGGGGCTGCTTTGATGAGTTTAACAGACTAGATGAGAAAATATTGTCTGCAGTTTCGCAGCAAATTCTCATGATATAAAATGGCTTAAAAAATGACTAAGAAAAAATAGAAATTTTAAACAGATAAGTCAAGCTTCATTAGAACTTAGGTATTTTTATCACTATGAACCCAGGCTATGCTGGCTGATCAAATTTGCCAGAAAATCTCAAAGCCTTATTCAGACAAATGGCAATGATTAAGCCTGACTCTGTTTTAATTGCTTAAGTAACTTTGTTTTCATAAGGATTTAAATAAGCTTAATATATATCATAGAAAGTAGTCATGTTATTTGATCTTTGCTTTGCCTAATTATCGTCTTAGCCGCATTATGATTTTGGCCTAAGGGCTTTAAAATCTGTTCTAAACTCTGCTGGAAATCTTAAATGAGAACTTGGACAAGAAAAAGATATACATAGTGTCTAAAGAGAGGTTTAGATTATACTGCAATCATTCATAGATACTGTCCAGCCAAAACTAGTTTCATAAGATGTAGACATTTTAGACCAGTTAATTCTTAGTGTTTTCCCAGACTTTGAACTTGACAGAAAATCAAATCATATTTTTGAACAAAAACTTCATGAAGAAATGCAGAAGAGAAATATGAACTCAAAAAACAAAGCTTATTTTAATAAGGTTCTTTAGCTTAATTAAATACTGAAGCTTCATCATGGAGTAATGCTTGTAGGACCAACTGGCTGCGGAAAGTCATCTGCTTGGCAGTCTCTAGTAAACACCTTATAGATTTATTTGGATATTAAATAAGAAAGTTATGTAATTGATCCTAAGACATTATCAAAAGAGTAACTATATGGCAATCTTGATAGCACTACTTTGGAGTGGACAGATGGTGTTTTTACTTCCCTACTTAGAAAGATATTAGATAATAAAAGAAATGAGGATTAAAAGATGCACTGGATAGTTTTTGATGGAGATGTTGATCCCGTTTGGGCAGAAAATCTCAACTCTGTTCTTGATGACAATAAATTATTAACCCTGCCAAATGGAGAGTGATTAAGAATTCCTTCTAATTTGAAACTTCTGTTTGAAGTAGAGTCTTTATGATATGCCACCTTGGCTACAGTCTCATGATGCGGAATGGTTTGGTTCTCAGATGATATACTATTAAATAATGATATTGTTTATTTTCAGCTTAATTGATTAAGAAAATAAGAAGAGTAATTAAGCTCAATAAGAAATACAATTATTTAGAGCCTAGAGTAATTATGTACCGACACTGATAATTAATCCAGTCTTCTAACAGAGTCTTATGAGCTAGCAATAAAATACTAACATGTTGAAAGAGTATCAAGGATATAATTATTTGAATCTTTATTTTCTCAGCTTGAGATAATGCTTGAAGATCTTATAGAGTTTTATTTCAACAAAGACTTGAACAATATCTGATCTCTATTAGAAAAGAGTATAATAAATGAATTTATTTTGCTAATAAACTGGTGCTTTGTAGGAGACCTTCCTTTGTCAGAAAGAAGCTAGTATTATTAAGAATTTATCTAACTAGTTTCTTTTTAAAATCTATGAATTATTGCCCCTGAAGCAACATAGAGCTAAACTCTTATAGACTTTTACACAAGTAAAGAAGACCAAAATTTTATTCACTGGAAAACTAAAGTACCAAGAGTTGACATAAATCCCTCCTAAATTAACAACTCTTCTCTAATCATATAAACTATAGACACACTAAGACACTAATACATTCTTTGTAACTGGCTTAAGAATAAGAGAGCCTTTATCATATGTGGTCCTCCTGGCAGTGGCAAGACCATGACTCTTATGTCTACGTTGACATCCAATCCTAACCTAGATCTGGTCTTTATTAACTTCTCCTCATCAACAACAACCAAACTTATTCTTTAACAGTTTGAAAGATACTGTGAGTATATTAAGACCTCCAAAAACATAATACTAAGACCAAAGAACTTTTCCAACTCAATTGTAGTATTTTGTGATGAAATTAATCTTCCTGATGAAGACAGCTATGGCACACAACCAGTTATATAGTTTCTAAGATAGATGATTGAACAAGGTGGGTTCTGGAGACCCAGTGACAAATAATGGGTCAAGCTGGAACGAATATAATTTGTTGGTGCCTGCAATCCACCCACAGATGCTGGAAGACATTTTCTTAGTTAGTGATTCCTAAGACATTGTGGAGTAATGTTTGTTGATTTTCCAGGCTATGATTCTTTAGTGCAAATTTATGGCAGTTTTAATAAAGCAATTTTGCTCTAAAAACCAAACCTTTTATAATACTGTGACTCATTGACACTTGCTATGATTGAGTTCTATACATAATCTTAGAAAAGATTTACACCTGAAATAGAGCCTCACTATATATATTCTCCATGAGAGCTTACAAGATGGAAGTATGCCATTAATGAAGCCATTGAAAACATTAACACCTTAGATCAGCTAGTATGATTATGGGCCAATGAAGCCTACAGACTTTTCTATGACAAGCTTGTTAAAGAAGAAGAGAGAAATTGGTGTTAGTAAAAAATAGATGAGCTATGTCATTAATTTTTCCCATCAATATCTTCAAATTGTTTGGAAAAACCAATAGTGTATTCCAGCTATCTTACTTAGCAATATTCTTCTGTACAGCCAAAAAAACTTAAATAATTTCTTAAAGAAAAATTGATCACTTTTGCAGAAGAAGAATATGACATGGAACTTGTTATGTTTCCAGAAGTTGTTGAGCATATAGCAAAAATAGATAGAGTGCTTAGACAACCAATTGGACACTTATTACTTGTAGGTGCTTCTGGTGTTGGAAAGACAACATTATCAAAATTAGTATCATGGATCAATGGGCTAAAGACTTTTTCTATAAAGGCAGGAATAAACTACACAATACAGTCCTTTGATGATGATTTGAGAAAAGTTATGATTTGAGCTGGCTGCTAATAAGAAAAAATAACTTTTATTTTTGATGAATCCAATGTACTTTCCTCAGCATTTTTGGAAAGAATGAACGCACTTTTGGCTTCAGGAGAAGTTCCTGGTTTATTTGAAGGCGAGGATCTTTAAAATCTTATTAATAAATTTAAAGAGTTTCTAAGCTCAGCAAAAAGCAATTTGAATCCAGAGGAAATTTATTAGGAATTTGTCAAAAATGTCTAAAGAAATCTTCATGTGGTTTTCACAATGAATCCTTATAATTCCGAGTTCAAAAACAGAACTGCTTCATCTCCAGCTATTTTCAACAGATGTGTTATAGATTGGTTTGGAGACTGGCCAGAAAGTGCCTTATATAAAGTGGCATAAAAACTAGTTAAAATAGATAAGGGAAAGTGAGAGCAAATTGTTAATGCAATGGTAGCTGTACATTCTTCAGTTTGAGAGCTTAATTATAGTCTTAAAAAATCAGCTTAAGTTCACAATGTGATTTCTCCTTGAGACTTTATTGACTTTATCAAACAGTTCAACAAAGTTCTTGAGCTTAAGAAAAACTAGATAGAGTAGACACAGAGACATTTAGGAGAAGGTGTCAAAAGCATTGCAGAGACTGAAAATAGTGTCACAATTTTAGAACAAGAGCTTAAGATTTTTAAATCCGATTTGGAGCAAAAAACAATCAATGCTTAATAAAAACTAGAGCTTATTATTTAATAGAAGAAAGAATCTAAAGATTAAATAGAGATCTCTAAAAAACTACAAGAATAAATTAACATAAAGTAAAATGAGATTTAAAATAATTAAAATGAAATAAATATAGAACTATAAGAAGTTGAACCTAAGTTATAGGCTGCAAAGGATGCTGTCTCAAAAATCAACCAATAATCTTTAAATGAAATCAGAAACTATTAATAACCTCCAACAAAGGTAAAGATGACAATAGAAGCAGTCATGCTTATAATGAAAGGAGCGAAACTTGAATGGACAGAGATAAGAAAAATAATGGGCAAAAGCGATTTCATTGATGGCGTATTAAGTTTCAATATAGAGAATACTAAAGAGAAGACGCAATAAATAGTTATTAATGAATATTTGAACTCTCCAGAGTGGGATCTAGATAGCATATACAGATCCTCAAAGGCTGCTGGACCTCTAGCTGAATGGTTGCAGTCGTAGATAAAATACAGAGAAATTTAATAATAAGTAGAACCTTTGTCAAATAAAATTAAACAAATGGAGAATGAAAGCACAGCATTAAAAAACCAAATGCAAGAATTAAATGACAAGATATAATTACTAGAGAGTAATATACAGGCTTATTAAAGAGAATATGAAGAGCTTATTAAAGAATCAGAAAGTCTATGAGTCTAAATGGAAAGTGTTAAGAATAAAGTTGACAAAGCTCATGTACTTCTTTATGGTCTGAGTGAGGAGAAAATACGTTGGGGAGCCTCCTTATAAGATATTAAGCTAAATGAAAATACTTTAACTGGAGACTCTTTATTAGGAGCGTCTTTTTTATCATATTTTGGTTTTTATTCTCAGGCACAAAGAGAAGAGCTTTGGAACTAATGGCAAAAAATACTCCTAACATAAGGGATGATTTTCAAGAAAGATCTCTCTATAATTGAGTTCCTTTCAAAGTCACAACAAAGATTTGAGTGGCTACAAGCCTAGATGCCAAGTGACAACCTCTCTATAGAGAATGCCATAATAATGAGTAGCTATAATAGATTTCCTTTAATCATTGACCCATCTGACAAAATATTAAATTTTCTTTTAACATATTATAGGTAAGATAAGATTTTAAAGACTTCTTTTACTGATGAAGGGTTTTTCAAAAATCTTGAAAATGCTTTGTGATTTGGTCTTCCTTTGGTCGTCACAGATGTTGAGAAATTAAACCCTATGTTAAATTCTATTCTAAACAAGGAGACCACTTGACAACAAGGAAGAACATTAATAAGAGTTGGAGATACTGACATTGATTTTAATTCAAATTTTTAGCTGTTTTTGATCTGTAAAAATTCAAACTTTTAATTCACACCAGATCTTTGCTCAAGAGTAACTTTTGTTAATTTCACTGTTACTTAAAGGTCTTTAGAATCTTAATTATTGAATTTGTTTCTAGCAAATGAGTAGCCTGAGGTAGAAAGATAAAAAACAAACTAAATTAAAATTTAAGGAGAGTTTATTAACAAACTAAGATAACTAGAAGAAGAGTTGCTATTATAGATATCTTAGTCTTAAGACAAAAACATATTAGAGAATGAGGAATTATTAAGCTCTTTGACAAAGATTAAAAAAGAGAGTGGCTAAATTCAATAAGAAATAGAAAAGTCTGAATCTATAATGGAGGATATTAATAATGCTATTAAGATGTACCAGCCACTCTCAAATGCCACTTCCTTATTGTATTTTATTATACAAGATTTTAGACAAATAAATACAGTATATAATTATTCTTTATAGTTCTTTATGAGGATTATTGACCTTATATTGAAGTAGGATACTGTTTTGAACGGGAATAAAAAGCTAGATTATGATTAAAGAATTTAATGAATTTTATAAGAGATTTATATATAAATTTCTAATAAAATAGATCTCAGTATACTTGAGCATGATAAGCTATTAATTAAGATGTTATTTGCAAGAGGAAAACTAGAGTCAATTAATAAAGAGCTTTTCTAAGATATGTATTTGATTCTGAGTCAAAAAGAAAAACTACTTATTCAAAATAATGAATAAGAATAAAGCGAAATTATATAAGTCTTGTAACAATATGAGAGGTTTAAAAATATATCAGGACCATTAACATTAGAGAGAATAGAAAGCAATTAATTTATTTGCTAGTTCTATATGTCTTAGAATCAAACAGAATAAATCTATGAGCATATTTTTATTAGCTTCATACTTTAATTATTTATAGATTAGAGAAACAAAATTAATTACTATAAAGACTATTCTAATTCAATATTAAGTATAAAGTTAA
>ERZ724508.1200-NODE-1200-length-16017-cov-7.148979_pt1 | contig 16017 bp, 9 predicted proteins | sample MGYA00376041_ERZ724508 | MGnify/ENA primary metagenome ERZ724508 (study PRJEB28724, sample SAMN07190887) | wastewater metagenome | isolation source: effluent of sewage treatment plant in Hong Hong | place: USA: Christiansburg, Virginia | collected 2016-03-01 ...
TTATAGATTCTATAAAGATAATTTTTATAATATAATAATAAATGAAAAACAAAATGAGTATTTTATCAGATTAATTTTGAACTAAAAAATAAAAGAAAAATTATAATTTTAAATCCAAAATAAATCACAAACAATTTAATACAGTTATAATAAATTATTCATTCGTTTTATAATGTTTAAAAATAAGTATCAGCAAGGCTTTTTAAGTATTCTTTATTCTATTGGGGCAAAGCCTTTACAAATCTGGGATGTCTAATTGCAAAATGGCTATGTCAAATGAATAACAGACTAAGATATCAACTCATCAGTGCTTGAGATTATGGGGACCAATGTCAACACTGTTTATATAACCACTCCAAGCAACCCCAAAGAAACTCTTGGAATAAAACTTCCTTTCTTAGTAATTGTCATTAAGAATTTAAAAAAATAATTCAGCTTTGAAATTACCATTCTAGATGACAAGGGAGTAAAATGAAGATTTCGAGCCTCAAATTATCAATCATCAACTAAAGTGCATCCCTTCATATGCACAATGCCTATGAAACTAGACGAGGGCTGGAACCAAATACAGTTTAATTTAGCTGACTTTACAAGAAGAGCTTATGGGAGTAATTATGTTGAAACTTTAAGAATGCAAATCCATGCAAGCTGTTGATTAAGAAGAGTGTATTTCTGTGACAGACTTTATTCTGAAGATGAGCTTCCTTTAGAATTTAAATTATTTGTTCCAAGCAGCAAACCTGTTAAAAAAGTGTATGAGCCGTTAAGACAATAACCTCAAGAAGCTGCTAAAAGTACACCACAAAGTAACTAAAATTTACAATAAGAGATTGCAAACAATAAAATAGAAGAGCAATATGAAGAAGAAGATCATCATGAGCAGGAAGAAGAAATTGTAAACCACTCTCAGTATGATGAGAATTATCACCCAGATGAAGATGCTCGTGATTATAACTATGAAGAAGAGGTTTAAGAAAATGCCAATGAATAATAAATACATATTATTATTTTAACTAAATTTATAATGAACAAACAGTCATTGAAAATATATAAAAGTAATTCTTATAATAAGAAAAAGATATTTGTGTACAATGAAAAAAGTAAAGAATATATGACTTTAGAATGTGTTTAAGAACAACTAAAGAGTGAAGTCAAACCTGTTGATTTAAGCTCTTAGAAATTTGAATAATTTATACTACAGAAATACTAAACAGAAGTATAAATGTATTTATCTGGCTACTACTTACTAGGAGCAATAAAGTCTCAAGAAGGTTACTGAATTGCAGTATTAAAAGGCTATTAAAATATAGAAAAAATTGTCTTCAATAAAGTCTACAAACTCACAGAGGTTTAATTCGTATCCCTAACAGACACCTCAAATATATGATAATAAAAGTCCTGCCAAATGAGCCACAATTTTGAAGAGTATTTTCAAAACAGTCTTGATAAATTTCTTCTAGCAGATACATATGAAATATACAATAATTATTAGCAGAATTTTTTAGGAAGAATTCAAGAAACATGACTCAATTTCATTATCAATAAAAAAATGCTTTAAAATTTAAATTAGGAAATTGATTTTCAAAAACAGAAGACTGGTTGGCCAACAGGTAATCTATGGGTGGCTCCAATCATAATAGGTCATATTCTAAGCTCCAAAACTAAAACCAAAGATGGAGTATATAAACTCGTATTGTTAGCAAGACAAGAGGCATCTAATTTAGGAATAAAAAGCAACAGAAGAGGTTTGAATCAAAATGCTTTTGCTTCAAGCTACTTTGAAATTGAACAAATTTTAACTTACAAAAATAAACAAAAAAATACAAATCCAATAGTCTCATCTTTTGTCTAGGTATGAGGATCGTTGCCATTGTTTTGGCATATTGAGTTTGAAAGACTCAACACTAAATAAAAAATTATGCTTAACTTTTAGGAAAAATAACAGCTAGGTCTAATATACCATACAAATGATCTCGTTAGAAGGTATGGAAACAACATAGGAATGCTTAGCTTATTAAAACTTAATACTAAGGAAAAGAAATGAAATGAAGGAGACGTATCATAATATTTTGAAAATCTTGTTAATGAAACTTTTAAAAACTCCAGCATATATTTTGAGTTTATTAAATTTGATATTAATTAGACCATTAAAAATTTTCCCAAAAGAATAAAATAACTACTGGCCTCTAATGTTAATGAATTTCTACTTAAAAACTCTTTTTTCTACCATGAAGATGAAACTGTAGATGGAATATACAGTCAGATACAAAAAGGGGTCCTTAGATCAAGCAGCTCTGATTGTGTAGATTGAGTCAATGTTACATAACAAATAATATCCTAAATTGTTCTTAATGCCCAAATAGAATGCTTTGAGGAAAGAATGGAGTAAAAAAGGTATAGAATAAACACCTCTAGTTAAAAATATATTCAGATAGATGTTTAATAGCTTTGGACACAACTTGGTGATTTTCTATCAGATTATCTTACAGGGACTAAGGCTTAAAATGTTACATAAAAACCAAGCATTACTATTTCAGTAAAGAGATTTTTAAATAATATATTTTAAGACAACAGCAAATAATAATACCTTGATACTCTGTAATAAAATACATAAGAATAATAAGTTACTTAACTATCTAAAGACTTATAAGCACCTATAGCCTAAGTCTATCAAATGCTTGAAACTTCTTATAAAAACAATCAAAGATTTATAGACCAGCTAGATGATAATGCCTCTAAACATTCAAGAGTAACCGTATAACTAAACAGTTTCAATGTGTCTAAATAAGAGATAAGAATTGGCATAAAAAAAAGAAAAAGATAAAATGTATTAGTTAAAGACAAAAGATCCACAAACACTTTTAGTGAATTTGAGTCTTATGAAGAACCTTAAAATGAAGAGCAGTTTAATTCTAAAATAAAATAAATTAATGAAAAAAATCAAAAGCAATCCAATACAAGTTCCTATACAAAAAAATATAAAAAATTCTAAAATAGATTTAGTCTAATTCTAAATTTGTAAAAAGTTTGTAGTTTTTGATATAAAATTAGCACAGATTAATTAACTTAGAATATATAGCATATTGATAATAGAATTAAACAATAGACAAATAATTCTTAATAAGTTTTAAATAAAAAATTTAATTAATTATTTTCTTTGCTAAGGTTTTTTATAATCATATAATTCATATAGTACTTCTAGAAACACTTAAATAAATAATATAAATCCTTCTACATTCATTTTCTATTCCTATTCTTTAACACAACTATTATATATATTCTATATTTAAACATTTGACAATAAATCAGGTTAATTTATTTAATTTAGAAAAGTTTTTATAAATTATTGAACTTAAAACAACAATATATACCCTGCTTAGAAGTTATCAATATTCTCAAATGTCTCTATAGCAAGACTCCTTAGTTCTTAATAATCAATTAAAAAATGATATATATTTTGTTTTATGTTCTCATTTTCCTCCTAATTAAGCATGATTATGATTATAATTTAATTATAATATCTATATAATGAAAAGTATACTTATTAAAAAAGAACTTTTACTTAAGCTACAAGATTTCCATATTTAAAATACAGATCTATACGGCTATCACTATTTACAGATAGAAGCTTTGATAAAAGATAACGATAATACTAATAATCCTCAATAAATTTTAAAAACGAATAAATACTGAGTACAATAATAGTCTGAAAACAGTGGTAATAGTTTAACCTCTGAAAATAATTAATCCTTAAAGGTAGTGAAATTAGAACACTCATTTTTGTTACCAGTTGATTTTACCCCTTGCTTATTATCACATTGCAATAACGAATACTATTTTTCTTGGCATTTATACGAGAATAATTAGCTTTAAAAAAACCAAATTTTAGTTCTATAATTCTCTTTATTAGATAACAACTCATAAATAGGACAAATAAATGCTATCTAAAAATAGTGTTATATACTCAGCTATAACGGCTAATGTTTTATGTAAAGCTTTGATGCTTAGTTTAAAGAGAATTATTTCTTTCATTTTAATGTACACTCTATTTTGTTTTTAAAAAGCGTTAAGATGATAAAAAACCAAATAAATATCCAATAAGTATAAAGCCAATCAAGCATCAGCAACAACTAAAATGAACAATTAAAATAATTAAATCTTAATGTAGGACCCAAAGATATCTTAGAGCTATATTCCTAAATTTTACTTAATACGCAACAGCTTAGTGGATTTATTGAAATTCTTAGAAACAAAAAGGATCCTAAGTAAATTACTATTTAAAAAGGCAATCAACATATTTTGTTCAAAAAAACCAAATCATTTGATGACACAAAAATTTAAAATCTTGTCTCAGAAAAATAAATACATCTTTTACTTAATGAGCTTAAGAGTAAAATTATTCCTTTATTATATGAAAATTTATCTAGTTTCCATGCCAAGTAAAAACTAAACAAAGATAATTAATAGTTTAGGAATTAAATTGTCAATCAGCTTATTATCTCCAAATAATAAAGCATTAAGTAATCAGATGTTGTTTTTAGACTAGAAGAGCTCTATATATAGCTTCCTCTAGAGTACCCAATTATAAGCTTTTTTATCAATCAATAACTTCACTAGGAAATAACCTCAATTGGCTATATACGAGAGTATATTAATCATTAAACCCATAAAATTATTCCAAATAAAAACCCTATTAAAAGACACTGTGTATTTTTATTTCATGGCTATGGAGGAAGCAAATATGATTTTGATTATGTTAAAAATTATTTAAAATTTCAAAACAAACATATTTTAATTAATGCACTAAGCTCTTATAGTGACATGATGGAGTCTTCAATATAGACTCTAGGAAAGGCTGCTGCTGATGAAATCAATAATTATCTCCAAAATAACTCTAAAATAAATCAAGTATCATTTATTTCTTTCAGCTTAGGAGGTCTAATAAGTAGAGCTTGTTTGACATTTTTAGATTTAAAGAATGTTACTTTTAAAACATACATATCTTTAGCCTCTCCTCATTTAGGAATTTATCTTAACTCAAACAGAATTTTCAGCTTAGGAGTTTCTGTATTAACTTATTTCAAAAAAGCTGATTCTTTGCTGAATGAACTGGCATTAAAAGACAATAAAAAATTAGAAAACACTTACATATATTAGCTATCTTAAAATACAACTTTTCAGAATTTTAAAAATACAATTTTAATAGGTGCATTAGAAGATGACTATGCACCTTATGAAAGCGCCCTTCTTGTTAAAGGATAGCTGCTTCAAACAAAATCCCAACAATACTAAGAAATAGAGTAAATGAGGCAAAATATACTACAGTAGCTTCATAATACAACACTTATAAGAACTCTAATTTATTTTAACAAACAAGATACAATGCTAAATAACATCATGGGGAAAAAGAGACATTTAGAGTTTCTAATTAACAGTTCTTTAATTGAGATAATTTTTACAAGATATTAGTCATTTTTATTTGATTAATAAATAAATATAAATTTTATTTACAGCATTTTTTTGTCTTTAAAGGCTTTAAATTCAATTGCTCTTTCTTATCCTCTTTTTATTTAATTTTAGCTTTCTAATATAAGGAGAGACTCATGAATGCAAAAATCTCATCCACTCCTTCTGAAGTTTTTGATGAGCACTCATAAAAAGCTATCTCATATTCTTCAGCTAAATACATACCTTATTTAGTTGTTATTTTTCTATCTGATTCTAGATCACTTTTGTTGCCAACCAAAATTATCTTAACATCATCTGAGGCAATTTCCTTTATTTATTATATCCATCTTTTGACATTATTAAAAGACTAAATATCATCAATTGAATAACACACAATTATTCCATCGGAATTAGCAAAGAATGATTTTGTTAAAGTGAAAAACTTCTCTTAGCCAGCAGTATCCCAGAGCTATAGAACAACATTGTGTTCATTGAGTTTTAGTCTCTTAAGTTTGAAGTCTATTGCTATTGTACTTAAGTAGTTTGTGAAGAACTCATCCTTGCAGTATCTCTATATTAAGCAGGTTTTGCCAACACCACTGTCGCCAACCACAAGCACCTTTAGCAGGTAATGGTATTCGTTAACTGGTTTCATTATATGTTATTTATATATTAGATTATGAATTGAGTTTTTTCTAAACAAAAAAATTAAAGTTTTTGGTGTTTCAGGCTATAACAAGTTCTTGATTGAATTTCTAAGTGTTTATATTTCTTAATTTAAATTTCTAGATCTCTAAATAATTGTTAAATGAAAAGCTCTTTATGTAATTTATTTAACTAACAATTTAAAATGGATTAAAGTGGGCTCTTTTTTTATATACTAATTTCATATTTTTTAGAACAGAGTTTGAGCTCTCATTAGCATAGTAAGATATTGAGAGTCGGTCAGTATTACTCTCTTTTTATTTTAGGTCTCAGATAATTTTACGATATTTTTCCAGATTTTCTTAAGACAATAATTTTCATTGAAATTTTGGCTATATATTTATAACTCTGAAATTTCTTCATCACATATAAGAAATAATTTCGTTCACCTGTGTTTTAAAGAATTCTGTATTAAATCCAAAGTCTTCGTCCAATTCAGTAAAATTAAATTAAGAGCAGAATTTTTGACAGTCTTTTTGATAATATTTATATGCTCCTTATCAACATCAAATAAAGCTATTTCTTTTTTTATTTTAATATAGATAAATTCTAGACCAAATATAATTTTTTAATACATAAAAAAAGTCTTTGTTTAAATTCATGAAGTTTCTAATTAAGTTTAAGTACTAGTAAAAATCAACATAAATTAAGCTGTAGAATTTTCCATAATTCATAAGCAAGTCTTTGCAGAAATGAGTTGATATTTATAATTATTTTCTTTTGACTTTAAACTACATCTATAAATCGGCATCGCATCATAAACATACCAAGCTCTTCTTAATATCATTTATATTAATAAAGGCTTTTTAAATGTATCATTTTTATTTAAATAAATTTTTTACTTTGCATGAAAGAAATCAATATCATATTATGATAACTCTTATATACTTCCAGAAATCAAAAACTCTTCTTATAACTTCTCAATTAACCTCCTTAGGCTTGCACAAGTCATTTCTCTCTCAGCAAGTTCTCACATATCCTTTTATCATGACTTTCTTATCAACATAAAAATCCTTAAAATTTATTTTTTATTTCAGGACAAAATCTCTAAATGACTAGCCAATGTCCAGAACTCTTTTTATTTTCTAAGAGTAAATTGCTATTGCTCTATATTACTTAGTATCCCATTCATGAATGAATTTTTTTTGGTAGTCAATACTGCAGCAGGAATTGACAATTTTCCCACATAGATTTTGGTCTATTTGAACAACTGGTTATTAAAAATACTAGCCAAAGAAACTGCCCATTATTTCTTATTTGCACTCATTGAACTAAAAAACTTTATATATTAAAGAAAATAAAATCAGTTATTTTTCAAACATTAATAAATAATAAGAAAAAATAATAATATCAAATTTTTTAGCCGAATAAATCACCAATATCAACATCCTCTTCTTCTTCAACAGTCTTGGCTTTTTCCTCAACTTTAGCTTCTTATTTGGCAGCACCAGCATTTGCCTAAGCAGCAGGGGCAGCTGAGACACTCATGCTGCTAATTTTGCTTTATCCTTATTTGCATAGCTCAACAATATTCTTTCCAGATAGTTGGCTGACTACCTATTTGGCAGCCTCTTCTTTTCCTTCGGCTCCGATGTTGCTGAGGACGGCCAAGAGATCCTTTTCTGTTGGGTTTTCCTTTCCGGCGAGTGACAACAAAATGTATGAAGCAAGATATTTCATCGTTTATAAAATAATATTTTATTTAATATAACTTTTAAAAAAATGGAAAAATAAATTAGTTAAGAGCAGAAAAATGAGGTCTATTCTTGGGTAGATAAATTTGAGCTCAGTCACAAGAAGACACTCATATAAAGGGATTTCTCTGATGGTGTTTTACTACAAGAGATACTAAGAAATTATTTCTAGAAACAAATGAGTTAAGTTTAGCTATAGAGCTTTTGCTCTTATGATAAGAAGAAATAAAACTGGTAAATATTAGGTTGAATTTTGCTGGGGAAAATTGGCATTAAATTATCATAGGATATTATAGAAAGGCTAGTTAAATAAGAAGAGAGTCTCATTGAGAAAGTCCTCTATTAAATAAAGAAATAATTAGAAAAAAATAATGGAGAAGTCGTTAGACAGTTAGAGAATAATGAGTCTCAAAATTACTGCCAAGTAATAAATGAATAAAGTAAAATAGATACTAATAAATCATAGCATTTAGGTATGAGTAAGGCTAATGTTGTTATCAAAAAATCAATTCTTAAAGAGAACAGAAATAATCATGCCGTAAGTGAGAGCTAAAAATTTATTGAGTCTTAAGCTAAGTAAATAGAGAGTTTAAAATAGACTGTATAGATGCAGGAACAGAAAATACACCTGCTCATGAATCTGCTTAAGATTTAAGAAAGCCAAATCAAAAATGTGTTTTAATCAATTTATATTAAAAACCATTAAATTATATAAAGAAATCAATTGGCAAATATCATTATCAAATTATATGGATATGTCGAAGGCAGGTTCGAAAGAAGCTGTTCATCATTTATCGCATATAAAATGGGGACGGGTGACTTGTAAACATAGTTTCAGGTCAATCACATCTCAATACATAATTTTTTAAATTTATTATTAATCAAGACTGCTTTTTAAAAAATTATACTCTTTGAGATCCTCAGCTAACTAAGCTTGGAATTTGGTTCTAGAAAGCGTTGCTATATTTCTGCAATTAAATTCTTGAGCAATTTTGAACTACTTTTCTCTCTAGGCATCCAATAATAATTTGCTATAGTAATCAACCTTATTAATGACATGCTTTCATCCAGTAAGGTGCTGCTTTCTTCCTTTAGGACTAGACTATGACAAGTAAACTCCACAGTATTCACAATAGAACTTTGCCATTATAATACCAGGATTATTAAATTAATAAAATAGAAAAATTAACTTCAATGTCTACAATAAACAAATAAGGATATAATATGAAGATTATGTTTGAGAGTGTTAAATCCTATTAGAGATTATATATATTTAATATAGGTTTGTTTTATTAAAAAATAATAAAATTTAAACAATAAAATACTATATAATTTTTATCATTATTTTTGAGCTTGCTCAACCTCTTCTTATTCTTATTTATCTTCCTCACCTTCTTATTCTTCTTCAGCTTCCTCAATATCCATCTCCTAAACAGCCTCTTGTTTCTTCTCTCTAGTAAAGAATCTGTCTGTTTTTGGCTCCTAGTAATAGAACAAATCAACTAAAGCATCTTTAACAGATGACCATTCGTCATCATTCTAATCTAATTTTCCTTGCAAAACACAGACCTCTCTGGCCAACATCCAGAAAATCATAGAAATAGAATGAGTGTTAGAGGTGTTACATGGGATGGCAATGTCTACGAACTTTAATGAATGATGAGAGTCACAAAGAGCTATGACTGGGACATTAACATATGAGGACTCTTTAATAGCTTTGAAATCAGCATGTGGGTCAGCAACCAAAATAAGCTTTGGTTCCTTGTATTACTTGGTCTCATAGTTGGTTAAAGAACCTGGAGTCCATTTGGCTGAGTTATTAACAGAGCATCCAGTAAACTTTGAGAACTTCATAACGGCTCTTTGACCAGAGTTTCTGGAAGATATAGCATAGACATCAGCTATCTCTGGGATACCAGCAATGACTCTGGCAGCAAGTTTAATTTTCTAATAAGTTTGAGCAACATCAAAAATACTAGTTCCATCTCTAGCGAAATGACTAATGAATCTCTTCATATGAGTATTGTAGTTCTTTGATCCAATGTGGCATTTGGAGTGGATAAGTCTCAAAATATCTCTTTCGGTCTTAGTAAGATCTTGAATAGTAGTCATGATGCGGTTTATAAAATTAATAAGAATTTAATATTTATAATTTTAAAGTTATTTATAATGGAAAAGAGAGGAATTGAAAGCACCACTTATGAATAGTAAGTTTAAGAAGAAGATTAAATAAGGAAGCTACAAAGTATAATCAATTAAGGAAGATAAGAGGAGCTAAGAGACTCGCTAAAGAGTAGCTGATTTTGAAAAAAAGATAAGAAATCAGACTAAAGTATCTAAATTAAATAAGACTGATTAATCTGAATTGGAAACAAATATAAACTGGATAATGTAAAAGAGAAGTGGGATGAAGAAAAGGAAGAATAAATAGACACAGAAATATTATCGCATAGTATTATGTTATAGAAGGATGAATAATAACAAAATAAAATGACAATTTAATAACAGATTGATATTCAGGATAGATTTTTAGATCTTATTTTTAATGAAGAGGATTTTGAGATTCTTAAACCCCCAAAAGGTTACAAACAGACCTAACATACTATCATGTGATAGCAACAGGAATAAGATAATGAAAATTTTCCTGAAGAATAAGTCTATATTATTCCTGAGGGAAAATATCAAAATGAAGTCATTCCTTCGATGACACAAAATGATCTATGATATTTTAATCTCCTTGCTCAAGAAGATGACTCAAAACTATCAAAACTGGAAAAATGAGAAAAATAACTTTTATTGATAATTGTGTAAATAAAAAATGGAACCCCTGAGCTTAGGAAAGAAGCCTTTGTTAAAATCAATTACAATATTTAGTAGCAAGATGTTTCTTTTATTATGCTGAAGATTATGTCAATACTTCTGGATTAAAATACTAATCCTGTTGAAAGTCATTATATGGTAAAGACTTTAGAAAAAATTATATAAAGATTTCCGGAAGAAATCAAACCATATACTTAGAAAATATTAGGCCTGATTTAACCTATAATAAATAATGAAAATTTTCTTATCAGACTTGAGGCTTGAGAAATAGTCTCTTGCTTGGCAAAAGCTGTTGGGGTATCTGAGATTATATAGGCAATGAGATCTAATATAGATAGTAGTGATTCCTAAATATGAGAAAATATTGGAATGACTTTTGCGATATGCTCAATTTCTTTATCCTTTGATAAAATAGCTCCATTTTTAAAAGCTGTATTAAAGACTCAAAAATCTCCTCTTATAAGAAATACTGGCCTAAGGACCATTTACTATACAATAAAGCTAATGGCTAAAGGAATAACTGGGTATCTTAAAACATTGGTAGAAATGCTTCAGCCATTATTATTTGATGAGCTATTAATAAACAAAGTAGCTGCAACAAATTGTTTATAAATTCTGGCTGAGTCAACATCTCCATATGGAGAACAAGAATATGATACTGTAGTTAAGGACTTATGGAAAAATGTACAATCAAATAAAGATAAACTATTCTTAGCAAGTCTTAAGACTCTTTCAGCATTAGTACCAATATATTAAGATCAAAATTAACAAAATCTAGTCAACATGATTGTCAATATAGTTATAGATAATCTAAATGTAAAATAAGATGATGTTTAAAAAGTCATTCTAAAGACACTTATAAATTTGATTAAGACAAATAAAATTTAAAAAGAAATTTTAGAAGATAAAATTATTTAAATATTTTGGAAAAATTTCTGGACAGAAAATACTATATTAAAAAAAGCATTATGATTAAGACTCATTGAAGCAACCGTTGAGCTTAGCTGATATTTTGACGCAAAAGATTTTATTATAGAAATTATTCCAAATATAAAAAAAGACTGTCCAATACACAGACATGTTTCTCTTTGAACAATTTCCTTAGTTTTGCAAAACAAATCTATATATGATCTAAATGAATAAATTTAAGACCTTTTATTAGATGCTTGTTTTTTTGCTGTTTTCTAAAACAACCAAGAATATCACAACATGATACTAAATGACTTGGTCTAAATATTCTAGTTATTTGGACCTTTGTGTTAAAAATATTTGCCTCAGATCTTCATTAACTTTACGATAAAATTAAAGACTGCCGAACCCAATTAAAGAAAACTTAATTTTGAAATTATTGCAAAATTGATTAAAATTTTTCATAGCTGCGAATAGTTTTAAATTCTTAAAAAAATCTCTTAGTTACTATATGAGTCTCTAAATGAGGAGTATCCTTCAGTATTACAGTCCATTTTATAAGCAATAAATTAGGTGGTTGTATATATAGATATCGATCAGCTTCAACCCTCAATAGAGATTTTACTGCCAAACCTAACCCCAATTCTAAAGAACAGAAATCAAGAGGTTTAACTACAACTAGTTAAGGCAATATAACTAATTTCTTAAAAACTTATTGATAAAGAAAACCAAATACCTGCTTAAGAATGGGTATGAATATCAATGGATCTTTTGGATTTTTTCAACACAAAAAATAAAATGATAAAAAATCAAGCTATAAAAGCCTTTGGAAATATTGCCTGATCTATTGGTCCATCAGATATTCTATTAACACTCATTAACAATCTCAAAGTTTAGGAGAGATCTAGCAGAATATGCACCAGCATAGCCATGGCAGTAATAGCTGACTCTTGTGGACCATTTACAGTTTTTCCAGCTTTAATGAATGAATATTGAGTTCCATTGACCCATGTACAAAATGCTGTATTAAAAACAATTAGTTTTATTTTTGAATACATTGGGCCAAGTTCAGTGGATTATATTGAGTCTCTGGTTGGACTACTATAACATGCTTTAGTCTCCTAAGATCTTATACATAGATAAATAGCTTCTTAGTGTCTAAGAAATCTATCCTTTGGATTATATGGCAAAAATAAGGATGATATACTCATTCATTTATACAACTTTGTTCACAGTAATGTGTTTGAATTATCTACTCATATTTAGATAGCTGTTTATGAATGCTTTGAGAATCTGAGAACCATAATAGGTCCTGGAGAAATGAGTCTATTTGTTTACCAAGGTCTTTTTCATGCGGCTAAAAAAGTTTGAGAAGTATATTGGAAATTTTATAATATCCTTTATGTTGGCTGCTAAGATTCTTTGGTTCCATATTATCCTGTTTTGAAACTATAATAGTCTTAAAGGTTATTACAATATCAGCTTGCAATTATATAATAATTTAAATATATTATTTACTTACTTACATTTTTAAAAGTAGCCAGGCCAAGGAAATTCAAAACAAGCTAAGATCTTTGTCTAATATACAAAAAAAACACTCTCTTTGAAAAATTCGATCTATTTAGAAGTATTAAATAATTTCTTTCTTGAACTAATTTATATTATTGTTTTATTAGTTATTTTTTGAATAATGTACAAAAGCTATTGGAATATCTTTAAGAGATTAATTACTAAGAATACTATTTATTTCTTTCTTATTTTCTTCTCTTCTATTTTCTTAACTAAAATCAAAGACATAAATAATTCCGTGAAATATTATGCTGTCAGAATCCCACAAAAATCTAAACTATTTCTCACCTCCAAAGTCATAAATCTATGCAGTCTAATTATCAGTTTAGATGTTTACTATATTGAATCCTTGTGTAGGATTTATTTAATGAATTTTTATTTCTTTTAAGCTTTCCAGTAAATGACTTTTTCCTACCCCTTCTAAACCTATGCATATTATTTTTGAATCTTTTCTTTAATTATTTTTCATTATTCTCAGGCTCTATAAAGGGTGTATCATTAATAAAAATAAAATCATAAATATTATTAAGCTTATTATTATGTATTCTTTTTGTCATGGTCTTTTCCTTTTTATTCCTCATTATTTTTTTCTAAATCAAGATCCTTCATGATTTCTTTTAAAACTTATGGATCCTTAAGCATTTCTTGCTTTTGTGAGTTTCTCTACTAGTCCTAAATTATTTAATCTAGTTTCTATTAGTCAGAACTCATCTCATTATTTACTTATGTTTATTATTGTTTCTGGATCTTCTCCTACATCTCTTTTTCTTATTGCTACTATATTCTTTTTTGCTCTTCTTCCAAGGATATTCTGAGGATCATCTGTAGCTCCTCATCCATATACTCATCTTGTGCCTCAACGACCATACCTTACTGACCTTATTTAGTCAAAATAGCAGAACTTTATACTTGGCTATGTAAAAGAACAGGTCCTTCCTAATAATTAACTAACGTACTCTCATTATCCACATTTATTATCTCATTCATTTGCTAAAGTATTCTTTGATTTTGCTCTGAACAAATGTTTATAATGTCAAGATTTATTTGACTTTTTTTGAAGCTCTTTATAAGCTATATTAAACTACTTTCATTATCTTGTATATCTGAGGCTACAAGAACGATTATTCTTTCGACTTATTTTTTCTCAAGTCTGTGCTTAAGGACCAACTATGCTACTTAAAGTGCATTAGAAAAATGATTTTTTCCTCCTATTTGTATTTGGTTGTATTTTGAGTATATTTGACTGCTGTTGTTGACTGGTGTGGTAAGAACCTAACACTATGTTCCTCCCATTGTCATAAGTCCAACAGTGTTTTAAGGATTTTAATTGAACTTAGATCTTACTATGCTATTAACAGTCTCTATTTAAGCTTAGTATCTACTTGGTAAACAGTCTCCATTTCTTGAACTTTCGCTATTATCAACAATTATCATGCAGCACTCTTGAGTCATTATAAAAATAATTAAATATATAAAAAAACATAATAAGAATAAATATAAAATTTTTATTTAGATTAAAATTATTAGCTGATTTTTTTCTTTTCTAAAAGATTAAAAAAATCTCTTAAACATTTCTTTATATAATTAACATCATCTATTTAATAAACAGTTTGAACTAAATAAGTAATAATGTTTATTAGTCCCTCAAGCTTATTATTGATATCAAAAATGATAAACTGTATTTACTCTTCCTTAAGTTGTTAAAAATCAATTAAGCTTTCCAAGTAAGCTTTATTAGTTGACTTTGTCATTAGTACTAAGACCACACCTATCTTTGATGCCAGATGATCCTATTCTTCTTCATTATTCTCAAAAAAAGTTAAAGAAAATTACTCTTAAAAACTTTTGTTTTTTAATAAGGATCTTAGTACATAATATTTTGTCTCCATTTGGTTTTTAGAGCTATTAAACGCCTAGTAAAAATTAATAGCTTTCTAAATGTCATCTTTTGTTTCAAGTTATTATGTGTGTAAAAGAAGTCAGGATTCGTTGCAAAGAACAAAATTAATATTTGAATCAAAAATACTGTCATAAATAGGGGTAAGAATTAAATTGAAAACAGAGTCTCTTCCTATAAATATTGGAAATCTTAGACCTTGGCCCTCAACAAATAATCTCTTATAATTCTACATGAAAGAAGAGGAAAAATCTTCAATATTTTATTTACTATTATTAGATTTATTTTATCTTAGAATTTAATAATAATGTTCTTGTATCTTATTATGGTTCTATGTTGCACTTTGAATATAATCTTATTTAAAATACTTGCATAAATGTTCAAGTATTAATTGACTTCCATTTCCGGAAATAGCAAATTTAAAAGAGCCGATTTCATATTTTCTATTCATTATTGAATTATAATTTTTATGATTTCAGAAATTTTAATTCTAGCCTATTTTGCAAATAAATAATTTTAAATTATTAAAATAGCCTTTAGAATTTCACGATAAAATTTATTAAGAAGTTATCCTTAGACATTTATTTGAATTTTAGAAATAGAGTATATTTAAATTTAATTAAAAATAAAAAATTTAGGAAAAATAAGAAAATAAAAAGAATTATCGTTTATATTATATTATATTTGATTTACTTTACGAACAATTATTACTTCATTTTATTAAATAACGTAACAATATTTAAAAAAGCTGACAAACTAAAATATTTTTTATACCTTTCTGCTTTTGAACATTTTTATGCATGCTATATTGATTTACACTAAACTTAATTAAGAATATATTTTAGATTTATTAAAGCTCTTAATAGATTTTTTTGAATTTCAACAAGGATATAAGAATTAAAAGCTTAAATTATATAACTTATATAGAGAATATAATATTGGTTACAAAATTAATTTAAAATTTATAATAAAAAA
>ERZ724508.1201-NODE-1201-length-16012-cov-5.516826_pt1 | contig 16012 bp, 17 predicted proteins | sample MGYA00376041_ERZ724508 | MGnify/ENA primary metagenome ERZ724508 (study PRJEB28724, sample SAMN07190887) | wastewater metagenome | isolation source: effluent of sewage treatment plant in Hong Hong | place: USA: Christiansburg, Virginia | collected 2016-03-01 ...
TTTATGATTGGGTTGTCTTTAGAGCTTGAATGTTTGAGACAGTACCTACAGCAAGGCTGGTCATTGACCTCCATGCTTGTGAACCCAGAAGAAGTCACGGATCGGATCCGCTCAACCTCGTGCACTCCTGAGAGCTCCAACGTGGATGCAGTATAGTGTAAAGTCTGCTGCTGCCTAGAGGTTCCCGGTTTGTAAAGCCGAATCACCTTGACAATCACCAGCCCAAGCTTCAGCACATCTCCCTAACGCAGCCTGGTGAAGTCAGTGGACGTATCGGGAAGGATTAACCGATGCAGGCAATCAGTCTTATCGCTTAGCACACATACTTGATAGCTATCTACCCTAAGCCAGCCTTTACCTTCATCGAGTATGAGTTCTAAAAGTGGGCTTCCAGCCGGCTACCTACCACTATTTTTCTTCCCAATATCTAATGAATTAGAGATTCGCGTGAGCACAGAACTTTCGCGAACCCTCATAGGTTGTTCCTTCGTGTGCTTCTTGTCTTCGTGATCAAAAAGACCGAAGTTGTCCTTGTGCAACCAGCTGACTATGGTGAGCCTGAGCTAATAGTGCATTGAAAGTATCAATATATTCGTGGTAAGGTGACGCCATAACAGCGATTGCTTCTCTGCCACCAAACCACACAAATATACAATAAGCTGAAGTTTGAAATATCAAGGCCTCGTTAACGGACCAATCCGAAAAGTCTAACGCGCAACCGAATGTTATTGGGGAGAAATAGTGTACTCCGGCTTGCCCGACTAATTGCCAAGCTAAATTGCAGTCATTTTCAAAGATAAACGACCTTTTCCAATTAAACCAAAGCACTTTCAGGATATTCCACCTTCTAAAATCACCAATCGTAGTTGACGTTACTCGCTGCCAGCATTGTCTTGTCCTTCGATGGGATGACGTGATCGGGTACCTCCCCTTCCCTGCAAATCGAATCTCACGGAGACGAGCAACATCAGCATCACATCATAACGCTCGTTGGGTCGGCGGGTGGTAGCCTAGGCAGCTTTTCCATCCTCAGGCTTGGGGTGATTCTTTTCCGGAGTGCATCCTTCATTCGAACGAAAGTCAAGGTTCCCATCGAATACCAGATTTATCATAATGTTTGCCTCATCGAATTATCTCCCAGGACCACGGCAGAGGGATTCATTGGAACCTGCAGCAGCTTACCAACCGTTTTAAAGGTTGTTCGGGGTTAACTGCATTAATGGAAAGCTCATTTGATTCATTTCGATAGATAACTCTAACACTATGTTTTCAGTGGAATGTTGGTCGGCAGGTGGTCGCCAACTTGAACCCCCAAAATTGCCCTTATTGAACACGTTCTTGAGGTTTGTTGGTTCGGTATGGTATGGGTTATTTTGCTTCGGATTGCCTGAACGTTGGGCGATGTGAGCTTGGTAATGGAGTAGTCAAAATGTCACGAGCTTACTTGCCGTCTCGGAGCTTATTGTTTTGAGTGGAGAGGCTGATCCATAGAATTGATGCATTGATGCAACCAAAAAGATTGAAATCCACTCAAAGTAAAAGCGTTGATGGTCGCCACCCTATTCTAAGTTACTAGCAAAGTCGTCTGAGCAGCAATTAATTGAAAGCAGTTGTCGATCGAGATCTGAATGGTATGTCTAACGCATAGCCAGGGCTGTTGGGGCAGTTCCCAAACTAGGGGATGGCTGCCTCTTGCTCAACCGCAACGGGAGGAACAGACCTTCCGACCAGCCTTCAGCCAGACTCACAATCCATCGTCAAGACAACTCATGAGGGTAGACCTCATTGCGCCCGATAAACGACTTAAACTTAAGCAAAAAAGTTAAATTTTAATTGGAGAGGCAATGATGACCAAACAATTGAAGTGCATTCACATGTGGCACATGATCATTTTGAAATGGGCTCCCTTGGAGCTGCATACATCCTGTTGTTTAGGATTTTGATTCCGCCTGAGAAGACAGTTGTGGTTGCTGGCTGGGGTGCAGTGAACTGTTGTGGGTGCTGAATTTCCGGAGACGTGGATGTCGAACCAAGGGTGTTTGAACTCGCTTGAAGGTTCGGCTGTTGTGGTGGTGGCTGGAATGTCTTCGTCGAATCAACTGCTGGAACTGGTGGTGGAGGAGGGATCGTGATCGTTTGGTTGCTTAATGGCATGGTATTCAAGTTGACAGTGGGTTGGTTTGAACTCGCTAATGATGGGTTGGGGTTTATCGTGGTTGGGTATCGATTTATGGGTGGACCTTGTTGATAAGGCTGTGGAGAAACTGGCTTTTGAACACCAACCGAAGTGATTGGGTTCCTGTTGACCAAACCTCTGAGCCTTTCTACAGATAGTTCTCGCTTGATTTCTGTTGGTTTGATCTGCTGTATCGGTGCTGTTGGAGTATGAATCGCAGTTTGCTGTTTAAAGACACCTTAGCTAGTCTGGATGGGTCGAAACTGCTGAGGGATTGGGTTGAGTTGAGTTGTCATTGGACCAATCTTCGTGTCGATGCCGATTCTTCCTGGCCGAATCTAAATGATCGGACCACTATGGCTGAATGTAACTGTCTGAGGGTGGATGGGATTTGTGGCTATGGGTAGGCTGTGAACTTGGCCTGGATGCTGAACGACTGTGGTATGAGGCTGGCCAAATACAATTTGTCCACCTGTGCTCGTCGGTAGCACAGTCTTCACAACTCCGTGGGAACTACCAGGTCTATCCAGTTGAACGACTTGAACACCATGTGAACTTCCAGGTCTGTTTGAATTGATAACGATATTGGCAGGTTGGTGTGGTGCAACATGAACAGGAGTTGTAACTCTCCGCTGCTCAAAGACTGCTGGGACTGGTCGAACAATGTTGGCTGGTTGGGCAACTGTTTGTGGTTCAATATTGTTTGTGCTTTTAACGAGATTTTCTTTGCTGGACGGAGGAAGAGGTGGTCTGCGTGGAGTGCCAACATTCCGCTTCTATTTGGAATCACTTCTCTGAGATTGCTGGTTGGGTTATACATTGGTTTGGTCCGATACGCCAACCTGCACAGAGTAGGTTGGTTGGGTTGCGATGTTTGCAGCCTCTGGCGGGGGAGCTGGCATTTCTGCAATGGTCACGACCAGCTCAGGAATCTTACTGGTCTGCATAGCATCAAACGCACTTTTGAGTTGGACGTTGTAGTTTTCTTCTGCTGCAGTCTTCTGTGCTTGCTCAAACAACCGAACGATTGCCTGGTCGAGGTATTCTGGCGGTTTGGTGGGAACCTGAAGAATTGGAATTCCACTTTCCTGATTGCTTTGCTGCCTACTGAGAGAGGGTGGCTGGAAAGATTGCACCGTACTATGATTCACATCGGGTTGAATTGGCTGGGCAATGCTCGAATCTCCTTTGACTTTTGGAGCTCGAATGCGATCGGGAACCACTATTCTTTCGTGTTGGATATACTCCCGAAGTAACTCCATGGCATCGAGGAATTTCGCAATATTAGCAACCTGCAGTCTCTGAGCAAAGGAGGGTGGGAACTGTTGGCTAACTGTATGCTGCTCAACGGCTTTCAGTAGCTCGGTGAGCATGCTCTGCTCCGTTGGTTTTTTATTGGTCTGCTCAAAGCTCAGAGGATCCTCCGGAGCATTCTTTGCGAGATTTTCGTTGAGCCATACCTTAACCTTACCATCTCCTCCGAAACAGACAAGCTAGTCAGTTATCACGATCGGTCCAACCCTTTCGAAGACAGTTTTGAAGCCCAGTAGTGCCTACTGGAGAATGTAGAATGTCTCTGGAACAGAGACGTTCTTCAATTCGGAAAGACGCATAGGGATTCTTTCCGTCCGAACTTTGATGAAGTCCATCCCGGAGCACAAGTACTTCGAGTCTTCCTTTTGCACTTGCAGCACCCTCACGAGATTCTGTGCCTGTGTGCGTCGGAACTCGTAACGCTGGAACTCCTCAAGCAAGGACAGCCTCCCATCTACTGGGATGGTATACTGTTCGGCAAGCTAGCCCGATGTTGCGTGCCTGACAACATCACAATAGCCTAGACCTTCGATGACAGTCCAAGTTCCTTCGGGAGCTGGCTGCGCTACTGCCAAAGTTTCAATTGACTTCGCGTTTCCCATATCAAATCAATTTCTTTATAGCTTCCGCACGGATATAGCCAGGTTCCACAGTTGATGCGAACCGCTAATGTTCCGTGCTGATAGAGGTGTATTTCAGATAGAAAAGTAAGCAATATCAGAAGGTTCAACCTTCAATTTCGAAGTTGCAAGTTACTGCGAGCACCTGTGGCAGTAATTCGCGGTTCATTAGGCAGACAAAGCCTTGCTCGTTGGTTGGGCAGCTTGACTCGTCATATGAAATTTCTGTGCCTTGCAGAGTGCATACCACACCACCCAAAGCCAATATTACGGCGTGGCCTGCACAGGTATCCCATCTACTTGACTTGTTCGATAGGTTTACGATACTATTGAACTCCGATCCAAGCAATCGAATGAACTTTGCGCCGCAACCTCCTATTGAAACTACGCAGGGTGAAATTTGCGCTAATGTTTCATCAAGCTTCTGAGAACGATGCTTACTGCCAATCAGCCTGATTTCCTTGGTGGCGAAAGGCTGTGGAAGTTGGCTGATGTTCCCATCTTGGGCAAGCTCGTAAACACAGTGTTACTCGGCATCGCCATAGATGATCTTTGGGCAGTAGACAAGGTTGTGGTGTTCGTCACGGTAATAAGGTACTCCGATTATGCCCAATCGAGCCTTCCCTTCGTATGAAAGTCCAATCAACACAGTGATCTCATCGAGGTTGCCCGAACAGAAACCATTGGTACCGTCTAGTGGATCGACCCACACACAAACCTTGTTCAGTTCCAGTTCGCTGCTGCTGTTTGTAAAACATTTCGCCATTTCTAATGACTCAAGCAGGTTGGCAGTTGAGTGGGTTAGCTCACCTTGATATTCAATGGCTTCTTCACCCACAATATGAATGGTTGGCCATACGGCTCTGAGGTAGCTTAGTATTATGGTTTGGATCTTGATATCCGTGATTGTCACGGGATTGTTCTCACTTTTCATAGTAATGTGAAGATCGGTGTGTTGGACTGCCTCACGAATGATTTCGCAAGCATTAAACACCAGCTGTGAAGCCACAGCAAGGAATGTATCAGTTTGGAGCATACCAACCGATAATATTAATTATGATTCTGACCTGCAGGTCGTCGGTGTTAAGGCGGGTTTTGAATTTATTTACGGATCGATTCCGACGAGAGCTTCATAACAACCACCAACAAGACAACAACCCGAAGTCGGCGATTCTGTTATCTAGGCATAATATTGAGTTATAAGAGTGGTGCTATGGAGGAAGCTGATACCCACCGATCTTACCATCTGCGACCTATCGAGGCCAAGCTAGCGCAGTTTGCTCGGTACGCTGCACCACGAGATCACTAGGCTGCAGACCGAAGGAGCCAAATTGCTGGGTGGGAAGTATAACCAGCTGTCTTGCCGATCAAGCATGCATTATTTCCACAGAAATGGACCAAATTAGTCAGAAACTAACAACTCGTACGCTCCAACGAGCGGCCTCTCCAGAAACTTCATCGTTCAATAGCATTCCAAGCAAGGCTTGCTCACAATAAATCGAGTCAACTCAGAACGAAGACATAGGAACCTATCAAGCGATGCCAAAAGACATAAGTGATGAGAGATCCAGTAAGGGAAGTCGATACCGAAGAGATGTTCGGTCTGCTACGCCGTCGCTATCAAAGTCAGCCCATACGAAGACCCAAAGAAAGCTAAAACATTCACAAGGGAAGGGAGCATAGTCGATCAAAGAGCACAGCAGATGAAATACTCCCGCTGCTGTATGCAAGCAACCAAATGTACCTTCCGAGCAACAAACTTCGAGCCAATCCTTACAATGAGTTTTCCCCTCCCAAACGTGCCGAACGAAGAAGAATTGGAGCACAGATTCGAGAGGCCATTATGAAAAGGATTGAAGACAGGCTGAATCCTTAGCTGCCTCTTAACATTTCAATACGCCTTTGATATTTTCTCATCAAATCACTCGGCCTTGTTTCCCCAAACTGCTGTCGGGCCATTGCAAGGCATTGGCTTAAACCTTTCAACCTTGTACTTTGCGATGGCAGGAATAGCCCAGATCCTTTCAGTAAGATTGTGAAGTCCCTCGAATTTCTTGAGGAGTCCTGGCTCAAGTCGCTGCAGAACATCTCCGAAGTCAGCAAACAGGAAGTCCATGTAAGTGAGTTCGCCAGTCAAATACTCCTTCTTTCCAATGTACTTCTCGAACCTAAATTGTACCAGGTCTTACTTTTCAAGATAGGCGGACAAGCTGTTGATAAGAGAAGGCTTGGTGAGTTCGAAATCGCCACCTCCATAGACAACTCGTACGTATGCCGAGTACATATCGTTGAAGGCACCACGAAGCTTGATAACCTCAACCTTCTGTTCACTGTCCTTTCCGAACAGGTCAGCTCGGTTAGCCTTGAAGATGATGTGAGCAATGATTGCTTCGCTCTCACTCACGACCTTCTCGCCGTCCTTGAGGAAGGGCAGATTAATGAAAGGATCGTCAATCGATGGCTTGGTCTTGTTGAACCACTCGTTTCGGTCAGTAATTTCGTGGTTATCATAAGGGACCCCGAGGTACTCCAGCAGGAGACGAATTCGTTCGGCAAGACCACGGATGGCCCAGTAGGACAGCACAACCTTCTGATCCATATCTGTAAAATGCAGTATTATATTGACTCGGTGGTGCATCAGCCTATAAACCAAGGGGTGGTCGAATACGGTTAGTGAAAGTAATAGCACCAAAGAACATCATGGACGGGTGGATGCCAGAGCCAACCTTTCAGATGGTAAGTTGTGATGGGAGAATTTCGTACAATTTAAGTACCTCGTCAAAGTAGCTTCGTATTGAGGGATCAACACATTGGTAGATGTCATCTGAGGCTTCAAAACATTGGCTGGCAACTTCCATACAGAATCGGAGGAATAGGTTGGTAACTGGCAACACGCACAGCTGATTGTGGCTGTCCAGCAGGTACAGGCACATGTTGACGACCGATAGCAGCTTGAGCTGTCCTGCAGGTAGCTGCACAATTGTTCCTTCGAGGCTATCGATGTATCCCGGCTGGAAGATATCGAACTCCACTCTGAACCCACTATCAACAGGGTTCTTGGCAGCCAGCTCCACAATAACAGGTTCGGAGGGGAGTACAATCAAGGTGAATATACTGGTCCCAGTGAAGAAAAAGAATATTCTTTCCCAGAAATAGCCTTCGATGATGCTGTATTCAAACATCCGGATGAAATCTAGGCTACCTTTCAAGCTGATTTGATACACTGAGAAGTGCTTGTTGTACACCAAGACACACATCTCCCCAGTTTCATCCCAATAGACTTTGAGAGGAGTGAGCACCCCTGATGAGATAATTTTGACAGTTGATTCCTCACTTTCAACGAACTACAGCCTTTCCAGCTTTATAGCACCCTCCACAATAGTCTTGTCCTGCAGGGAATAACTGAAGTATGCACCTCCTGATAGGAAGTGAAGCTCCGTGGTAACATCCTTCTTGAAGAACAGCTCAAAGCCTCTGGAGGTGAGAGCGTAGAGGCACACCTGATAGCCTACAATCTTATTATCGAGTTCGGATTTGCCCATGCGGTAGCGCACTAATTCGCCGGACTGAGCAACGGGTGAGATAACAGCGAATTCACTTTTGTACTGATGCCAGGCCAAAGCCGTGCAGAGTCCACTCATCCGAAGCTCCAACCGTGAGTAGAAATCCAAACGGTTGGAATCCTCGAGTTCGATCAGCTGGGATGTCGGTCCCACCACCGAATGAACCTCGAAATACATCGATAGGTCACTCCAGAAGCTAATTTCTGTTGAAGAAGCTGACACAGCCGTTTCCACCTTGCCTCGAAAGTAGGGGTTACTTACCTCAAAGAGTTTAAGCTGAAGACGACCTACAGCCATCTTGTTCAGCCTCGTCTCGATGAGGTTAAACAGTACCATTCCTCGCTCAAAGCTGAGGAAGAAGAAGTTGTAGAACTCTTCTGGGTTGAATTGGATGCTATTCAACTTGTAAGGGGTTATAGTGCCTGTCAATGCTCCATCAGTGAAGAACTCCCGCTGGTTGAAAGTGGACAGCTTGGTGGAGAAAGAGTGGTGGCAGCACAGGTTGCTTCGAAACAGTCGGTTTAGTTCGAACACGGCGAATCCTGAGGTGCTATTGACAAATAGATACCAGGGAGCACCCACCAGAGTCTGCAGTCTTGAGATTTTGGATTATTCATTGGGGAGTTCCTTCTGGTTAAATAGAACAGTTGCCTACATTATTGGTGCAGTACCTCAAAAACAGGTAGTGCACTACTCGAAGATGGCTTATCGTTCAGAGGGATAGTACAAATCGCCACTTCCTCACCTCGGCAGTGTCCGAGAAAAGTATCGCCTGGGAAGTCAAAGTGGTTCAATAGATCGATCTCTCGAATACCGTTTGCGTTCTTAAACCGCCGAATTTCTGCTCCACTGAGACTACTCCAGAAGGTCACCTAAATCGACCCAGCCCTTACATAATCCTCTGTGAGAGTAATTAGCCGAAACTTGTGCTGGTCGTAACGTAGTGACAGAATCTCCTGCCCATCGTTGGAATCCACCGCCTTGTTCTTCTTCATGAGAAACTTGAAGGAAGGTGCTTCTATGGTAGCAGTTCCCAAGTCGACGTTCCAGCAGGCCATCAGACTATCAGAACTAGCAGCAACAATGCGAGGCCGTTCACTTTCATTCTGCTTGTATGGAAGTATCCAGTTGACCGTCTTCGAGTGATAGCCCTTGATCGTCTTGACGATGCACCACTGTTGCACATCAAAAATTTTCATCAGACCGTCAGACATGGCTAAGCATAAGCTATCCTCACTGACGATTTCTGCTTTCTTGACAGACTTGAAGTCAAGATCTTTCTCCGTGATGACCTTTGTGAGGTAGCTCAGGTAGTTGTAGAAGAAGATTTTCCTATCACAGCAGAACACTATCCAATTCTTGACGCGAGGTTCTTTGCTGTTGGACAGTGGCCTGCAAGTATGCACATCCCAAAAGAGTATCTCCCGAACCTCAGTGGGCCGCATCTCATCAAGCGTACTGCAGTTGAAACACTTGAGAGTCATCCCACTGGCATAGTCCACCAACCAAAATACGTTGCTAGTGGTTATCAGTCCCACCCAGCTGAAAACTGGATGCACTGCGAATGTTTTGATTCGGGTGGCGCCACGCAGCTCATAAGCGAGCTTGATTTGACTTCGACTGCCTATCATCATGAAGGTAGTTATTTATACCAGATGGCGGAGCTCAAGTTCGACATCAAGGTGGTCCGGGGGCTTAATATGTGCAGCAACATACCACTACCGTTGTTCCGCTTCATCATTGAGGAACAATACTCCGTGATAGCCAACCGTCCCAACAACTACAATGTTGCCACAGTGAAAAAAATGCTGGTGGATGAGGAGATCGATATTATTGAAACCGATGCCCAACAGGCTGTTGGTTCGATGATGTACGTGCTGCGGTTCGCCATCAACAACGGGTGGGCTCTAAAGGCACTCGCAACATTCTTCAAGGAGAATACCCTTCTTCCTGAGGACTACCTTGGCTTCATTTTGGAGCGCCATTAGAACGAACTGCAGGAAAAGAAGAAGAGCTTGCTCACCTTAGGCAGACTTCTCTCAGTAAACTGGAGCATCGTGAACTGTCGGAAGGATAGTGAGGGTCGCGAACTGAACAAGCTCTACGTTAAGCTTGAGCTGACCACGCAAGACAGCAAGGCTGTGACGAGTTGTAACCGGTTGGTTCTCTCACTTCCCGAATTTCGAGTGTTCATGAACGAGTGGAAGTCAATTGAGCACAACGCCCTCTCATGGTGATGGCAACCAGCTGACCAGACTCTAAATTCATTAATAAAATACCTTCCGATAGAGCATGCTACATCGCAACCAATCGCCAAAGCGAGTAATGCCCCGCATCAACCGCAACCAACTCAACTCCAGCGAAGTTGCATGTGGACTGCGACTCAAGAACGTGCGCAGTGGCAACAACAATACTGTCGGGATTGTCAGGTTGTAGACGCAGTAGGAAAAGAATGAAGTTGGTGACCTTCCGAGCTTTCGTGGGCATAAGTCACGGTTTAAGGATATCGTTGAGATTCGCAAGCGCATTAAAAAGCTGGATCACACGCTGCCGTTTCCACGCTATGACGGCGGCATGCATAGCAGTGATCTCTCAGCGGAAACCAGCCAGTAGCGCCTATCAAAATACTACGACAAGCTCATGGAAGAGTATATCCACAACAACCCCGAGCTGGAGCACACCAACAAGCGAATCATCATTTGCAAACCCTTTCGAATACGCAAGCGAGATACTATGGATGAGTCGCCGCCGCAGAAGCATTTAATAAGCCCACGTAACGAGCGTATTCAGGAATACCCATCCAAATAGCTGTCAGCAGTGAAACCGTCAGCACATAAACGACGCGTCAATCGAAAAACCCTTTAGCTGTCATAAATCTAGGATTTCATGAAGACTACCAACATTGTCATCAAGCCCAGCACTGCAGCTGGTGGTGCCTCGCTCTTTCAATCGGTCAATCCACGTCCAATAATCGCTTACTGCTTGGAAGACACCAACCATCTCGTAAGTCTCGAGAATAGACAGTCACGAACCATCAGTACTTCAAATGTGTAGCATCGAAAGCCGCGACTAAGGTTTCCGATAGCCACTGGTCACCGTCCAGAACCCAGACTGGAAGGGTGGTCAAGCCAGGAAGATGCACCGTTTGAACATGCCTACCTTATACCTTGAAACATCTTCAGCGAGTAGTCTCGAATTCTTTGCTCGGAATCTGTTAGTTTTGCTGGCCCTGTCCTGATTTCTTCCTATTCAACTGATTCCTACCCAAGTTTTTCACATTCCGTTCGCTCAATGGTCTCATAGGAATACTCCTCTTTCTATGTGCTTCGCTCCCCGTTGACCAGCAGATCATTGAGATCAAAGCCATCATAGATGACTTAGTGACTGGTGCAAAGTGGTTCGGTGAGTACCAATATTGGCAACTGGAACTCCTATTTATTACGAACTCTATAATCTTATTTGGTTCTCTTGTGGACGTGTTCATCATCACTTCCACCGCTTTCCTCGTCGCCGTCGGAAGTGGGGACAAATAAGTTCTTCTTGGTGAGCTGCCTGCGTTGTAGTTAAGCTTTTTGGGTTCGCCTGCCTGGGCTTATAGAAGTGTCTTCGTTGGAGCATTGCTTGATGATATAGTCACAGCTCGCCAACATTTACTAATTTATTATATGCTTTTCCAGAGCATACTTACCCATTATAGCATGCGGGTTGATCTGAAATTGGATGATTTATAATTTGGCAGTTTGCACAACCCTTTGGAAGAAATAATGCAGTTCGCAGTGAGCTATCATTCGCGCTTCTTGTGATCGCGGTGCCATAATGGTAGCAGCTTCTCCACGAATCGTTTATGGCTCTGTAGTTACTCCCGTGTGTAGTCGTACAGGTCAGGGCATCGAACCTTCGCTGTGAGCTACCGAAACTTCGATTCTATTCGGAGGTCTTCGAAGTAGGGGTGGCACATCGCCTAGAATGGTGTGATACGCTTCATCGGTGAGTACTCCATCACTCGGCTTACCAAATCGATGAGCTGGGGGTCAGTCTTTGACGGCAAAAGCTGTGTCTACCTCTAGAAGTACCTTCTTCCACTAACGTGGTTTTATCACGGGGAAGTTGTATTGGCTGATATCGTAACTGCTGTTCATCTCAAGGATCGCCTCCCGGCTGGGAGTTCCCAGCACCTTAATGATCTCCACAAGCTGGTCGTTTTGTGATTCGCCCGTAAACGGTGGTTCTCCCTTGATCATTTCGATGATAACACAGCCTATCGACCACACATCTATCTGCGGGGAGTAGTTAGTAGACCCGAAGATCAGTTCTGGTGCTCGATAGCACCTTGAGCAAATATAGGCGATATTAGGTTAATCTGGGTTAGGTTGGAGTTACTTCTGACGAGCTGTTTGGCAGACCCGAAATCGCATATCACCACCTTGTTGGTTGTAGGATTCACAAGAATGTTGAATGGCTTGATGTCGCGATGCGCGATACCTATACTGTGGCACAATGGGTTACTCAGGGCATCAAGATAGTTGAGTGCACGGAAGAGTTGATAGCTGTACAGCTTCACCAGCACCGGTGGCATATTACTGAAGTTCTTCAGGTACTTCTTGTTGAGTGAGTAGAGTGTTTCGTCGAAGTACTCCATCACCACATTTAAATATTCCAGGCCCTGAGTTAATCCAGGAAGCAACCTCATCCACTGTGAAGTAGTGGTTGATGATCTCCAGCACGTTGGGGTGATGCAGGAGCTTTAGAATTTGTAGCTCGCGATTTTTGTAGCGCTTATCCTGCAGAACCTTCTTTATGGCGACGTTCTCGCCTGTTGAACGGTGCACAGCACGATACACCGTACCGAAGGTGCCTTTGCCTATAACTTCCTCCAAAGAATAGACGCTCTATGGGTTCAATGGACGCTTCTCTGAACGCTCGCGACCCACACTGATGTTCGTCAGCTTCTTACTCAGCTACATGAGTTGGTTCTACTGCCTTCCTATCATGTCCATATCAAACGGTTAGGTGTTCATATAGTGGATCTTACGGGCAGGCTGCAATAACTTCTCTTGGTGGGTCAGGGTTTTGCCACCGGAAGACTAGCGATGCCGAGGCTCAGGTTTCTGTGCCTGTCCGTAGCTGAACCGGCTGAGCGTCGCTAAAAACTTGTTCTTTGTCGAGGTCTTCTTATCTGACTGTCGGCTGCGCTACTCGTGCAGACCCAACAACTGCTTCTTATCTGATTTCTTGGATAGACTGTTAATGCGTTCCTCGTGGAAGCGCAGATGGCTATGACCGCGACCCAGCTTTTCCAAGTCCTCGTACTTATCAAAGGTTTCGGTATTGATGCGACGGCCGGGGTCTGTTGCCTTGCTCCGACGTAAGCCAATGAAGATACTTTCAGCTTGAGGGACTTCTTCTGAGCCTCAGGTAGCCGATACGGAGCCATGCGATCGCTGCTCTGAAAAACGTGTTTGCTCATGCTTCAAAAACTCGAATATTATAGGCCATTCCCAAAGAATCACGGTAAGGAGGTCTAATGTCGTTTGCTGGTAGAATTATTTCAAAGAGGAGGTAAAGGGTGGGAACTAATAACTCGATTAACCATCATTAATTGGTGGGTCGTTCGGTGAGGCTACCGTCGCCCGCCTGTGTGAAGCCGTTGAATTTGCGGAGATTTGTAAGGGTGGGGTGCTCCTTATCGAACGATTTCGCAAGGGCAAGCACCTTAGCAGCAGCATCCATTGCCTCCTTATTTTCCTGTCTCAGTGTCGCCATAATACTTTTGATCTGAATAGATCTGGCATGTACCTGGTCTTCAGAGCTAAAGTCTGGATCAACTTGCTCGATGATCTTGAAAGCGACATAGATGCAGGCAGCAGTGAGGGTGCTGTAGGTGTAGGTTCCAAGCAGCTCAACATCGAACATCACCATTTTGGAGAGGTAAAGTGTAATCTTCTCCAGGTAGGCGAAGTGTCTAGGCTCCAACTTCTCCCTAATTTCGTGGGTGTAGAGAGTATGCTGCAGCAATTCGAAGTTATTGACTCCGACCAAGTCGAATTCAAGCACTGCCATGATCTCGCTTTCCTTGCGAATAATCTCCTCACGTGAGAGTTTGCGATGAGCAATCTTCTCATGGATGAGTTTGACCTTCAGAGGGTAGATTTCTTCGTATTTGCACGCAATGAAGATCGATGCAACTCCCACCAAGTGCAAATCGCTGCTTTTATGGGGGACCGTGCAACGTTGGAAGAAGGTATCCATGATACGCACAGCAGTGAAGAAGGCTGCCTCCGAGTATTTGTAGCTTGAGATAACCTCGATAATCCAGTCCACCATCTTGGCGCGAAGCTCCTTGGAAATTTGGTGTGCGGCAAGGATGCTCTACAGGCGACTTGTCTTCTCTCGTGCCAGTAGAGTGTCCAGAATGCTAGAACTATAGGCTTCTCTGATGGCTCTGTTCTCCACCTCCTTAATGTCCACTCCCTGCTCGACGGCTTGCTTCCTCGGTTCGCGCACCTCCAGCGAAATCTTCAGTTTGGCGAGATGGCTTGACCGGAGATCCTCTGGCTGAGGCTTCACTTCAATCCCGGAGGGTTTCCTTTGGAGACTGATGCTATCAGCAGTGGAATCCTTCTTGACGAGTGGTTTGGCTGGCCGACGCTGCACGCGGTTGCCAAGGTCGAAGGCATTCTCCTTATTGTGGAGTAGTGAGCTGACGAGGGTACTGGACGAACGATGGCTGCGGGACTTGAGGGATATCATGCTGAAGCTCCTAACGAATATATTATATTAGTGCGGGATAACATCCAAACCCTTAACCGACGGTTAATTTTAGCGTTAAACTTATTTAACGGATGGCTGAACGGCATAACAGGTGACCCCTTTGGCCTTGCTGAGACAGTAGTCGAAGGTATTTCTGCCGAAACAGAAGCTCCTCACTATAATTTTGAGTTCACTGGCAACCTACAAAAGAAATGCATGAAGGAGTTCGTTAATGAAGGGAGACCACTTGGGATTTGCAACAGCAATACGATGAAGCATTGCTAAGTTAGCTGTATTTTGTTTGGTGCGGGGAAGTCAGCCGAACCTACCCTGCACGGAGCTGAATGGTTGGTTGGTGGGGGGTTGTTGCCTTGGTGGCTGCAGCTGGTTGCTTGCCGTGCTGTGGAATCGGAACTCCCTGTCCATGACACTACCGGTGAGGTATCGAACACAAAGATTTTCGAGATCCTGCAGTCGCACCTGGTTGTCCTTATCGACATCAAGTGTGGAGAAGAAGCTGTTGATGTCCTCTTTCTGCGGACTGAGAGCAGTGTTGAAAACATGGTAGGCATCCACAAGCATGGGTAGCGCCTAAATTCAAACCGGAAGTACCTTGATTGTGTTCAGCGAACCAGTTCTATCGCGATCGTAGAACTCGAACAGGTTTCGAGCAATCTGCCTGGCGCCATCGCCATCGGTGAGGCCAGAATTGATGAGGTGTGCCTCACCAGTCTGCTCGACCTTAAGGATGGAGCGCATCACCCCTTGAATCATGGGTTTATTGTCGACGAAGCTACGGTTGAGCTTCACGTTGCTCAGCTCGGGTTCAAAGCCCGTTTCATTGAACTGCGAGCCCTCCAACCTGCTGTAGGCAGCCGTACCCAGCGTGTTCATATTAATATTATTGAAGATATGGACACAGCTGCGATGTTCCACTAATTCTACTATCATGGAAAGAATTCACGAGCTGCTGCTGCAACGATGCTGTGAGCTTGAAGAAATGCGTGAGCAGCTTGCCCATGTTGTAGAGGCTTCATCTGACGAGAGGAAGAGGATTAGAGGAGTGCTGCTGCGCTACCGCCGACAGGAACAGGTTCGGCAAAGCAATGAAAATGAAGTCATTCTGTACATCAGCAAGAACAACAAGTTTTCAGTTGGATGGCAGCGGTAAAACAGCCATTACTCAGCCAGTTTATAGCACTGCTTGAGGATGTACTGCCGAGGGTAGAGGGTCGTTCGAAAGACGCACCGTCCTCAGAACGAACTAGCGGCCATGTAGAAACCATTATCGAGCTGCTGGTTGCCCACTTTAAACAGCTTGGCGAACAGAAAAAGATCTAGCAGCTGGAGCGAACACTGGTGACCCGTCCGTCTAACTACGTACACACCACAAGTAAAGTAGCAAGTCTGCGTTCTGGTGAACACCCTGGTGGAGAGCTCCCGCTGTGAGTTTGGGAAGCTTTGCCGTGCAGTCCTAGACTTGTTGTTCCAGCTGATCAGGGATACGGAAACTCCTCCTCTCAAAGAACTAAAAGCCAGCGCAGTCGTAGAAGATGCTATAGAAAATCAGCCTATTATCCCGCAGAAAT
>ERZ724508.1204-NODE-1204-length-16000-cov-6.057636_pt1 | contig 16000 bp, 23 predicted proteins | sample MGYA00376041_ERZ724508 | MGnify/ENA primary metagenome ERZ724508 (study PRJEB28724, sample SAMN07190887) | wastewater metagenome | isolation source: effluent of sewage treatment plant in Hong Hong | place: USA: Christiansburg, Virginia | collected 2016-03-01 ...
CTAGCATCAGAGTAGCCAGCATTCTCAGTAACATTTCACACCGATACGTTTGATTTTAATTATTTTAAAACTGCGTGGGTGCTAACACTTCTAACTCTCAACGCCGATAAAAAAGCGGCGGATGGCATGGCCTATATTTCTAATGTTTGCGGTCCCCACCAATTCGACCGTTTGAATGCACATAAATTTAAAGTCAAATTCCAATTATATCGTCGGATTGAGATTATTGCTTCATCTCCTTCATCCTTGCTTCGAACTCCGAGAGGTTAATCGTCTCGGTATGTTCACCCACGAACAAATCGATGACTTACTGTTTGAAATTATCCTGAACATTCTGCTGGTAGAACCTTCCTAAAGTTTTCATGCCGTGATCGACGATGCCTTTCATGTCCCGCTTGCCTGTTCTCGTCACACTGTGTTATATGGCCGGCTTACTTTGTGTGGGTTGACCCCGTGCCTGTGTAGTGCTTAGAAATTGTATCGCCAGCGTCGGCCCAGGCATTTTTGAAGTTAACGATCAGCATTTCACTTGTCTTGTTGGTTTGGTCAAGGGCGACCACCAATGAATCGCAGCTAAATGTCTTCTGGATGTTGATTCCGAGTGTCTTGAGGACGTATTCGAGGGTATGCATGGCCACTTTGGTCTGCACATAATTCGTTCTGTCGAGACAATCTAAACAATTCGTCCGAACCACTCCCTTTTGCGTACGCACGACCTCCTTCTTGTTGAGGTCCTCCGCGTAGAACATAAAGCTGATATTCAGCTCCGCTATCTTGTTTATTAGGTAGTTGGCACGTTCAAATTTCTGTCCTTTACAGGCAAAGTGAAAATCAAAGTACTCATAGCGCAGGCAGTCGAGCTTACAATTCTTCACAAGCTACTCATAGTAGAGGGTGAGTTGGTACTAGTCGACTTTGTTCTTTGCTAGCAGGTTCAAGCACAGAATGTTGTTGTAGTTATTTGACAGCTTGGTGAAGTGCTTGCTGAAGGCCATCTTGGTGGATTCGTGCCTATGTCAACCGGCAGGTTTACTCTCTGGTGAATTCAATCTTTGCCGATATTCCGCTTTGTTTCCAGAATGCCGGTACTGAACCCCGTATTTGAACGTGTGAACAAGCGAAACCCTTGTAGTAGATGAGCTGTTCTGTTTACACAAAGTTTGCCACGTTTCCCCTGTCATCCAACCCTCGAGCATTGTAACGGGTACCGCCCTTTCTCCAAGACCTTCGGTTGATTAGGAAGTACTGCAACTTTTCCCCTACATTTCAAAAGTCTGTACCTTCTATGAACACGTTGAATGTTTTGATGCTGCCCTGCATGAGAGGTATCATCCAGCTCACATCCACGTTGCGAAGCTGCTGCGATACATAGGCGTTCCAACAAAATTTGAGCTGACTGCTGTAACCTTTAGCCCAGCGCATCTTCGACAAGCTTAGGTCATAGCTGTACGAGAAGTAGAATCCTTGCTTGAAGATCACTTCGCGAAGGTAGAATAGGTATTACGTGATCTTCGATTGCTGCTTATCCTCCTTCTCCTGCTTCTCCTGGTGGTTGATATCCACGAAGGTGATATCGACAACTTCGAAGATGTCTTGCCCTTCGATAGTACACGCCAGCTTAACATCCTGGACAAACACCAGAAAGTTTCTGTTCAGCACTGGGAGGATGCCCAAAAACGCACTGTACTTCTTCTGTTTAAGTGGTGCAGGTAGCTTGCTATCCTCCTCGTGTTTCGAGATGCCGCAGGTATGGGCGTCAATTCGAAGGGAACTACGAATGCGAGTTTGCGCAAAGTTGGGGTCTATCTGATTCACTGGTTGCATACCACAAAGAACTGATCGTAAAGCCTCAGCGTGACGCTCTAGAGATTCTGGCGGTAGCCATCGGGTGCTTCAGGCCAGGGAGTATCGTATATAGCTTCGATGTAGTCACTCATTCGAAATAATACACAACAATGCACAGTCATTCAGTTTGAGAGGAGTCACGGAAGCAACCCGTTCTATGCTTTGCGTATGAACTCTAGTAACTAAGCTCGTTATCTCTCCTTGATGGCCTAGGTGCGAGCTAACATGTATTCCCGTTCACGCAACCACTGTCCCACAGTGTTCATGACCAGCCTGTACAGCAGTATCAATATGCAAGTGCTGAAGCCAAATACCCCGAAGTTCCATAGTGGCGAACCCATAACTACATCCCTTCTGGCCCAGATAATCTCTCCGAAGAAGCACATGGCAGTGAGGATGGCCAGCGTGTAGTGACGCAACATCACCGCTGTCAGTACTATCACAATCCTCGTACAGTTGGGGAACGTTCGGATAGGATAGAACACTACCTCGGCGTAGATGTTAAGCAACTTTTCCACCAATACTGTCATCCAGCAGTAGAGCGTACCGATGATCAGGTAGTAGCTCAACCCTACGAACAACTTCATGATGCGACGAATATAAACATTTGACCTCGGAGTTTGTTGAGATTCCTGTGAGCCGTCCTTATCGCTGCACTTGCCCCTGAACATCATTCCAATCAGAAAAGAAGTAGAAGGATTGGAAGTCGGAAGTACTTGTGAGGTCAAGGTGGCTGTCGATTGGGTGCTGGCTGGAGGGTCTATCTGGGAAATCATTGTCCGTTGGAAATGAATAATACACGCTCAAACGGTCAAGGTCACTCCAAGTCGCTGTTTTCCTCCTCGTCTGAACTGTTCCGGCGTTTGGAGCCCTTAACAAGCTTAAACTTCTCCTCTGGGCGAGCAGTGATCACACCTACTCGAATCAGCCTCTGGATGAGCTCGGCAGTCTTGAACCCATCACCACTGAAGCCTTCAAACCCAATAATCTTGTCTTTAAGTTTGCCATCGATGAAAAGGCACACTGTTGGCAGGCTGCGAACTTGGAGTCGCTGCACAAAGAACGGCGCCTTTTCCGCATTGATGTAGAGGAATTGACTTTCGGGATGGGCCATTGCGACTGTTCTCAGGTGCTTATCCATGACCTTGCAGCGCTCGAAGTCCGTGTGGTAGAAGTGTACGATCGTCCAGTTGAATTTTGTCACGTAGTTCAGGAACTCGTCTTGAACTATCTGCCATAAGAGTGTGATGTTACCTAGCGGTACTCGCCAATCGTCCGCTTGAACTACTTGTGCCCCTTTTGTTCCTCCACCTTTTCCATATGCTGGTTGCGCAGCTTGGCCATGATTTTGCGGGTCTACTCATCATCGAACTCGTCATCATCGTTCTCGCGGGCTCGCTTGGCAGCCTCCTGCTCACGCTGTTCGGCCTGCTGCATGACAATTTTGTCACGCACAGCCTTCTCCATGACGATGTTGTTCAGGATGTTCCCGAGGAGTGCGTTTTACATTTGAATTAAGCTATAGCGGTAGGCCCGGCCAAGCCAGCACTTATATGGTGCAAGAATATATTCTGAGCAAGCAACGAATTTTTGTCAGATCTGCTTAAAGGCTGGCGAACCGACCGATGACTCGCTGTTCTTCTTCTCAAACGAAAAGTAGATGTCTTTGTCCTTGTTTATTGGCGCTGGCTTTGGTTTGTAGCCCCACTCAAATTCCTCTTCGCACAGCAAGGCCGACTACTATTCGCTTGGGAATTGCTCACAGCTTTCCATGACACTCTGTAGGGAGTTCGTATGGGACGTCTTTTCGGTTGCCGCGGTAGTGGATTAGTCGATCCTTACTATGTAGTTTTCTAAGTCTTTCTCGAATTGCGTAGGATCACCTATTTCGACCTTCCAAATTTCAATTTGTGGTGCTGTCAGTAGTTTCGGGATGGTTAACCTCGCCGTTTCGCTGGTGAGTATCCTTTGGAAGTCTATCTCATTCATCAGCTTGATGTCCTCTCGCTTGACGATAATGTCGTTGTAGGACTCCTCCAGTTAGTTCAAATGCTCATGCAGTTAGCGATGGAGGCCATTGAAGTAATCGGTTAGCGCATTCATCGATTTAATCAGTACTTGCTGAGATTCGTCCTTACGTTGCTGAATGAGATCAATCAGGTGCTGGTAGTAGTTATCATGCACGTTCATTTATTGGGTCAGTTCCATTGTGAGTTGGTGTTGATACTCCGGGAGATGCCCCAAACACTTTCTGAGGGTTTCGATCGACTGTAGGGAACGCTGCAGGAATTCATCCAATTCGTAGTTACGTTTCGATTTGAACGAATTGAGGTCCTCCAATTGTAAGCCTCTCGCTTTGAGGTTTGGAGCGCATTACGGACAGCACAGAATATCTTCTGCATGGTTGAGCTCCACAAGGTATTTGGCATCCTTCAGTGGGTGATAATGACATTTCAATACCTTCGAGTTCCCACCGCTGTTAAGGAAGATTATTGATTGGGTGGAGGTACTGTTAGCAACGGCTGTTTCGTCCTGCAGTGTGCGTGGGCGATCCTAAGGCTCATTTTGGAATTGCTTTTGGCTATAACTCTTGCCGATTGCTTTGGCGTTCTGCAATTGCTTCTCGTTGAGGGTATTAAAGTATACCTCACGGTAGTCGGCGGTTGCCTCAACCAACGAAAATTCCACTTATCGGACATTTGCTGCACTTCTCCTTCCATTTGTTCTAGGTTAGTGGATTGGTATACTGGCAGGCTGTCATCATCTGAGACTTTTTAGGCTCATTGGTGGGTCTCAGCATGGCCGTAGAGGGTTGTTTCACGGGTTTGTCCCTTGACTTCTTCAGTGGGTAATTTTGTCGAGTGTTCTCATCGCGACTCTCTAGTGAGCCATGCACGTGCTTGGCGAGTCGTGCTTGACTGCCATGGGCTGGCGATTTCTTCAACTGCCTCTTGGGTTGGTTCATGCAGGTCGTTATAACTTCGAATAATGGCCTATAATAGATATGATGCTTGGCGGCTTCAAACCGAGCTACTTGGAGAAAAGCAGAGTATCCTCAGGGTTATGCTCAGATGCTGGAGAAGCAGAATGGTCCTCGTAGGTTAGGTGACCAACAGCAATAACAGCCACTGCCAGCAAGAGAAGATCAAACCACCGTCGCCACTGAACCTGAGGAACTATTGGAAATAGTGGCACGTCGCTTGCCTTACTGCCCATGCGGAGTAGCTTGCCTATCGATCGCGATTGGTGTTTGATAGCGTTATGCAGCTGCCAGGAAGGGTCAGTAGCACGCCCTGGAACAACTGTTCAAGCAGCTTGATTGTGTTGGCTGTGACAGTCGGGTGTTATATGACAGCGAGTGTCGGTGCACCGTCTGGGTGATTGGTCATTTCTAGAGTCTTCAGCAAGCCGAAAGAGCCTATGAACGCCTTCATCGAGAGCAACCAAAGTAAAATTGTAATTGACCCAGATGGTGTTTCCTACCGCGGGTGACTACAAATACGGTTTACATCCAAACACCTGACGAACCAATTCTCAAGAGAGTGATCGATAAGCTGGCGAAGGCTGCTATTGTGGGAGACGGGTACGCACTTGAAAAGGAGCTGGTGGAAGCCAACCAACAGGAATTCGAATTTCTCAAGCATGTACTCGTTGTTGCTCCTGTAGAATGAATCCAGTGAGAACATCTATTACCGATGGAGAGTCTATTCATACCTGATGGGTGATGGCGATAACTTTTATCGGCAATAACCGTTTTGTTTTTAGGATGAAGGCAAGCTTTATGTTCCTCCGAAAGAGCGCGCGCCAATAAAGTTGTTGACCAACGATCAGAGAGATAGCTTGGCTGTGCTGATTGCTAATCTCACTACGAAGCGACTCACAATTGAAAGTGTTATGGCTTTCTGCATCAAACATCAGTAATGTGCTCCCGAACTGGCAATAATCCTGACCTAAGCAATCAAGAATTTTCCAGGAAAGGCCGTTGCCCTGCTCTACTTGATATCCGACGTAACCCACAATAGCTTGATCGGCAGCTACCCAGGTCTATTTCGAGCGGCCCTCCCCACGGCAATATCAAGCATCAGCCAGCAACTGTATTTGTCATGCTTGATTCAGGGACGCCAGTCAAAAAGACCGAATAGCAGCTCTACTGGAAGTATGGAGGGCTAAGGTGCTGTTCGATGATGAGTATCTGGATGGACTGCAGTTTCTGTTGAGATAAAACGGAGGAGAGCAACAACTACCAATCTATGAGCATCTACGACTGATGTCAAGATAGCAACTGAGCAATGAGTGCAGACTCAACGGTATTCCCATTGACGAGAAGTCTTTGATGAGGCTAAGTCGGTTGCACCAAAAACGAAAAGTCAAGTAGCGAGCAGAGTTGATCAATAAGTTGGGTCCTCACGATGGCGCACCTCTTACTACTGAAGACCTCATCAAGATCAAAGGATCGACTGTCAAGATCGTGACGTATCACCCACTGACATTCTTGGACCGCGATCGCAAACATCTATCGTGATCTTTAATGCTGAGGTAGTTTAGGTCAGAGCTTCTTGAGACCTTGTTGGATATGCTAAAGGGAATGCCCGTCGAACTCCACCAGCGGTACAAAGGTGCTGCAGTTCAGGCACAATACATTTTCGAAGAGGTTGCTAGTGTGTTGCGGGTGCTGTTGTTTTTGCATCACATAACGCTTGGGTGCTGGTTGTTGGCTGCCCGGTATTTGGATGTACACCGATTGCTCAAGGTTCCGTTCAAGGAAATCTGGGTCGAGTTTGCCTGACATTTATAATAGTATCACATTGTCACAAGTTTGGGTGTCTGCCGCGAAGGTGCTTCATTGTGGACAGCAGTTGGCTACCCTTCTTCTGCAGCTGTGAGAATAATTGAAGCAGTGAAGGATTGGAAGAAGCCTGAGAGTAAGGCTACTCCTGTATTTACTTGTTCTAGATTGTTTCAGGTGTCCTGATCGATTCTCGAATAGGGCATTCAGGTTTGGTTTCGATCGAACTTGTCTGGGTGGATTTATCCTCAGCTTGCTTCTTCTAAGTCTCTTTGGTACCCTTTCGCTCTTCCCTCACAGTGCCTAAATAGATGTTTCTTCCCAGCCCCCACCACCTGTCAACTATATGTTCCCGTCCTTTCATGAATTCTTCTTTGGCGTGTTTATAATTAACCAACTGCATTCGAAAATGATGAACAAATCGGACTTCGAGCGGTTCATTGAAAAGTGTGAGGCTAGTGACGAGCTGCTACCAAATGGCTGCACTATTCTACGTGACACCGAGCAGGATCAGCTAGTGTTGATGAAGGAGACTGCCACCCAGCGTAACGACTAATTCAAACCAATGCTGGAGGCACTCGCGAAGCAAAAGCAGCTGTACCACGAGCACTTACTGTCTCTTATAGGTAAGGATGTTGCCATTCAGACTATTACGGCTGTCGCCAAACCGGACGCATCTTTGCCTTCTATGAATACTCAACGCACAGCCTCATACAGGAGATAGAAGCTAGGTTGCAGGAGTAGAAACAGTTCACAAGCGAGTAGCTTGAGAACATTTTGGTGAGTGCCCTGAAAGTGCTTGCTTATCTGGAAGAGGAAGAGACCGGGCACGGATGTATGTCTGTACTGGATATCTGCTTGGCTGATGGCATGGTGAAGGTTGTGGACCCTAGTATCGCTTCGGCCTCGCCGCTGTCAATCACAGAAGGTTACTACTATTCTCCGGAACTATTGCAACACATCATATCAAAGTCCTAAGAGGATATTGACATCTTCAAAAACGACGTGTTTTGCTTGGCTCTATGTATCTTACACTGCGGATTGCTGTAAAGTTGCGAGGACTGCTTTGATTACGAAGAGGGACTCTTCAGATTTGAAATGCTCGAAGATAAGATCAGCCGATTCCACGAACTCTATGGAGACAGGTTAGTAAAGATACTCGTTCATATGCTCGACGAGAATGCAGAGACCAGATTCACAGTTCCTCAACTATTCGAGCAGATCGAAGCCTAGTATGAGGAAGAAGATGATGCTCAGACCGAACAAGAGGATCTCAGCGAATTCGAGCAGAACGGTCGGATAAGTCACGAGCCTTCAGTAGCCTCATACGCAATGTTTTAATCGCACCAGCACTAGGGCAGCGATTGGAGTAGACTCCTATCCAGCAAACTGTCCAGCAAGGAATCTGTAGGCCACGGACCCATCCAAAATCCAATCACCCAGATAAAACGGGAGAAACAGATGATGAAGCAGGCACCTGTTCAACCTCTCCCTGAACCACCTAAACAGCTCCATCAGGTAAAAATGGCACCTGTAAAACTGGCTCCCGTCCCGAATAAGCACGTAACAATGCCCAGCGACAAGCCATTTATGAAGCAAATGCAGCTGCAGAAGCAGTCCAGCAATAAGTAAAACTTCTGCTGGCCGCAGTACCACTGACTGCCTCACCACAATATAATATCCACTACAATGCAAAAGACTTCGAAGGTCTTCGCTGAGCGAAAGATCACGGCACTGTGCTTCTCCCCCAACAACAAATACTGTGCCGTTGGCTTCAAGAACAGCAGTTCCTTCGCCATTTACGAACTTCCGGCAACAGAGTGGTACATCATTGACAAGTGGAAGTTCCTGGAGGAGGTGAAATAGCAGACGCAAACGATATGCTCACTGGATTGGTCATGCGCCAATAAGATCCTCGCTTGCTCCTTCGACAGGAGCATGCTCGTGCTCAATTACCCAATTACCCCAACCAGCAAGGAATTAGTGTATTCCTCCCAAAGCAAATTGTCGATCATTCGTGGCGTTTGGTCGCCTAATGGTAAGAAGTTCGCAATCGGGTCAAGCTGCAAAAAGCTCTTTGTCGCTAGGTACGATCCCTTCCTGAAAATGTGGGTGACCGTCTGGCTGAGGGTTAAAGAGGATGTAGCATTCAAGTCAACTGTCAATACTGTGAGGTTTCACTGTAGTGGAAGAGTCGTGGCTGCAGGCTCTACAGATTTCACCTTGAAAGTAGTCACTGCTTTCTTGGACACAAAGAATCCTGATCCTAATGCCGAGCAAATGCCTCTTGTGGAAGACTACGACTACAAAGGACCGTTTGAAAAGGTAACGAGTATGGGAGAAGTGTTATTGAACATCTCCAACGTCCAAGGTTGGATCAATGATATAGCCTTCGGTCTGAAGAGTGAAGATTTATTGGTGGCTCTCCACAGCAACCAGCTGTTTGTCAAGAAACTCTCAGAAGCAGAAAACAAGAATGAACCTGATTCCTTTATCCTTTGGAAGGGGCTGCCTTTCAACAGTCTGCTTCCTCTCAACGCCGATACAATTCTGGCAGCGGGTTTCGACAACCGTGTTGGAGTATTCAAAAGGAAAGGTAGACTGCTATTGGGGTAATGTAGGCGCTAACTTCGAATTTGTCAAGTATTTCTAAAAGAGCCTCCTCGATGGAGCGAAGGTTCAGGACAACATCTCACTTGTTGGTAGCCGCCTTAATATGTTCGAGAAGCAACCTAAAGGTCTCGACAAAAAATCGGTCAGCAACAAGACTGTGGAGGTAACCCCTCATACAAATGTTCCACAAATCGTCCCATTCGATGCCACAACGGCTTGTTCATGGGATGTCACCGGAAAGATCCTCTTCTGGAGGGAATAGTGATCGTTGTTATGGTTGGACCATTCAAACATTGCCATCGGCTTCCATTATCTTGAATTTCTAACGGCTTGCTCCGCAGAAGATGGAATAAAATTATAAAGCCAACCAGCACAGCAGAAATAACTTATGGAAACTGTCAAGCGAGTAAAGCAAGACATGAGACGGGTATCCAGCAGGGAGGGTGACTGGGTGTGTCTATACTGCAGCAACTACAACTACTCCTTCCGCACAATTTGTAAGCGACTTCATTGACGGAAGGTAATCGCTGTCAGGCACAATCCAAGTAACGCAACTAACAGGAACTGTTGATCATGGTACGGCATCAATCTCAAGCAACTGCAATTGCTCACTGGCCCACCAATGATGATACCTAGAATGAAGACCCAACCCTCGACGATCGTTTTCCTCAGGTGCTTTTGGTGACTCCACCGAAGCTCTATCAAAGGAGGACCACGCTGCAACCCTTTCAGTAGCGGTAGAATGTTGTGCCCTACCCACCAACTCTTCAAGACTGCGACCCAAATTTATCGAAGAAACCTCAGCGATTCAAATAATAGGCCTTCGAGAAAGAGAACATTCGTTGGCTAGACCGAATACTCGACGAGTGATCTATTTTTGTGGTGCGAGTTTATCATGCTCAGAAGATATTCACTTCGCCTTTCTTCTTCCTACTGGCTTTGCTCATCAGCGACTCGTTGAGGACGTTGCTACTTTCCTCGATTGTTGTTAAGTTTACTGGGTTTTGGCCGATCTTGGCGAAGTCGGGCTCCACGAAGAAGGTTGGTGGCTCCTCCTCTCGCTCTTCGAGCTTCGATAAGATCATTTCCGGTTCTGGTTTACTCTCGGCCTTCTTTTGCGCCTTTCTCTATTTCCGTTTTTCCTGGAGCTCTTTTTTCATGTTCTCGCGGACTTCCTCGCTAAAGCCCCAGTCATCATCTTCCTCAGTACCCTTCTTTTTGTCAGGGCAGCGCTGTTCGTGTTCCGCCAATACCTCTTTACGCATAATGTGCATTGCGTTGTATTTGCAGCTGTCGAAGTCGTTGGTCTTGAAGGTACACTTAGATATATGCCCTGCGAGGGAGATCTCCGGCATCACATGTGCAGGATTGTATGGGCAGACCTTGGTTTTGATGCTCATCGAATAATAATAATTATAGCGCTTGTACCATTGTCTCAAACCTCGGAAAGTCACCGCCAATCTCACCCGATTAAATTCCGATGTGTTTTATACCTGCATACACAGTCACGTGAGATACTTCACTCACTTGGTTATCTTCAGCAGAGCCTTGTTGTTGTTTAAGCTGGGCAGCGCCAGGATGCGTCTTCTTTTAATGAGCTGTAGAGCGTACTCTATGTTGTCAGTACGAATGTTCCAGTATATCAGCAAGTTCAAAATGGGAACTGGAATACGTGCTGACACGCTATTCACGGTTATGCTGAGGTCTGCAAGCAACTGTTGGATGACGTTGTTGGCCTGTGTCATGTTGTTTCCCTTGATGTGCAGCACTGCCATGTTGTAGCGGGTGATGTTGTCAGCTGAGAGGCTATCGAAGTGCGATTACGATGCAGCTACAATAACACGAAGCGATACCTAAACTATCTCTGCAGCGCATGGGCGCGGGGTTGCGTTGCCCCAGCTTAAGCCACTTGTTGAGGGAGATATCGATGGCTTCCTTGTACCTTTCGGTCTCAAGATAGGCTTCCACCAAGTACATCGAGGCAATGTAGCCGTTTTCATCTGATAGCTTGGGGAGCTGTAGCAGTTCGGTGCATTGTTTGATGGTCTTTGGGTACTGTTGCTTGCACAATGAGATGTAGGAGAGCATCAGCAAACAGCTCTGCTTGAAATTGTTGTGCTCGAACTGCAGAAGTTCCTTTGTGTGGCATTCCTCCTGTTCAGCCTCCAAGTCTTAGACGAACTGCTCGGTACTAATGTTCTTCAAGTCAATGCCCTCCATGGTCTTCTCCAAATCGACCCGGGACAGACAAACATAACAGTTCTACAGTGCATTCTGGGCACGGTTAAGAATGGGCTTGAGATGTAACAGCCTGCTCTGCCTATTGTTGATCTTCTTGTCTTCTTCGAGACTCTCTTCTTCGATAAACTGATCAGTTCTTCGCAGTACATATCTGTTGTAGAAAGGTGCCTTTTGCAGAACATTGGACGACCTTTTTCGCTCATCATGCATCTTCACGTAGGGAAGGTTGGGGTTGTAGTAGCTTGTATCATAAGCATCGTGAACCTCATCGTACAGCTCGGATTCGTAGTTCTCCCCATTTTATATGAGGAGTTCGTGGTAGTGCTCGAGGGCTGCCTGTCCAAATCTGTACCAAAACTTGTAGTTTTTGCTGGGTTTTGTGATGCGGCAGAAATGCTCATAGGCCTCCTTTGGCTTGTTAAGTTTCAAAAGAACGAGGGCTTGGTTGATAAGGAGGTATTCTTGCTTCGCGTTAAAATGCTGCACGATGAGCTGTTCACGTTCGTCGGCGACCGTTGACGACGTCTTATTAACGTTCTCAAGACTTTTGCTGATGAAGTACAAAGCCAATGTGTACTTCTCGAGGCGGAAATTGATGAGCCCGATATTATTGAGAGCCAGATGACTAATGAAGTTCAGGTACTTGGGAGAGTTGATCTCTACCTCCATAAGGTTATGTGGACTCAACGTGCGTAGCGCTCTTTCGTAATTTTTGTTGCGGTAGTCGCATTGCGCAGTCGTGAACTTGAGTATCGACAGAAGGTTGAGTTCAAATAGGTTCGTGTTCTTGTAGACGAAGCTGTTCTCGCGAATTCCTTGGAAGATACGGGCTGTCTCCCTCTTCGGCAGCAACTTCTGGGCAGTACGTACCAGCCCATACTGCATGGCCAACTGTGCTCGGAAGATGTCGAGCAAGAAGCTGTATTCCTCCTAGCAGACCTCAGTGAACTCAATTGAACTATCTGGGTAGGTCAGCCCTGTGAACTTGGTCTTCGTCTTTTCTTCTTTATCGGTGAAGCGCTTGGGGATAATGCGTGTACGGTTGAGCTTACGAAGCACCTGCAGTGCCTCTGCTTTCTTATCCAACAACAGCTGGCTTTCCTACTTCAATTATGAGCTTACCAGCAGCAAGAAACCCACCTTCCATGAGAATTGGTTGGGCCCCGAGTGGTATAGTTCGTCCAGGATCATTTCCATGTTGTCACGGCGACCAACGCAACCGGCTAGTACTGCCATGTTGTACCGAAGGGTACCCTAATCGTGCCTTTGTTCCCTCTACTCCTGCGGTTTGTTGGCTGCTGGGTTATTCTTGCCTTTCTGCTGTGGAGGTGGTGGTGGCTGCTGAGGAGCCCGCTTAAGATCGTTTACTAGATCACCTTAAAATTATTGGGAGTGGTACTGAGCTTGCCGAAGGCCGTTGCTGCCTGCTGAGGTCCCCTTGCCATCAAGTACTCCATGATGTAGAGGTTGTGCAATACACTGGGGTTCCTCTCACCAGGTTGCTTGGCCAGCTTCTGTAGGGAGCTGAGGTTAGCTCAAGGATTACTTTAGACAGGTCTTATACTCACCGGCAAGGTACTCGCTGTAGACGGCGGAGAGTTCTGATCCCTCTCCCTTCATTTCAAAATAATATATATGGTGAGGCTGCAGCAGAACATCACTACTTGTACAGGGCTAGCGGCTTCTTCTTGCTGAAGCACTTCTTTGGCTTCTGCTCGGGAGGCAGGCTTGCTATGTCTCGTAGGTTTTCGTTGGAGAACAGGTAAACCTCCTCCGGTATCGTTTAGGATTTGCTGTCGCAGCCCAGCTTTTTGTTCTTGCTGCGGGGTCGCTACAGCTCTACCCGTTGTTTCTTCATATCCACTGAGCTATCCAACTGAACGTCTAGGGTCAGTTTGTCAGTAGACAGGTTATGTTTGCTCGCAGGCTTAAACTGTGAGCTAGTCTGGGAGGGTGTATTACCCTCCCGCCCCTTGTTGCTAAGCTTCGCCGAGCTGTTCTTCCTCAGACTTTCAGTGGGCTGTAACTGGTAGGTCTTCAGCAGGTGTTTCTGCAATTCTGCTTTCTTTTCAGACGGGACAATGGTGCTTGCGCTCATTGTTCCGAAACCGTTCTGAACTGAGAGTCCCTCCATCTCATGGGCGTATTGGAGGAACCTCTTGTACTTCTTAACCTGTTCTTCGCTGATTGGATAGATCTTTTCGAAGCCGCCCAACTTACTATCTTCGACTTGGTTGCGAAGCTGTTGTGATTCTCGAGTGAGTGCTTCCTTCTCCTCCTCGGTGTACTTCTTTCTCTTCCCAGTGGTGATACGCTCATGGATTTATCTGTCTCGTTTACTTTTGAGTTCGTGCTTGGACTTTTCGTTGATGTTCAAAATGGTAAGCGCATCGCGAATTGCGTTTTTTTTTATAAGGCTGTCCAGAGGTGTGTCTGTTGAGAAGCTCGGCGTATAGTTGACCTGCATCGACTTCGCTGCATACCTCAAGGAGAATCGGATTGAACTTGGAGTCGATGATAACATCGAACCCCAGTAGCTCGAAGCACATGTTATTACTGAAGTTGTTGGGCTGGCACGAGCGATAAGTGCTTGACAGCACGGGATGTCCTGAAATGAATGCTTTGATGAACATGTCATTAATTCGTTCGCGGAGCAGATCTGTGTCATATCCCTGTTCTTTGAGGTAAGCATACACAGAGGTAAGCGATCGCTTGTGCCCAACATTCATCTCTGAGTGGCTTGGGGAATGTACCTTTTGTGGACTCGTTGAAGATAAAGTTGGGGCTATCCTTGTTGATGGCGTAATTGGTGAGATGCATACACACCTCCTCAAGGTTATCAGTGCGAGGTGCAACGTAAGGCTCCGTCGCAAACCTAGCCAGCCCCTCTTCGTAGACGTACAGTCTGAGAGGATCAGTACCGGTAATCAGCACGTATATGCGCAGATCAAATTTCAACCCGTCGATGAGGAAGGGCTTGTGCAAGTAGCGCTGCACTACACATCGCTCTCCATGCTTGATTTCTGCAGTCAATGGTGAAGAGTACTATCGATGTTGCGGGTGAGGTATATTCCACGACCTTGACAGCTGGCTTCAGGTTTCACAATGAAGGTCTGAGCTTTACCTGGTTTGCGATTCTGGTGGTAGAGTTTCAGATCGGCATAGTCTGCCGGTAAAATGAAGGTATGCGGAAAGAAGTTGTACTCCTGTGGATCGTACTTGCGCAGCCTCATGAGATTCCTACCAAGGTTGTTCTTACGAGACAGCACGTACATCCCGGGGAAATGGTTGATCTTCTGGTGGGGTTGCATCTTCGCTAGTGTCTCAGGCTTGACAGCATTGTCGGTCCAGCAAATATCGAAGCCGAAGCCATCGATCGCTGAGTAGTCCAGCTGCCACTTCATGAGCTTCTTACCGACAAACTTGACGACAGGATACTGTGTGTCTGAATTGGTGTCGGCGTACCTGAGACGTTCATCTTAATTGCCTGTTCACGGCGCTTCTTCTGCTTGTTCTGGGAGGTGCGACCAACCGGACCCTACCGGTCAGAGTCAACATACTTCCCCGTAAACTATTCCTCCGTGCTGAGTCGAGGGCTTTCTTTCATTTCGAAAGAATTTAAATATTGTTAATAGGTTTAACAGCATTATATTGTCGCTCGCAACAGGTCAACACTGCCGCTGTATTGATCTTCCCGTGAGGGTCTCGCTAAACATGGTTTGATTCAAGCACCATCATCATTGTCGTAAACGTTTACGTTGGCGATATTGTCGAAGGATAGTAACGAGTGTCGAAATCAATAGTACTCCACCCCAAACAGATCCGACAAGAACATAATTAAAACCCTGCATAACTGGCGTGGGTGTATAGATATCCCCTCCACTGCATAACAGGTCACAATTGTTGCAGCTGCAGTCGGTTAAGTTGTCAAAACCCTTGTAGCTCTTGTGGAGTGGCAGATCGCATGGATCGAGATCATCCAGGTACAGTCCCTTCGTCTTATCGTTTGTGAATTTAATCTCTATCAACTGGGTAGCGTCTTCAATCGAATTCGCGCCTTGGAAAGTCAGAAATCCTGCGGGTGACTGCATCGCACTTACTTGCGCTGCGTAGGCAGTTCGCTGACACGATTTGAAGAGGCTGCAAGCGGTATTACTCTCAACTGTAAGCGCAACTCGCTGAACGAACACTTTCTCGCCGGGATGGTCAATCGAATCGACCCATTCGTAGTCGAAGACCTATCTTTACTGTGAATTGTACTTCTACGTAGTCTGCCTGGTTTGGGCCACAGCTGTACGTACACCAAAAACGCTTGAGGTTGATCGCGCAGACGTCGCATCCACCACCGTTGGTGCCAAAGACGGTGTCGAGCTTTCCGAAGGAACTGGAGGTCTGCCTGAAGCTATTGTAGTTACAGCAGCCTTCCTTCCCAATCCACTCACTGCAGCTGGAATAATCTATCAAAAAGGGCTTGACCTCCTCAGGCTTAGGAGGCTGTGGCTTGAGATCATCTTG
>ERZ724508.1206-NODE-1206-length-15970-cov-5.233176_pt1 | contig 15970 bp, 13 predicted proteins | sample MGYA00376041_ERZ724508 | MGnify/ENA primary metagenome ERZ724508 (study PRJEB28724, sample SAMN07190887) | wastewater metagenome | isolation source: effluent of sewage treatment plant in Hong Hong | place: USA: Christiansburg, Virginia | collected 2016-03-01 ...
TTTCTTATATAAGTATAATAGACATAGGTAAAAAATTATTTTCTAAATGAAAAAAAATATACTCTTAGTATTCGTTTGCATCGCAATGCAATCTATTTATTCTGTAAATGCACAGAACTGTCCGACCGATTTATTATCGGGTCAAAATCTTATTGTAAATGGAGATTTTTCGGATGGCTTTAACAACTGGCAAACAGATTACAATCAATTCACTTCAGGATTTTCCACTCCAGGTAATTTATATGTAGGAACGGCTTCTCAAATGACATTTTTCAACAATGCCTTTTCTTCCCCCTTTAACGGCCAAACTGGTGTAAGTACGGATAAGTTTTTAATGATTGACGGTGTGTGTACACCGGGTCTAAAAATATGGAAGCAAACGAATATTCCTGTAAAACCAAATACAAATTACTATTTTTCATTTTGGATTAATTCGTTAAAAGACAATCCAAATTATCCGGGTATCGTTAATTTAGATGTTGACGGTACTAACATAGGTTCAAATATTTCGGCTCCACTTTTTGGTGGTGGAAACCCATCCTCTAGCGGTTGGATAAAATATGAAACCGTTTGGAACTCTGGTTTAACACCTCCTGCTACCGTAACTATTAGCATAGAAGGCAACCAAACAACGGGTTGTAGTGGAAATGGCGGAGAGTCAGATTTTGCAATCGATAACATTTCATTTATACCAGGTTGTCAATATGGATCAGCGGGTCCACAACCCAAATTAGGCCCTGATCAAACATTGTGTGGCTTTGGTCTTGCGGGACTTGTATTAAACGCAAATGTTCCGATAAACGCAACTACTACGATAACATGGAATGATGGAACAACGGGTTTCGGCGCACTAGCTCCATATACAAAAATAGTTACTGAACCTGGCACCTACTCTGTTTGTGTAACGGATAATGGCTCTTGTACAAAATCAGATATTATTGTTATCACAAATTCATTTTCAATCGATTTAGGTCCAGATTTAGTATTATGTGATCCAGCGTCTGTAACCTTAGATGCTAAATTTGTAGGAATAGGTGTTACGTATAAATGGTACAAAGATGGAGCAGTAGCTGAAGGAACAAATACCAACAAAACCTATTTTGTAAATACACCTGGTACGTATAAAGTAATTGTAACGGATCCTATCTGTGGACCACAAGAAGACGAAATTACTATAACAACAAAAGCTCCCAAAGTAACCAATAAAACGTATTGCAATGCTGGTGATATAACACTCAATGTTACGCCACCTAACGATGGTAAATACAAATGGTGGAACAGCCCAACAAGCATAGCTACTGCAGATTTACTTCAAAAAGGAGGTGATTCATATACCTTTACTGCTACTCCACCAACCAACTATACATTCTATGTTGAAGATACGGCATCATTCAGAGTAACGGTTGGTTTGCCCTCAGCAAGTGGGTTGTCTGGTCTTGGGGATAGAGGAGACAATTCGGTTGATACGGAATTGAAATTTGATGTATTAACTGCAATTAATATCGACTCTATTTATATTACTTTACACACCTATTCTTGTCCGACCAAACCTGTTGTACTGCAGGTTACAGACAATCTTGGAAATATTGTGGGTACTTCTGCAAGTTATAGTGTTAGTGCCGCTCAAGGTTGTGTTATTTCAAGCAACTTCCCAATAAAAATGCCTGTCGGTATTTCAGTACCTGCAGGCACAGGATATAAACTAAAAATGATTACAGGTGATAACATGAATTGGTACCAAAACGGAATGACTTACCCGCAAACATTCCAAGATGTCGTTCGCTTCACTGGTAATAATAGCAATAACAACTACGCTCCCAATGCAATTCCTAGTATGTTCCGTTGGGTGGTAACTGCTGGAACAGCTTGTGCACGCGTGCCTGTACAAGCCATTTTAAAATCATGTTTTCCTCCAGTAGCAGATGCAGGTACAAATATTCCTTTATGTAATACTCGTACTACAAAATTAAATGCAGGCCCTTTAGAATCAGATGAAACAGGTGAATGGAAATTAGCAACAGGCAGTATTGGTAGTGTTAATCCTGCAAACAGTGCAACAGGTACTTTAACGTTCACAGGCGATACAGCTTTCGTTGTATGGACTGTTACAAACGGAGTAGGATTTGACAGAGATACAGTAATGGTAACAACTACTACCGTAAATAAACCTACGGTAAACGGCCCATCTGAAACATGTCCTAATATAAGTGGCTTACTATTTACTGCGAGCCCAGACAATACATTAACAGGAAGTACCTACCAATGGACGGTATTAAGTGGTGACCTTTCAATTATTTCAGGTGCAACAACAACTGAAATTACTGCTGATGCGGGAAACACAAAAAGTATTGTTCGTGTTACAGAAACAAAAAATAATTGCTCTGCATTTAAAAATGATACATTAGAAATATCCGCTCCAACTGAAATTGCAAAAGCAGGTGACGATGCAACAATTTGTGCAAATGCATATACACTTGTAGGAAATATACCTAAAATTGGAAATGGCACATGGACCACAGTAACAATGGATCCAAATCAAGTGCTTACACCAATTCCTCCCAATAAGGCTACCGTAACAAACCTATCTGATAATGTTACCTATGAATTTATGTATCAAATTTCAGGTACCTGTGGAAACTCAACGGACTTTGTTAAAATAACTGTGAATGTTAATGGATTAAAAATAAGTTCCGTTACAAAACCAAATGATATTGCATGTGTTGGAAGCCAACGACAATTACAAGCAAATGTTACTGGTAGTTCAGGTCCTTACACGTATGTGTGGAATAAGAAAGGAACAACAACCTTGGATTCAACGAGAGTTTCAACGCATATAATTACTACATCTGCAGTTGAAGAAACGTATTATGTTTACGTAAAAAATAATACGTGTAGAACAGATTTAGATTCTGTAAAAATCATATCGATTGATTTTCAAAAATTAACGGTTCCCAATTTAATTACTCCAAATGGAGATGGATTGAATGACGTATTGAAAATTGTAGAAATTAACGATCATAGCAAATTAATGCTACCCAAAAATTCAGTATTAAAAATTTATAACTCATGGGGCAATGAAGTCTTCCATGCAGATAATTACAACAATGACTGGAATGCAGAAGGTGTTAGTGACGGTGTTTATTACTACTATGTAAAAGCAGGCTGCGGTGGTGAAGAACACAAAAGTTGGATTCAAATTATCGGAAACACAAAATAGAAATAGTGCTTTAACTATAAATAAAAAGGTCATTTTCATATATTGAAAATGACCTTTTTTGTTTATAAGTTGGAAATTATCTGAATCAGGATTTACAAAATTAAAAGATTAAACAAGATTACTTTCGACTTGATTCTACCTTTAAACATTGTATTTCGAATTAAAAACTTTTTTGAATTGAAGACTTGTAGATCCGAAGTTTATTAATAATCCTATTGGAAAATCATATGCTACAACATAGTTTTTGGCTTGTGCCAAGTGAACATCTTCTAGGTTTATAATCGCCTTTAGTTCAACAATAACTTTCCCGTCTACTATAAAGTCTGCTCTTCTAGTACCCACTTCAACCCCTTCATAATTAATAATTTGCTCTACTTCCCTAGCAAATTGAATATTTTTTTTTACTAATTCAAGAGCCAAACAACGTTGATAAATGACTTCCTGAAAGCCATTACCCAGAGTGCTATGTACTTTCATTGTACATCCATTTATTTTATATGTTATTTCATCTAAAGTCATTTTCATAGCTCATTTAAAAAGTATATCAATCATTACTTCATAATAAAAATGAAGCATAAAATTATTTAATAAAAAAAGAATCAGAATTTACGAAATTCTAGAAATAACAATTTAAAAATCTTGTTTAATCCTTCAATTTTGTAAATCCTGATTCAGACAATTTTAATTCAGAAAATTACCAACCTAATAAATAAGCAAAAATCAAAGGCACTACTATGGTAGCATCCGACTCAACAATAAATTTAGGTGTATTGATATCTAATTTACCCCAGGTAATTTTTTCGTTTGGAACTGCACCAGAATACGAACCATATGAAGTTGTAGAATCTGAAACTTGACAGAAATAACTCCAGAAAGGTATGTTTTCCATTTCCATATCTTGATACAACATGGGAACAACGCAAATAGGAAAATCACCTGCTATACCACCACCAACTTGGAAGAAACCTACACCTTTACCTTCTGAATTTTTAATATACCAATCGGATAACCACATCATGTATTCGATGCCTGTTTTTGTCATTGTTGGCTTGAATGTACCTTTAAGACAGTATGAAGCAAAGATATTTCCCATGGTAGAATCTTCCCAACCTGGAACAATAATTGGAAGGTTTTTCTCTGCTGCTGCAAGCATCCAAGAATTCTTCGGATCTATTTCATAATATTGTTCAAGTTCTTTGCTCAACAACATTTTGTACATGAACTCATGCGGAAAATAACGTTCACCCGCTTTATCTGCGTCGTCCCAAACTTTAAATAAATGTTTTTGTAATCTTCTGAATGCTTCTTCTTCTGGAATACATGTATCTGTAACACGGTTGTAATGGTTTTCCAATAAATCCCATTCATCCTGTGGACTTAAGTCTCTATAATTTGGTACACGTTTGTAATGCGAGTGTGCAACCAAATTCATGATATCCTCTTCCAAGTTTGCACCTGTACACGAAATGATTTGAACTTTATCTTGACGAATCATTTCGGCTAATGACTTACCCAACTCTGCCGTGCTCATTGCACCAGCAAGCGTAATCATCATTTTACCGCCTTCTAATAAGTGCGTTTCATATCCTTTTGCTGCATCTACTAAAGCGGCAGAGTTAAAGTGCAAATAATGCTCTTGAATGAATTGAGAAATAGGTCCCTTTGACATATTAATTTGAATGTTAAATAGAATAATAGTCTGCAAGTTACATGTTTAAATTGAAAACGTATAAACCTTAAGTGAAACCTGTGTTATTTAATCATTACCCATTGAAAATGAGAATTGTGTAGAAAACGTCGTCGAGGTTTAAAACCTCAACGACGTTCATCGTTGACAAGTTATTCATAACTCATCATTCATAATTCATAATTCAATTCCTTTTTTAGTAATTTGTAGTTAGAATAGAATTTCTAATTCATACCAATGTTATGGCAGAGTCAATTAATCCTGAAAACTGGAAAGATATATTTTCAGATACCTTATACATCATTACAGATCCAAATGCTGTAAAGGTTCCAGTAATTGAAACAGCTATAACAACTGCAATAAAAACTCCTAAAGTAGCTGAAGCGGCAAAAGAACCGACTGTTGCGACTGCATCTCCGTCAATTCCTAAAACACCTTCTATCCCTTCAATATCAATTCCTTCTATACCAACACCAACGATACCTGTATCTCCTTCATTAACTACATTAAAAGAACAGGTTATACCAGCGGTTACAGAAGCTACTCCTGCCCCATTAAAACCAACAGGAAAATACAGCAATGGTATCTTAATTTTAATGCATGCCTCTTACACTATGACTCCTGCACAGCAGGAAATGCTCGGAAAGATAGTTAAAGCAGCGCAGTTGGATTATAATGACTGTGGTGTATTGCAAGTAGAAACACCTGTAGTATTAAAAAATATAGAAGAGCTAAAACCACGCATCATACTATCTTTTGGCTTACCTACCGATGCCTTTACTCCTCGCCTATCAAAAGATCTATATACGATTCAGAAACATAATTCAACCGTTATACTTTTAGCCGATTCATTAGCAAAATTGGAAACAACGGTTGCCCTTAAAGGTAATTTATGGAATGCGTTGAAGGAAATGTTTGGAATAAAATAAACAACTTAATTTCTTTTAAATTAATCGACTGGCAAAAAAACAATTGCAAATTTATTAATACTTGCAACTAACATATTATTTAGTTTTTTTCTAAAAACGTTCCACTAAATTTAGTCTAAATAAACTCATGGATATTGAGACATATAAACTACAATTTGACGAAGAATCATCACCGGGCTGGGATGCAATAGATACAGCATTAGAGGTAGTATATGGCAATCAGGAGCCTGAACATTTTGCATCTGCAATTAAATACATGATTGGAGGTCCAGACCCCATTGATGGGACTAGTATCTATGATTCGCATAACCAAACACATCACAAACATTTCATAAGTTATGGAATGTCAGATTTATATTTTGCACCAGAAAAAGCAGAAAATGAATTTAATGGCTGGGGATTTGAGTTTACATTTCGATTAAAATGTGTTGAAGGAGAAGACCGTCCAATGTGGGCTATTGGATTGATGAATAATTTAGCACGCTATGTTTTTCAAAGTGGAAACTGGTTTGAAGAATTCCATTATATCCCAACCAACGGCCCGATTAAGTTTGATTCCCCAACAGATATCGTTGGTTTAATATTTATACAAGATCCGGAATTAGGAACAATTAATACACCACATGGGAAACTGGTATTTTTACAAATGGTTGGCATCACTACTAAGGAGTTAGAAAAAATCAAACAGAACCCTACAGGAATTGAAGCGTTTATAGATGACATGCGTATTTCAAATCCTTTATTCATAACGGATTTAGATCGTAAAGATATTTAGTTCGGAATAAAACTACTAAAAATCAACTCATACAAAGTAGACAATTAAACTACAGCTATTGTTTTTGCACCAATACTAACCTGTGCAGTTGTAGCTAAATCAATTTGATAATTTATAATAATGGCGTTGGTATAGCGCCTAATAAGCGGTAAAATCTCTTTTAAGCGTTCTTTGTTATTGCTATTCAAAAGTATTTTAATTACGGAGGCATTTGTCCAATTAAAAGATTTCAATTCTTTTTCAATCTGTTCCATAGCAAGCTGATTTAAGTGAATAAAATATATTAAACAATGCATAAAAATTATTTTATATAATTTGAACGCTCAAATAAGAACGCATTTCGACATATACAGTTCGGTAAATCAATCACAACTTATCCCCATTTAGATAATAACAACAAACGCATATTACACCAACTGAATTTGACTCCTTACCTTACAAAAAAAGCATTTTAGACACAGTTATTTGTACTCCTCTTCATTATGCAAAATCAGTTCGGAAGCGATATCAAAATTTAGTGAAGTGAGTAAGATCCGGAGAATAATTCAAAGCTTTTCTCATTCAGAAAAATAAATAAAAAAAACACCTCTTACAAATAGAAGAAATCCGTAAAGAAAATTAGTTCATATTAAATGGCTGGGGTCGATTATTTTTTATAGATTCAAAAAGTTTGGTATAAACAACACAATTTATCTTCTAATAAAACACAATAATGATGAAAAAGAGATTCAATTTAGCCGAACTTCAACCCAAAGCATATAAGGCAATGTTGGGTTTTGAGGCGTATCTACAGTCAAGTGATTTAAGCAAACAACACATTAATCTCATTAAAATACGAGCATCACAAATTAACAATTGCGCATACTGTTTAAATATGCATACAGAAGAAGCTCTTAAAAACGGAGAAACACAGCAACGTTTGTTTTTAATTAGTGCTTGGAGAGAAACAAATTTATTTACAGATGAAGAAAAAAATATACTCGCGCTTACAGAAGAAACTACACTGATCCATCAACATGGGGTTTCAGATTCTGTGTATGACATATCTGTAAAATTATTTGGTGAGAATTATGTAGCCCAAATGATCATGGCAATAATAGCCATAAATGGGTGGAATAGAATTGCTATAAGTACGCATTTACCGATAGACTAATTTGTGAACCGTATTCAATTTTACTTAATAAAGTAATACAATTTTTAGTAGAAATCGTATTACTTTATGCTAACGCAATTGTATCGTTTCCAATATTAATTAATGCAGAGGTTGATAAGCCTTCTTTGTAATTAATTATGATTGCGTTAGTGTACCTCCTAAATAATGGCAGGAACTCTTTTAGCATACTTTTACAACTGCTATTCAATGTAATTTGAATAGTGGAATCTTCATTCCAAGTGTATTTTTTAAGTGTTTTTTCTATTTCTTCCATGATCTATACTATATAATTCCGTTTCAAACAAATAAACATGTTCTAATGTATGTTTTTAACGGAAATTAATAATAAATGGTTGTATGTGTTACAAAAAAATTGAAATAATTTGCACAAATAACATTTAAATCAATAAAATCAACAATTAAAGAGGTTTAAGAATTTTCTCAATATGTCTTAATTTGCGTATTAATCAAATTTGAGGAAGCTCGGGCAACCATTTTCCCATCTGGCAAGGTTAGCGTTGCATGAACATTTATAATCGTTTTACCTTGGCGCACAACTTCTGCTGTACAGGTTAATACATCACCTATTTGGGCAGGTCTTAAATAATCAACATTTAATGTAACTGTAGCATAAAAAAAATCTACAGCTGATATTAAACAAACCGTACCACATAAATCATCTAATATGGTTGCAACCATTCCACCATGAATGGTTTTCATCATATTCGTCATATCCAAACGCACGGGCACTGTCACAACAATCTTTCCATTTTCAGCCATCACAGGCGTCATTTGAAGCCAATTACTGATCTCAGATGGACTATCTGTTATTACTTGTCCGATTCGGTTTTGAATGTATTCTAGGCGTGGATTCATAGGTAATTATAAACACGTGATTTTTTACGAGTATACTAATATATTAAAAAAGTTTGAAGGAATTCTACAGTGCAGGTTTTTATATAAATAAAAAAGCCTCCAATATTTCTATTGAAGGCTTTTGAGGTTTCGACCAGATTCGAACTGGTGTAGGAGGTTTTGCAGACCTCTGCCTAGCCGCTCGGCCACGAAACCCTTTATTATCTATTACAAAGGTATGAAAAACTTGCGAAGAATAAAGTTTTTTTCAAAAGATTTTAATTTTTACATGTTAAGTCCTTACTTTGAAAATAGTATACAACTACAATTTTCTAGCCATAAAAAAAGTCCCGCTTCTCAGCGGGACTTTCAATTATTTATAGAATTTAAGAATTACTTCTTACCGTCCATTGTATCTTTCAAATTAGAAAGTGCTTCGATATCACCTAATGTTGATTTCTCAACAGCAGGAGTTTTCGGAGCTGCAGTAGATTTTGCACCTTTAGCAGCAGCAGGTTTCTTTTTCTTAGCATCTGCAGCAGCTGGAGCATCTTCAGCTACTTCAGAGAACGTTTTCGTGTGAGATAAAACAATACGTTTATCATCTTTAGAAAATTCTAATACTTTGAAGTCTAATGAATCACCTTGTTCAGCATTTGCACCGTCCGCTTTAACTAAATGTTTGTTCATAGCGAAACCTTCAATACCGTATGGCAACTCAAGTACAGCACCTTTATCATTCTTAGTGATAACAGTACCTGTATGTGTTGAACCTGGAGTGAAGATTGTTTCAAATGTATTCCAAGGGTTTTCTTCTAATTGTTTGTGTCCTAAGGCAAGTCTTCTGTTTTCAACATCTAACTCTAAAACAACAACATCTAATTTATCACCAACTTTAACGAATTCAGATGGATGTTTGATTTTTTTCGTCCAAGATAAATCTGAAACGTGAACCAAACCATCAATTCCTTCTTCTAATTCGATGAACAAACCGAAGTTTGTTAAGTTACGAACTAAACCAGTGTGTTTCGTTCCAACTGCATATTTAGATATAGCATCAGACTTAGTCCAAGGATCTTCAGTCAATTGTTTAATACCTAAAGACATTTTACGTTCGTCACGATCTAATGTCAATACAACTGTTTCTAATTCGTCACCAACTTTAATGAAGTCTTGTGGGTTACGTAAGTGTTGAGACCAGCTCATTTCTGAAACGTGAATCAAACCTTCAACACCTGGTTGAATTTCAAGGAAAGCACCGTAATCTGCAACGTTTACGATTTTACCTTTAATTTTTGAACCAACTGCAATATCAGCAACCAATGCATCCCAAGGATGAGATGTAAGTTGTTTCATACCAAGAGAAATACGTTTTTTCTCTTCGTCGAAATCTAACACTACGATTTGTACTTTTTGATCTAAAGCCAATACTTCTTGTGGATGGCTTATGCGGCCCCAAGAAATATCTGTAATGTGAAGTAAACCATCAACACCACCTAAATCGATGAACACACCGAAGTTTGTCATGTTTTTGATAACACCTTCTAATACTTGACCTTTTTCAAGGTTATTCAAGATTACCGCTTTTTGTTTTTCGATATCTTTTTCGATCAACACTTTATGCGATACAACAACGTTATCGTTTGTATAGTTGATTTTAACAACCTTAACTTCCATTTTCTTACCTACGAAGATATCGAAGTCACGAATTGGTTTCACATCAATTTGAGAACCTGGTAAGAATGCTTCAACGCCAAATAAATCAACGATCAAACCACCTTTAGTTCTTCTTTTTACTAATGCTTCAATAATCAAATCGTTGTCAAGAGCGCCTTGGATATTTTCCCAAGCCTTAACGATACGAGCCTTACGACGAGACAATACTAACTGACCAGCAGCATTTTCTTGATCTTCAACGTAAACGTCATATTCTTCACCAACTTTCACGCCGCCTTCAACGTCACGAAATTCAGATAAAGGAATAAGACCATCTGATTTGAAACCGATATTGATGATAACGTCACGTTCTGTAACACCAACAACAACACCACTTAATACTTGTTTTTCAGTAACTTCACTTAACGTACCTTCGTACATTTCAGCGATTTCTTTTTTCTCTGCAGCAGTATAATTGCTACCGAAACCTTTGTCACCAGCTAAATCCCAGTTAAAATCTTCTGGTTTTGGAGTAAGCATAATATTCACCCTATTGTACATCAGCCTACGGGCAAGAGACTGAAATTTGTTTTTTTACGCAATTGCGCACCCGTTTAACCTAAAACGGACTGCAAATGTACGATTTTATTGATTGAATTACAAGGAATTGGGCAGGTATTAGGTTGTATGTTTTAAATTATAAGGAAATTCTATAACTATATAAATACTTGTAAATCTGCATATTAAAAAAAATCACGACTTACTGCTTTATTAGATAAAGTTTATTTACTGCTTTATTAGATAAAGGGAATGTATCGAAAGATTTAGTTCGTAATCATCTATTTTGAATCGAACACAACATTTTACTTATTTATAGGACTAAAAAACAACTTTCTTCTTAACCACGATTCAATCGGATTAATACTTAATGCAATAATAATATTTATGATAATTTTTAATGCAAAGATTGTAACACCTTGTGCATCTAACCAATCTTGCATTAATTCAGACATAATTTCAAACGCAGTCAACACGGTAAGTATAATAATAATCGCACTGATTCTACTAATTTTAGAACTCCCCTTCCGATTAAAATAAATAGATAATGACATCAACAAGGTAAGTGTACCGATTTCTATCGCATAAAACCAATACGTCTGGTACCAAGGTTTATGTATTGTAAACCGATAACTCGTTTCATTACTTAGGTGTATGTGATCATTTGTTGTTCGAACATTGAACGTATATATTCCATACTCTTGAATGGTATAATTTATTTTATTTTCAGATGTCCATTCACTCCAATCAGAATCAATCCCATCTAGCTTATATGAATACAAAATTTTATCTGGAGAATAATAATAATTAGCAGCACAATTAAACTCTACCGTTGTCACGTCTCCTTGCAGCATTATAGTAGATATATTTCCAATACCTTTCCATAAACCATTTATCAAAATAGTATCGTTTTTATCCTTAAATATAACACTACGTATATATGTTTGGGCTCTACTTAATTTATCTCTTTTGAAATTTAAGTTATACAATAAAAATCCTTCAGAAACACCTATTGCTAATGTGGAATCTGTATAATTGTCAAAACTAAAAATTTTATTTAAATACAGATATAAATTGAAATTTTTATCTGTATTTATATTACTAAAACCTTTAGATAACACCTCAATTGTATAGTCCAAGTTTCCTTGTTGAAAGTTCGAAGATTGTAACCATAGATTCGAATTGTTTTGATTGAAAACTAAGGGTATGCTAGCCTTATCAATTTTGTTTTCTATTCCAGAAGAAATTTTACTAATAGATTTAGATTTTATATTGTACTTGTATAGGCCACTATTAGTACCTAAAATAATATTATTATTAAAAGTGGTCAATGACAAATATTTAATTTTGGAATCAAGTGTTTCATTGAAAGGAGGAAAAACAGTTATTGAATCAAGGGTTTTATTTAATTCCCCCCTAAATAATTTATTTTCTGAATCAATAATCCAAACATGACCATTTAAGTCAATTTCGAAGTCAAATATCTCTTGTTTAGCGCCAACAATGTCGGTTAGTACGTTAAATCCATTTTTATACTGCAATAACTGAAATCCTTTGCTTGTAGATGTTATATAATAATCTTCGCCCAAAGGATAGGCTCTAACATTTTTATACAAGTTTGATTCAGACAAATTTTCAAGATTTTTCCCATCATATTGAAACAATCCATGAAGCGTACCGATTAAAAGTTTCGTTTTATGCTCTTTCAAAAAAAATATTGGTTGACGCAAGCTTTCAAATAGTTCGAAATTAGAAAAACCGGCATCCGGATTTTCTTTACAAGAAAATAGCCCATGACTTGTACCTAAAAAAACATACCCCTTAAAAATTTCAGAACAAAGACCCACACCATTTATATTAATGCGTTCATCAAAAAATCGAATGGGTGTGTTAAATCCAATATAACTTAATCCATTTTCATGACAGACCCATATATTTTTATAGCAATCTTGGTACACTGCAAATATTTTATTGTCAATTAATCCAAATTGCTTATCAAAATGATATTTAGTTGTCAAATCATCTGAATCAATGACATATAGTCCTCCAATGGTAGTTCCTACAACAAGTTCATTGCCCAAATATTCTTGACAAAAAATGTAATCTGTGTCTAAATTGTTAGTAGTTGTTTTTTTCTCAATCGTAATTGTTCCATCGTATAATCGATAAAATCCTTCATCAAAAAGATGATAACGAATACCTCCTTTAGGATGTGCTGAAATAAATTCAATGGAACGATTTAGCAACTCTGGCTTTGTATAAAAAATAGTAAAGTCTAGTTTTTGTTCATCAAAATACAAAATACCTTTACTATTGCTATAAGCGTATACACCATTATTAATAACAAAAACAGAACGTAAATAAATATCACTCTTAACTATTTTAATAAATTGTTTTTGAGAATCAAAAATAATAATACTACCTTCTGTTAGAAAAAAAATTTTATTTTGAAAAACAAATACCTTCCACACATTTTTAATAAGTGACCGAATTTCTTTAGGACATTTATCCATTAAGGATATATATTCTTTTTCTCCAACTGAATTAGCCCGTAAATAACCAAGATCATAATCACCACCTACATATATTGTTCCGCTAGAGTCTTTAGCTAAACTACGCGTTGCAGTACCACTTTTCGTTTGAATGAGATGCCAGTGTACACCATCATATTCCAATACGCCGGCAGTGTTTGCAAAATATAAGATACCATTATTATCCTCAATGGCATCCCAATTCTCTATACCAGCATGATAATCTTCAACGGAATATTTCTTAATGAGCGGTATACCTTCCTGAGCTTGAACAAAAAAATGACAGAGAAGAAAAAAAAGAAAGTAACTTATTCGAACCAAACGATTTATTAAATTCATTATTAAACAATAGTAAACACACAAAACCAACAAAATATAAGAAATTGAAATTTAGTATTAACTTTCAAACCATTATGAAGATGGACGCAGAAAATCATTTCACTCCTATATTATTTAAATACAAACTTACGAATTATTTGCAACTTATAAGATATATTCAATTAAAAATGGCAATAATTATATATACAAATCTATTGAAATCTATATGATTGTGAATCACATATTGAGGGATTATTCATTCTACTATTTTTTGTCTGAATTCGCATTAAGGGATTTAATGGGAATCACAGGATAAAAAAATAGGATGTAGCATTGTATTGAATGGGCAAATTAAATAGAACAAAATTTAAAGTATTACTTTAAATAGTATAATCTCTATGATTAGGATTACAAATGTCATTCTTTTATAAAATTTAAAATGAGACGGAATCGTAAATTCTTTATACCTATAGACTCTAAAAAAACGAATCAAACTTTTATAATACATGGCTTTTGAAGCATCCATGATTATAATTTTAACTATTAAAATTGAATACAAAACCAATATTGTATAATATATATAATCAAAATCGTATTGATAAAAAAAATCAAACAAGCCATAATTAAAAGCCCATTGGGCTAATGCAATAAGTGAAAAGATGTTCACTGTGAAATATAATATTAGGATCCAATCATCGGAAGTAGAACGAAGCTCATAACCTTTACCCTTCTTATCTTTAATTTCTAAATTGTATTTTTTATATAATTTAGAAATTGAATATATCTGATGACAGATTAAAAAATTAATTGGATTGGTCAATATATAAATAAGTAATTTTCGATCCATCTTTTATTTAAAGCAGAAATTATTAAAAATACAATCCCATTCATAATTCATAACTCCTAATTCATAATTAACTATAAGCCCACCCTCTTAATAAACGCCAGTCTATGTGTATAGATGCGCTTCTCTGCATGCACGATACCTTGCTCATCTATTAAGTCCATGCGTACTTGTCCAGATGCGTGAATGATTTTATTGCCATTCAACATCATGCCCACGTGGGTAATTTTATCCGATTCGTTTTTAAAAAATGCCAAATCGCCTTGTTGGTAATGTTCAAATGGAATCGTCATTCCAAGTTCTGCTTGTTGATAGGCATCACGTGGCAATGGAATGGAATACATGCGATAAATTTGTTGTATAAAACCAGAGCAATCAATACCAAAGTGCGTTCTACCGCCCCATAAATAAGGTGCACCTAAATACAAACACGCTGTTTGTTCAATTTTTTTAGCATTAAATGGTTCTGCATAACCCACATCGCCTTCTAAAATAAAGGGCTCATCACCTACTACAATAATTCCATTTTTATACAAAGGCACGGTAGATCCCATCAATAAAGGAAAAAAACGTGTTTCACTTTTTGCAAGTGCATACAAGGATTTACAAAAAACAGCAGGTGTAAGATTCAGCTTATGCATATAGGCCTCATCAATTGACAAATATTGCTTCGCATCGATCCAACCTTTATAGCTATCGAAATCATTTTGAACATACTTCCACTTTCCATCTTCAGATTGGGAAATAATTTCAAAACAATCACCAAACAACAATTGTGAAGTCATCTCATGACGATCACCTGCTTCCGCCCGCATGGGCACGACACTTAAATGACAAATTCCGTATTGTTTCATGTTAGAAAAGTACTGAGTACAGAGTACAAAGTACGGAGTATTTGAAATATTTTATTTTCAAAATTTAGTAAAGTCTTGTATATAACCGTATTTTTTGAGTATCAGACCACTGTGTTAGAGTATTTTGTACTCAGTACTCTATACTTAGTACTTTGTTCGCTGCATCTCTCGCTCATTATCTTTACTTTTAATCGACTCACGTTTATCAAAGAGCTTCTTCCCTTTTGCCAAGGCGATTTCTACTTTTGCATAGCCACGATCATTTGTAAATAAGCGCAAGGCAATCATCGTTAAGCCTTTTTCTTTAGAATGCATGAAGAGCTTTTTTAATTCTGCTTTTTTCAATAACAATTTGCGCGCACTCAAAGGATCGTGATTGTAAAAAGAGCCTTTATCGTATGAAGAAATATTCATATTCTTAATCCAAAGTTCTTCCTTATCAAACAAGCAATATGCCTCACTAATTGAAGCTTTGCTCATCCGAATGGCTTTTATTTCAGTACCTTTTAATACAATTCCGGCTTCATACGTCTCCAAAAATGTGTATTCAAAAGATGCTTTTTTATTTCGTATGTTAACGTTTTTAAGTATTT
>ERZ724508.1207-NODE-1207-length-15962-cov-6.540957_pt1 | contig 15962 bp, 6 predicted proteins | sample MGYA00376041_ERZ724508 | MGnify/ENA primary metagenome ERZ724508 (study PRJEB28724, sample SAMN07190887) | wastewater metagenome | isolation source: effluent of sewage treatment plant in Hong Hong | place: USA: Christiansburg, Virginia | collected 2016-03-01 ...
TATAGTTTATTTGTAAGAAAATAACGCACAAGAAGAAACAATAATAAAACAGAAATTTAAAAAACTAAAAGAATTTAAGATATATTGAATAAGTAATAGCATGAAGGATGATTTATTTGGATAGAAATATGATAAGAACATTTTGCTATATAAAATAGAAAATGTTGTTGGCTAACATGTATAAATAGAAGCAGTTATTTCTTGATCAGAGATCAAGAATTTTACCTTAGATTTTTTAATGTAAATAAATATCAGTTAAAAAAATAAACAAAAAATTTATCAAATAAATTTAAATGATTTTAACTTGATTAAAGAACAAAAATAGTCTATATATTTACTGATGAACTCTTAGCAATGAAAATAGACATTAATATATGAATAGTTTTGTAAGGAATAATCTTTCTACTACTGTTGTTAGGTCTCAAACGACGATCAAAAATTCATTGAGAATATGAGGAATTTAACTTGGGAATTTTAATAAGGAATTCTTTTAGCAGTATTATTCAAGAGCGAAACAAATCAACCTTTGTTCTATATATAAAAAGAATTTAATGATATAGAGTAGTTAACATTGTTCTAAAATAAAATACAAGAAGACAGAGCCTAAAAACTTATTTTTAGCCGAAAGCTTCAACCTAACTAAAATTATTTTGATAAAATTTTGGAGTTCAAAAATTTTGATAAAGAAATTAAAGAATTAAAAAATAATGTTTTAGTTGTATTTGGCTAGACTGATTGCATAATATGTAATGTAATTTTATTACTTTAAGGCTATTATAAGTCTATTGATCAAAAGGAAAAATTTTCATATACTTTTTATAATTTAAATTCCAACACTAGTATCATAGACAATACTGAATATGAAGAGATATATTTATATACAAAAGGCAATTATGTTTAAAAGCATAAGATAAACATCAAATAAGATATAAATAAAATTGTTGGTTAAATAGAGTCTTATTTTGAAGAGAGCTCCATAACAAATGAACTTTAAGTAAATATTTAAAATACAGTTTGATTTTTAATATAATGTTAATTTATTTCTTAATTTACCTTGTAAAGTGTTCAAGACTAAAAACTCTGTTAGGTTCAGTAATAATTGGAGACAATTATAATTAATATACTTAAAAATAAAGCAAAGATTATTCTCTATACAATATTGTCCAAAACTCATCAAGAAAAAATCCACAGCCAACATAATACACATTTCCTTTGTATCAAATAGACCGCACTCAAATCAACAAGCCTATCATAATTACACCACAGCTAATTAAATGAGTTAAAAATATTAATTTTATAAATGAGTTTTGCTACAGCTTAAATAGACCTAGGCTCTTTGTCCCTATATAATCCAGAACCTTTTATTTAAGATGAAAATCAAGACATTCTTATAGAGAAGGAAATCCAACTTTTCATCTCAAAAGTAATAGAGATAAAAAAACAAAAATATTTAGAGACTTAAGAAAGAAAACTTGAGAACCAATTTATAGACTATGATGTTGATCCTGATGTAATCATACTTCCAAAGCCAGAGATTCTTTTTCCTAGATTCAAGCCAACTCCAACAAAGGCAGTCATGACAAAATGGGAGGAGTTTGCAAAGAGCAAAGGAATTTAGAAGAAGAAAAGATCTAAGCTTATTTATGACTAGCCAACAGACTCATGGATACCAAGATACGGAAAGGACTCAATGGGAAAGCTTAATAAAGAAAGAGATATTATTAGAGAGGATGATGGCAATGATGATCCTTTCAAAGAAGCTGCAAGAGAAAGAAAAATAAGCAAGGTCAAATAGGAGCTTAATGAGTAGAAAAATAGACTCAAGAAAAAAGGCATTGATATCAGAGGAAATCCAAAGAAGGACTCAAGATCAATTGGCTAAAGCATTAACAAAGTTTGAGAATCAAGTGCTGGTTTGGGCCAGTTTGATTTGGATACCAAAAAACCATTGGAGAAGAAGCATGCCAAGAAAGCTTAGTATATTGAAAGCTTTAAAAGCATTAAAGATGAGCAAAAAAGAAATCAAGATATTTTAAACAAGATTTTATAATAAGAATTATTTATAGTTATATTGAGAATTATTTTTATTTGAATAATGCTAAGCAAAATTATCATAGTCCTTTGCCTGACTATTTTATTGTCAATTTTCAGGAATTTTGTTTTTTAGAAATTCCTTTTAAATTATTTCAGAATTTTTTGGCAATTTTTTAGATTTTGGTTTTAGGTTTCTGGATTTGTCAGCTTTCTTTTATGGCTAGTGGTTTTGTCTGTCTGGCTGCTGGCTATACTTTGAGGTGATGTCGCACTCTTAAATTCTTTGATCCTTGACGGTCCTTGTTCCATCCTCTTGGACATATCTATTGTAAATATCATTAGATAAATTTTGATCAATTTAACTTGAGATATTATTTGAATTCATGCTGCTGTAATTATTTGTGTTATTTAGACTATGCTCATCATTTCCTTCTGAGCCAGAAACAGAGTAGCTTTTTCAATCATCTTCTTGACTCGAAAAATCTATTTGGTCTATAAGATTTTTATTATTTTTATTTGCTTTCTAATTCGGTTTTTTTTGGGCATTTTTTTAGCTTTTTTGCTCTTTTAAACTAAATTATTATTCTTAGTGATTGACAAAATTCATAAGCTAAAATTTAAGATTAAGTTTAGGATTTTATTTGTTCTTGAAATTCTTGGAGTTTACTTCAGAATCTAAAGAGCTCATTGTCACTTGAAAAAAGTCAGAGAGTTCCTCAAGTAGTTTTATTTTTGGTTTAAAATTCTGTGGCTGGGACAAGATTTTTTATCATCATATTTCCTCATAATTGATCATGATTGGATTTATTATTAAATTGTGTATATAGTTTTGAACAAGGTTATGATATAAATTGTCCTCTAAATTGATTTATATTACTGGAATTTTGCCTTCATAATTTTGATCAATTTTGTTGTCATAATTGTTGGTGTTTATGGCAATAGCAAATTTAAATGGATAATTATGTGTTAGTTCTTTTAATTAACTTTATAATCTTTCTTGAGTACCATTCTTGTAGTCTATTAGGAGAATGTCAAGTTTGCTTGGCACAGGTTTTATTAAAAAATCACTCAGTCATTCTTCCCTGATGTTCAAAATAAGCTACTATTCTTTCTAAAGCTAAATCTTTATTCTTTTTTAATACTTGACGCTTTCATTGGAAATTATCTTAACAAATTGGTCTCTTAAAACTAGATCATTACAGATTATTTTAACTGACTCATACATTTCTATTTCTATTATAATTTTTTTATAAATGAATTTAACTAAGATTTTAATCTCTCTGTTAATACTGATACAATTATCTATATAGAAGAAAGCAAAAACTAAAAAAGAGAGTTTTCAAGATCGAAAAATCAAAGAATTTTTAAATAAGTGAAGCATTTTTGAAAAGTATCAATCAGAGATTGGATTTTTTATTCTTATATTTGTATCATTTTATTATTACTAAGCAGGCAGAAAATAGAATAAAATTATTTCAGAAAATATGGTCAAGTCGGTTCAGCAAGCACTGCTTCCACATTTTCCTATAGTCTTAAAGCCTTGACAGCATGAAGGTCTCTTAGCCTCCTTAAATGAGACTGATATTGTTCAAGTATCACACAATCACTCCAGCATATCTCTATCAGGCAAGGAGGGCATTAGCTATTGTTTTGTTAATTTCTTCTTAGGTAAAAGAGAAAGAATACTTGACAACATTCAGCTTAAGAACTTTAAAAAATAAGACCAAATCAACATAGGAATATATTTTGATATTAAGTACAATCATGGCAACCTGCACATGTTTCATAAATGACTGGCAGATGATTTGGTTGGCTGCGAAACAGCAATCAATGAATATTGTCTACAGAGCCAAAGCTTAGATAAAAAAATCAAATTTGTGAAAATCTTTGCTGAACGACCCTCTTTTCCATAAGATGTTTTTAATGATCAAGTTATAGAGCTTATTAAATAAATTGAGGACTCTTTTGTCAAGGTTGATTACTAGTTTATCAAAAAAATAAAGGATGTCTATTTTCAAGGTCTTTCTATATAGTTTGTCTACCAATCCACGGAGCAAATAGAACTTATTTTGAAGACTTTGTTTATCATACAGTACAATATAAAAATGTCTTTTGTCTCAGTTGAAGATCAAAACAAAATGATGGAACTTTGAGCCAGCAAGGCTAATAAAATAAAATAAGAAAAATTTATCAAGGAAAAATAATGACAAAAAAATGAAGAGTTTTAAAACCTTAGTGTTGCTTAGTAAGATAAGTATCTTGAAAAACAAAGAAGAAAGCTTCAAAAAAATCGTGTGGCAATCTCCACCTCTTTCAACTCATAATATTTATAAATATATAATTATTAAAATGTTAGACAATGTTATTGAGAGACCAAAAACTAAGGAGGAAATTGACAAAGAATGAAGAGTGATTTAAAAAGCAAAAAATTGACTTATTAAAAAGACAGTATTCGTTAAGAGAAGAGCAAGTTATAAACAGTCTTAATGAACAACAAGTAAGATAAATAGTCTTAGGAAAATTAGGAAAAATAGAAACGATAGAAGGAAGCAAGTGACAGAAGAGAACAACTTCTCAAGGATATCAATATAGAGGTTGATCATTTGAACCAGATGGATAAAGAGGGCTAGGAACTCAATGCTGAATAAAGATAACAACCTGTAGTGTAATAAGATAAATATATTAGCCTTTGTTTAAGAGAGCATAAATTTTTAGTGGCAGATTCAACCCTGAAAAGAGATGCAGAGATACAAAGACTCTTTAGATAATTATTTGAAGCAGAATATGATCAAGAAAAATGACATTGACAACTTGATTTAAATAATACTAATTTGTAGATTAATTTGAAAGCTCAAACACATTTACTATATCTTTTTCTTGCTTAATTGTTTATTTGAAAATTGTGTTTATTTCGTGGCACTGTTGCTAAGATATGAGTCTTATTTGTTCTCTCTTATAAATGAAGTACTTTTAAACAAGTTCCTCTATATTAAACTCTTCATTTTATTAAATAACTTCTTGGAGAGTTTTTCTTATCAAGTCTCAACTCATAACACTCTAATATTAATTAAATTTATTTATTTTGTGAATTTAATTTTTTATAATTAAAAATGAGATAATTATATAATAATTTAAGTGCTTATGTAGAATGATGCCAAAATAAAATGAGTATTCTTCTAGCAGTACTTTTGGGTATTTTATTGAAGGCTTTCATATTCTTAATATACTATGGATTTTCGAATGATTAATCAACATTATTTGATATTGATTATAAGGTATAAACAGAGGGAGCCAAGTATTTGTTATTAAATGGAAATCCTTATGAAAGACACACATATTGATACACACCTTTACTTGCTTATATAATGATTGGTAATTATAAGATACATTATTTTTTTGGAACTTTTTTGTTTTACACTTTTGATTTTTTTAATGGAGTTTTAATATACAAAATTTAAGATAAAAAATTGGCTAAAACATCATTCATCATTTGGACACTGAGCCCTATCATAAGTATACTTTCTACCTGAGGTTCATTTGATACAATTCCAATATTTTTCATGATGCTTACCATTTATTTGTTAAAGAAAAATAGAATAATTTTTGCCGCATTGGTGTTTGCCTTTTCAATACATTTTAAAATATTTCCAATACTACTGGCATTATTATTCTACACATATATCTAAAAGGATAAAAAATTCTTTAACAAAAGCTCAATGATTTTTGCAGCAGTTTCTGGTTTAGCTTTTATCTTTATAACAGCATCATTCTATATAAGATTTGGTTACTAGTTTTTATATGAGAGTTTGATATACCACTTGATTAGAAAGGATCCTAGACACAATTATTCATTTTAATTTCTGATATAATATTTATATTATGAATAGCCAAACTGATTACTAAATACAATATTCAACGTAACAATTATATTATTAATAGCTTTTGTTTCACTTTACATGAAAAAATAATTATATTTAGGCTGCTTCATTATTCTGTTTTGCTTTATTCATTTTTCTAAGATTTTGACCCCGCAATATTTCCTATGGTATTAACCTTTTTACTGTTTAATATATCCATATATTTAAGACAATATTCTTAAAGTAATTTTTGAAAACTTTATCTGGTACATGTTTGTGGTCTATCATAACAAATTCTCAAATGCCATTGAGAATGAAGGTAAAAATGAGTTCATAGCCTTATAAATATATAATATAGTGTTTATGTTTTATAATATAAGAATGATGTGCAAAATTATATAATGACTAAAAAGCAAAGCCAAATTTGATTAATAAAAATTATTTAGAAATTTTATTTTTTCTTAACTTTTTAACTTCATATTCGGACTTAAAAATCTATCTTAATTATTATGCATCAAAAATATTAGCTTAATCATTAAATTATAGCATTCATCATAAACTTCTTATATTTTTATTTGGCTGAAGTTTTTATTTTACTTCTAATTATTTTGTGCTCCAGATCTCACTAAAAATCTACTCATCATTAAATTCTGTTTATGAAATTTCGGTTCAAGATTTTCAAAATTTTTTTCTTCTAATTTTAAACTAATTTAAACTAAAATCATCTTTGATTCTGTGCTTTATTTTTTATCATTAAATTCTTTTGATTTTTGTTCTTTTTATTCCCATTCTTGAAAATAAACATCCCATTATTAAATACAATAAAATTTGAAATGTTATATTAAGGGTTTTAATTTTCTGATTTTTTTGATACAAACTTTCAAGCCTTAAAATATTGTCTAATAAAACTACTCATAAATGCCAGTACTTATCTTGATATAATCATCTTCTTTTTGTTCATCACTAATTGTTATTCTGTGTTAAGTTATAAGATAATTGTTGATTGTTTTTGGAATCTCTTCAAAAATGTTAGTTTTCATATTCTCAATCTACTCCAATAAAAAGTCTATTATTTCCTTTATGTCTTCTTGCTCAAGCTCCATAAACTCTTTTCCTTTAATAAGATTTTTAACTAAGTGCAATTCATATACTTCTTTTATGTCTAAGAGTCTGTTGAGTATTTTGCTGAATAGAATTTTTATTTATTCCTCCTTTTAAATATAACTGCCTATAAATGTCTCTATTTAAAAAAGAAACTCAATATTGCTGTCAAGAAAAAGTATTTGTTAGTTCTTTTGATATTTGAGAAGATTTTCTTTAAGGTATATTATCAGCTCATATATAGAGGAATATATGCCTTCAATACTCTATATTTTTATTCCTGTTTGATCATCTCTTTTAAATTCGGAATATGCTAGCAAATTAGTTGGTAGACTTTCTTCCACATAAAGTTCTTTAAATCTTTTGAGTTCGCTTAGAATTTCTTTCAAGTTTTATTCTTCATTGATTTTTTATGCATCGATTCGTTCAAATAAAAAAAACTCACTTAAGAAGCATAGTAACATTATTAATATAGGTACTCACATTAAATTAGACAATAATAAATATTTATATTAATTATATTAGCTCTATTCATTTTGAAGCTCATTATCTAAAACTTGCTCTTGATCTTATTTTTCTGAGAATGATTTTCAATCATTTTTATTTTCTTCTTTTGTTTCTTGTTCTACAATGGGCTTTACTTTCATCTCACTAGTACTCTTTTGGTCACTCAGAGTTTTCTACTCAATAATTTTCTCATCTAACTAGGCTTCCACTTTAAGCTTTGGCTTTCTTCCTTTTGGCTTACCTTTTTTGACAACAGAGATTTTAGTCTGTATCTTTTTGGCCTTCTAAAAAGCTATTTGACTGTCCTCACTGGTGCTAGAAGACTGTTCTTATTTCTACTTATCTTCTAACTAGGCTTTAGCTTTGGTATATTTATTTCCATAAAACAGTCTCTGCTTTTGTTTCTAAATTTTCTTCTAAGCTCCAATAGTTATTTAAGTCTATGTTTATTTTGGCTGCTCTTTTATCTTATCTTCAAAGGCTTTTTTGTCTTTAACTTAGCAAGGTTCAAATAGACTCTTTATATATAGCTTGTTGATGCTCATTTGAGAAATAGTTTCCTCTTAATACTTATCGAGAATCTCTATTAAGTGTTCATTATTCTCATTTTTGAAATTATTCATAAGAATCTTCTAAGAGTTTATAAGAGTATGGATTTGCTATACTATGTCTTGATTAACTCTATATAGAAACTCTTTGAGACTAAATTATGGATCATACAAAGGCTGGCTGCTTTATAAATGTAGAGCCACTTCTCCTTTCTAGATAGGAATTATCTCTTTATTCTAAGAGTTTTTAACGCTTAGCTTAGTTCATTATTGAGCTTTAAGGATGGTCAAAGAATGTTCTTTTTAGCTTGTTAAATTATTAACTCAGTTGCTTTTTATTCTGCTTGTTGTCTACATGATTTCATAATATTTTAAAAATTTAAAAACTTTGGGCAATAATTTGGAGCTAAATAGAGTATTATATTTTTTAAAGATTTTATTGAAAATTTTGAATGTCTTCTAAAAATTGCTAAGGAGTCTCAATGTCTTAACAACCTATGATTATTTAATTTCCAGCTTGACTTTTAAGAGAGTTTTCTATAATCGATAACTCATTTATTGAAACTTTATCCAGGAAAATAAAAACAAAAACATCTTAGCTTTTTTAACTGAAATTTTGATTTGAAACAGAATTTTATTATGGAAAAAAACTTTATGTATTTTGGCTTGAATTTTATACCAGTTCAATTTTTTCTAATAATGTATTTGGATTTGTTTATAAAATCTCGTCTATCATAAACTCAAGCTTAGAGTAATGTCTTTATAGCCCGCTTTAAAACTTTTCATATTTTAGTTTAGATTTTTGTCTAATAATATTTTTAAGTTATTCACTCCAAAGTTTACCAAGCCTTTGTATTTGGCTTGAATATTTTATAAATATTTCCTTGTGTTCATTTTTCACAAATCTTTATAAATTTGTTTCCTTTAATAAAGTTCCTTATGCCGTTAAGACTAGTCATAAAATATCCTTAGAATCTAAAGAGGGATTTTTATCTATAAAATTTATTAGTTTTTTTTCCTATTCTTCTTTGGTTATTTTTTCTCCATTTTCATCTATGCCAGTTGTTAAACAGAGCTCAATTTCCATTATGTTTTTAATCTAACTTTTATCAATTTTCTCCAAGACATTTTTTAGCAACTAAAAATGAAGAGAAAGTTACTTGGAGTTCTGATTATAAAGATCAAGATCTCCTAAAGCACCTTGAAGCAAGTTTATACTGGCTCCATTTTCTTGTTTTTAACTTTTAATAAATTTTGCAGTCTAATTATTCTTAATAAGATCTTGATACTAAGAGCTCACGAACTACATGGCATTAGTAATAAAACTATTTTGTATTTAGTAATAAAGGTCATCGTTTTTAAAATCTATTTGCTAAGCTGTATTTTTAAGAGTAAATTGTTTAGGATTTAAAGTGAGAAAGTCTTGAACTAAATTTTAATAATATGACATGTGCTGCAAAGGCAATAAGATATCATATGCTCTTTCTAATATAAGAATCTTTATATTATTATTTGACGTATTTTTTTAAGTGTTTAAAATTTGTTTAAAATAACCACTAATAAAATCTATAGTTTATTTCATTCATTAATTTTAAGAATTTTTTGGGCTATATATTTTCACATTAGCAAAATCCTGAATAAAACTTAAAGCACTCAAAATACCATCTTATATAGTCTCAATATTATTAGCTTTGTATTTGAAGATATTTCTTTGAAGAATTTCCAGATTTAAATTAAGGTCTTTTAATTATAGAATTTTCTTTCATATTGAGAGCTGTTTTATAAAGATAAGCAAATCCTTGTCTATTTTATTAACAGTATAAATGCTGATAGTTTTATACAGTTATTGCTCTTTAAAATCTTTATCAATAAGCTCAAACGAGCTTCTCTAAGCATCAACAATATAAATGGCTTGGAATTCTTTATAAGCTTTTCTAACTTTGTTTAAACTCTCAACAAAAGTAACTCCGAGCTAAATCAAATCCTTAAGCTGAAAATATTCATTAATAATCTTGCTACCATTCTCATCCATCACCAGAACACTTCCAGCATATTTATTATCTTTTGTATTAGCCTATATAACCTCAATTTAAATTCGATTTTTTATTGCCTCATAAAAATTAAATTAATTATTCATTTTTAAATTTATTATAAATAATGTTACTAATAACTTTTTGTTTGTTAGGTATTATATCCAGCCATGACTGTAATCATAAATAATTTGAATAGCAAATAGGTTCAAAAACGGCTTTGGGTTCAAAATAATAAGAAAATGGTAATCCCAATATGCAAAGTACTGTTGGTTCGTACAGGCCAATTGTTATTAAAATAGATACTGCCAACGTTTCTTCATCTAACTAAACAATTTTTCAAGCTATATAATACACATTAGATAATCTCAAGACTTTTCTTTAGAATTTGTTACAGGTAAACGAGGCTTTAGGAATTCCTCCTTTCAATCAAGATTTTTGCAGCTCTGGTATTGTAATAGATCCTTCGTATAATTAGGGTGTCTAAGCAGATCTTATAATCTTTGCTCAAACAGTTACTTTATAGTCTTCAGTCCTAGCTTAAGCAGCATACTGTGCTTATAATACCACAACATTTAGACCAATGATAGGAATAATGCAAATAAACACCCTAGGAATAGACCCTAGCAATATTAAACTAAAAGAAATGAGATCAATAATTCTACATGAGACAATGCACATACTTGCCTTTAGCTAAGCTCTATTCACAAACTTCCAGTAGAGCTATACTGTTTGGACTCAAGGTGCCTCACCTATAGATGGCAGCACAACACCTAAGCTGTCGTCAACAGCAATAGCAACCCTTATTTAACAGCACTTCAATTGTAATACCTTCAACGATATTATTTTAGAAAATGATGGAGGGTCTGGCTCCTCTGGGTCTCATTTAGAAAAAAAGCTTTTTGGAAATGAACTCATGACTGCCTAAATAACTGGTGATCCTGTTTTGTCAACATTTACGCTAACTGTGTTGAAAGAAAGTGGATGGTACTTGCCTGATTTTAACATGGCATAAAAGCTTTATTTTGGATACAATTCTGGCTGTACTTTTATAACAGTTGGTTGTTCTTTTCCTGAGTTCTGTACCACTGCTTAATCAATTAAATGTGACTGATCTCATATGTATAAGAACTATTGTGTCAACACACCTTTTGTAACTTAGTGCAATGTCTCTGAATACTATCAAGAGCTTAAATGCTCATAACTTGGCTCCTCATATAAGTCCTATAGTATTGAGCAAAGTGGATCCAATTCCTGATGCTTTAATACAAATGTTGGTCTGAGCACTTAATCAGCTGCTTGTTTTTAATCTACGTGTAGCACTGCTGGTAATACTATTAATTTGAGTATCAATGGGTCAACTTTTGAATGTGATGGCACTAACTCTTATGTTGATTATTAATCGCTTTGAGTTTATTGCCCTTAAATTATTTCGGAGTTTTGTGGTGTGGCAGACATGGCATGTACTTCTTAGTGCAGCAATAATGGATGATGTTTAGTTGGATAGACTTGCTACTGTGATCCATTTTATTCAGGAAGCATTTGTGCCTCATAGAATACTTGTACGGTGTCTTAAAGTCTAATTTGTCCTGAAGGTTTTTCCTCAGAAAGTAATGCCAATAATAATACTAATACTAATAGCAATACCAATACAAACAACAATACAACAAGTGGTGTTGGATTATTTTGATTTTGCTTTTCAAATATATTCTTAATACTTTTTTCGCTATGGGTTTAAAAATAATAATACTTATTATAATTTTTGATTTTTTATTATGTAAATTGGTGCTTAAGAAAAGCTTGTAGATTTTATTAATATTAATAATTAGATTGATGATAAATAATATTAATAAGTTGAGATTGATAATTAAGAATAAAATCCATAAGAAATAGATAATATAATTTAAACAATAGACTAATATGATTAGTGCTATAAAAAACTATAAGAATTAAAAGCTGTATAAACATTCATGAACAACTAACAATAAATGGAACAATTTCTTTAGGATATTATAAACAAAAAGATCCTTATTAAGGATGTGGAAGAGTAATGATTGTAGTACTACTTTGATACAATTTAAAATGCCCAGCATAGTTTATTAGTATGGGGATTTGACTAATAGATATAGAAACTTAAAGATTTGATGTATGATACTTAGGTATGGTTTTTCAAGGAGTATTTTTAAATGATTTTTGAGGATCAAATTCAAGAAATAAGTTTTGCTAATATTTTTAAGAGTTTAAACTAAATTGATAAAAATACTTAGTATGAATATATTATGGATTCTTTTAATCAATACATAAGTAATGAAATTAACCACCATAAATAAGAACTTTAAGAGAAAAAAAATTAATTTAAAGGCTTCAAAGAAAGCTTCAACATAAATGAGAGTAGCATAAATGATAACTATACTTATTTCTTTTCATATACTTTTGCATCATTATAGACTGAGTTTAATCTTTGTCAAGAGATAATTTAGAAACTTTTTGACTCAAGCATTAAAGATCAGGAGCAAACTTAAGCTAATATAAGTAATAAAATAAAAGAATTTCTCGAATTTGTTATTTAAGAGCTTCAAATTTTTTTTGATTTAAATATTGAAAGCTATATCAAAGATAATCAATAACAATATATTATCATTGAAAATCCAGGAATTTCAAAAGGAAACTAATTAGTAGAAATTCAACAAAAAATTGCTCTATTAGAAATATTTACTGCTGAACTTTAGTTATTAAAAAAATACTAGTTAGATACATAAAAATATGATATTTATTAAGCTGAGATATTAAATTAAAACATTTATAGCTTGACATAAATTATTATCAAAATGAAGCTATCTTATTATACTGGATGTTCTAAGACGTTTTCCATTCTGTTTTATATACATAAATACCCTGACTAAATTTTAAACATTTTTAAGTAAGTTTTTGACTTTTTAAGAGAATAATAAATACAAAAAGGAATAATAGAAAATTAAGAGATATAGAGCATTGCTTAATAAAAGATAAAAGGACTATTTGAAGAGATAAAATATTATTTAAATTTTCTTGATAAAATAATAAAGCAGAATGAAAATAATGATCTATTATAAGAATTTGTAGTATATATATATTAGAAAATTATTTGTGTAGATCTCAAGGCCCTGCTAAATAAATTATAAGAATAAATTTTGAATGAGAAGAGTTTTGAAGCTCAGATGTATAAAATAGCTATAAACAATGTTATTGATAATAATCTAAATTTAAATCTATAACTATATGATAAGTAATTAAATAACGAAGTAAATTTTAATAGTAACTTGTTAATTATTATTATGCTTATTAACTATTGTAATATTTTTATTGATTTTGAGTAAGTAAGTTGCAGCAATTAAGAGAAACTAAAATCCTATTAGCTAATTTAATTATAAATTCCTCTAGTTAAATAATAATATATTGAGGCCAAAGAAAACTTAATAAGAAAATTTTTGACTTATCATTTTTAATATAATATAAAAGAGCATTTTGGAATACTTTGATAATTTAATTTGAAATCATTTTTAAATGTAGAAAAACTAAACTTACTTGAAAATGGCTTCAGCTTTGTTTAAAATTACCTTTGATTTTTTGAGTATTTTTTATGCCAATAAGATTTTGAAGAGTTTAAGGATATTTTACTATTTAACATTCTTTCTTGGATTGAGGAAATATTGCTGAAGAAAAGTTACAATATAAATGGCTCCCAAAGTCTCTACTCAGAGTTTATAAGCTATGAGGACTTATTTTTAGACAGTAGTAAAAGCTTGGGAAAATTTGAGTAAATATAAAGAACTCTGTATTTGCTTAAATAAGATAGCTTAGAGAGCTTAAACTAATACTATTAATTTAATTAGTTGATAATTTCAGAGTAACTTTTGTAGAACATTATTAAATTGAGAATCGATCTTAAATAAAATATAATTAACTATTTTTGCATATCAAGCATTATTGAATAGAATTTTCATTAAATATTATCTTGCATCACAAACATATATATTATTATTAATTTTCTTATTTATCTTCATACATGATGTTTAGGAAATTATTTTTATCATCAGTTATTTATTTAAATTTCATTTGCAGAAATTATTTAAATAAAAGTACGTGATTTTATTTATAGCTTAGCTTCTATAACTTGCTTAATAAATATATTATTTCATGTGCTTTTATTTGCTCTAAATAAGCCATGATTTTTTCTTAATCATTTTCTGCTAAAATGTTGAGAATCGTTTCAAATAAAGATTACTTATTAATAAGAATAGGATATGTTTATAGCAAACCATTTCTCATTTAATTGAATCTAAGATCAATGACTTTAGTTAAGTCTTCTGGATGTTCAAGAGTTACCAAAAATGATTTATTTTTTAGACATACGATGTCTTTTATTAAATGTTTTTTGTTCAGATAAAATTATTAATAAACTATGTAGCCATTTAAAAATCCTTTTGGCTGATTAGCATTTAAATAAAAATACTCTTTTTAGTTAAAGTTGTATTCATATTCTTTAATATGTTTAACAATATCGATAGTTTAGTTAGTAGTCACATAAAGAGTATTTTCAAATATTTTAAAATTATTAATAACTCTTTCTTAACATTCATAAACTAAATATATTATTTTCTTCTCTATATTTATTGAATAAATTTTATCTACTAAAGCTACTAAAATTAACTCATCAATTTATTAAACTTAATGATAATATTAAAGCAAGCTTAAATCTATATGCGATTATAAAATATTACTTTCTATAATATATTATTAATTTACGACTAGTTTATTATTGTTATTTATTTGATATTAAATCACCTGTAATTAATTAATATACAATAATATTATATGATCATTCCAGGCCCCAATTATTGAGAAATATTTTTTCTCTTTATTTTCATGTTCAAATTTCTACACAGAAAACTCTCTTTTCTTATGTGAAAAAAATACATAAAATAAAACACAATCTTTAACACCTATAAAATCAACACCTTTTTGTTGCATATCATTTTTTATTATCAAAACTCTATCAAAATGTTCTTTAGCTATATAAATTTCTTTATCAAACTTATTAACGCTAAAGTTAAACATAATGCATTTTAGAAGACTTGTATGGTCCTAAAAAAAATAATAAAAATTGTTTTCCATCTCCTGAACATGATCATACTGTATAAGAATATCCTTATTAAACTGGCTCTAAAACTACATACAATGCTTAAACTAATCACAGCTGAGTTATTATTAACCGTTTATAAAGCTTTTGAAAATATTTAAAATTTCTTTAGAGTTTTTGGAGTTCATTTTTTAAGGCTTCATTTTCTTAATCTTTCTATATACATCACTAACATCAATAATGTCTTCATTTAGCTGCAAACTATGTGGCTTTTGTTCAGGTATAATAAAGATATCTTTTATTATCATTTTGTTGAGTAATAAATTTATTGGTTTTATTATATATATTGATCTTCCAATAAGGACTAACAAATATGATTTGTATTTTAAAGCATGTAGTTTTATTGAAGAAGTCCCATCATATACAAATGGATAGAGTTTGTCTGAAAGCTATAAAAATGGCTCTAATTTCTCTGAGTTTTCCATTTTTATAATTATAATGGGTAAATAATAGGAAAGAAGCACTGAGTGGAAAAACAAAGATCTTGGTACTTGTATGCTGTAGTTTTTGATGAATAAGGGATCTTATGTGGAGTACAATAAGATAGTTAGTTTTTATTAGATTATGTTTCCTGAGACAAACCTAGCTTTTATTTTAAAGAAGTTCTTAGTATAAATGAAGCAATTTTGAGATATGAAAATAGATAAGAATGCTGTAAATAACGTGCTTAATAATATTAGCAAGTCAGTGATGAAAAGACAAAAAG
>ERZ724508.1208-NODE-1208-length-15953-cov-9.322808_pt1 | contig 15953 bp, 2 predicted proteins | sample MGYA00376041_ERZ724508 | MGnify/ENA primary metagenome ERZ724508 (study PRJEB28724, sample SAMN07190887) | wastewater metagenome | isolation source: effluent of sewage treatment plant in Hong Hong | place: USA: Christiansburg, Virginia | collected 2016-03-01 ...
TATTAGAATTTTTATAAAATTTTAGTAATTAAGTTCTTAGCTACTAAAATACTGTAAAATAAGAAATTAAAAACTATATTGATAAAAGTATACATGAAATTTTTTTCTTTATCGAAGGAAACAAAAAATAAATAAGATAATTTACTACTGAATTTAATAATATTAATGTAAGTGTTTAAAATATAATTGATGAGCTTAAATAATAAATACTACAAAAAATTCATGAAATAGTTTAAGGAATGATTTAAAATAAAGTTTAAAGTCTAAATACATAGCTTGATATTAAAATAAATAATCTAGATAATAAATTGTAGTTTTTAAAAGAAAACCAACCATCAATTTCTCTAGATAAATTTTCAACGAAAATAAAAGCTCTTTAAAACTAATAATAAATAATAACAAGCTAGAAACAAGAATTAATTAACTAAAAACTAAAAGAAGTATAAATGGAATAATATATTATTGATTCTATTAAATAAAATCATTAATAAAATAAAGCAGCAAAAATTATAACAAATTTCATTAAAAAACGCAATAGCAAAAAACAATTTAAAATTATATTAAAGCTTGATAAAATTAACAAAGTAATTATAAGAAAAATATTTAACAAAATTCTAAATAGTTTTTAATCAATTTTCATTTTATAATAGATTTTATAATGCTTAATTTTATTCTTAAATTATTCAATATTTAGCCTAACCCTTCAAAATAATTAAAATAATAACAACTTGCATAATGTATGTAGTGTCTTAAGGAGTTTTTTAAAAATGAAGAAATTAATGAAAGAATAAAATGTTTCTTTGAAATTTATTGTATAGAGTTCTAAAATAATGATAATCAATTTACTCATAAATAATATGAAGTTTTTAGAGAATACAATAAATTATTAGAGTAGCTTTTGGAGCAGTTTTTGAAAGAAGCTAAATTTGATTAAGAAACACTCTATTAAGCCATGCACTAGAATATGTTTAATAAATCATACTAAATTTTAATTGAGAATATTCTAAATGCCTCAGACTTTGTTTTATTTAGCAAGAAAATGAGCAAAACTATTACTGTCATGATCAAACTTTATTCCAAAATATAAAAAGTAAATAATATTAAAGAGCTTGATTATGAATTAGAGTTAAATAAAAAGTTTCTAAATGAAATTTAATAAGATGAGGAAATAGATAAAAATGCTAAGGAAAAAACTGTATAATAATTCAAGTAAGAGTAAATTAAAATAGAGCAGCAAATTCAGGATTAATAGTAGACTTAAGAGATTAGTTATAATGATGAATTACTTGAGAATTTATAAAAAGAGTAAGAGAATAAAAGAAAATTTAAACAAAATAATTTTCTATTTGATGAAAAACAATAAAGTAATTGAAAGTAGAATTATTTAAAAATTTTGGAAGCCGAAGAAAATTAATCTAATAATTTTTATTTTACGTTCGATTTAATATTATAAATAAGTAGTATTCATTTTTAAACTTTCTCTCTATAAGAATTAATATTGGTTATTTTATATTATAAGGTATGAAAGATCTCTATCTATAGTTATTTTAGATATTATTTTTTAACTTAAATTTCTTATTGTTTGTAATATTAAGTTCTTTTTTAAATACAACTAATTGATTATTTTTATAGTCTAATAATAATAATTATATATAATTTAGTAAGACCTTATCAGAATTTTGTATCATTTTTGTTTACCCAAATTTCTTTTTAATATTTTTTATTAAGTTATATTTAAAGTATTTTTTGAGTATTTCCAAATGGACTTATAGATCAATACATTTTTAGAGTTTATTTTTTTTATTTAGTGGTTCCTAGATCATTTTATCAATTCTTTTAAACCGTCTTTTAAAGCTCTAAGTTCTACAAATTACTATTATATATATTATTGTTTTCTAAATTAAGAGGCTTGTAATATTTCTTCTTCTTATTTAAGGATTTAAGATATATTTATTATTAATTAACATTTCAAGTTTTATTATTATTTCTTAACGATTCATCTTCATACTTATAATCCAGCATGGATCTAGATTACAAATATAGATTATTAGTCTTAATTTGCTCTCGTCTTATATAGTTTTAAGATTCACTAGTAAAGTTCAAATTATTCTTTAAATAAAAACTATTATCTTCATCTTAATTTTATTCATTGACTAAATCAAAAAGCTATTTATTTAAAAATAAATTCATAAATATAAAAAATAAAAATTTATTTAGCTGGAATTTTCTGCAAATCTATTTTCAATTGACAATGTGGGCATTAAATAATATTGTTCCTTTTAATTTTCTAATCTTTCTATTCCTAGACCAATGAGTTTGATTTTTGAAGCTTTTTAACAGTCTTATCAAGTTATATAGATTTTATTTTCTCACAAATGGACTCGTGCTTATCTAATCAGTCCTAAGCAAATTTTCATTAGCAATACTAGCATGGCTATAACTCTTATTAGTCAATAGAGGGACTTTCCTCTCATTCAAGTTTTGTTTCTTTTTAAATATCATTTTCATTCTAAGTACTTACTTAATTAATCAGGCTGTTTTTATACCCTTTATTTTGATTAACACTTGGTTCTTATTTTATCTATGATTTACCAAGCTTAGACTTTTATTGCACTCAATCCTTAAAAGAATTTAGCGGATTTTCTTAGGTGCAAACTTTCTGATGCCTTATATAAGCTTCTTGATTAAATGTCCTTGAACAGAACTCACATCATATTAAACCTTCTTATTGGTATTCCTCAAAAGCAACATTGTTAATTTTCTCAAGCTCTTATTTATCAAAGCTTTTATTAGTCATCATCTCATTCCAGCCTCATGGTTCCTAAGGCACTGCTTTTCTGTCTTTTCTGTCAAGCAAAAGCTGCTTCTCTTCCCAGCTTTTCTTACAGCTCTTCAAATGTATCTAGATGCTCTTGGTTCCATAGCCTCATCCACAAATATAACACATGATACTCTTAGGCATATTGCTTATATTGAATCCTTCCTTAGGCATTAAAATATTATAATTTTGTTGAAAAAATACTTCAATATTATAACTAATATAAATAGGAGTTTTTATTGACTAAAACTATAATTATAAAAATGTTTAATTTTATAAATGAATTATTCTTGATTCTTAAGTAGTCTTTAAGATGATAGCTACGCTTCTATAAGCTTAGACTCATAACAGCCTATCTTCAAAGAGAGCTTCATGGACATTGAGTAAATTCCTGAAGACCCTCTTAACTTATCCTTCCAAGACATAAGTAATGAAGACTAAGAGTCGGTTTGTCAAAGCTGGTTGTTCCAATCAGACCCAGTTTCTTATTCTACTTCAATGAAGAAAATAAGAAAAAAAAACTAAGCTCAAGCTTCTTCACAAAAGAAAATTCTGCCTTAATGAATTTTTTAATAAGATAGTTTTTGTGACACAATATAAATAAGAGACACGCTGTTCGAAGCACTGGAAAAACTCTTCAATGATAGTCTTACTCTAACAGACTTCATTAACTACAACAAAACTGACTAGTAAATATTGTTGTACTTAATACAAAGAAAAATCAAATAGGAGATCTGCTGACCTTAAAGCCAGCAAAATCTTGAGGAAATTTTCAAAAGCCTTTAATAATCTTGCTCATAAAAAAGAGTTGAAGAGGAGTTCAAGTTTGTTATTAAAAGTGCAACAAAAAATATTAAAAGATGAAGTTATAAAAATATTATAACAACAGAAAGGTAGATTTTCCTAGATGTTTAAGACAACACAAAAGTCAACTCAGAGTCTTCAACTAAGAATGACTCTGTTAATTTTAAGACCCACTACGCTTACGAAATAAAGCTACAGAAATCTCTATAAGATCAAGGAATCTCAGATCAATAATTATTTGAGTATTTAAAGAACATTTTCATGACTGACATAAGGTAGAATCTCAACACCAAGTTGAGTCAATTCCACACCAAACTGTCTAACATGAAAGATGATCTTGATACTCAGTAATAAGATTTCAAGGCCATTTATGAGGAGATAGTTGAAAATAAAAAATTCAAACTCCCATGGACCTTAACTGAGACCCAGAATGCTTTACAGAATGTTCTGAGAAAATTTGAGTAAGTAACTTTGAGTCTAATATTTTTGATTTTTTATCTTAATTTTTGATTATTATTTTAGTTATTATTTAACTGTCTTCTTTGTGAGTCATTTTATTATATAATAATTTTATAAACAATGGATTAATACACTAACGAGGACATTAGCTATCTAATCAGAATTACTGATCAAGCAGAGCAATCTGATGCCATGATCAAGTTCATGCATGAGCTTATCAACAGAAAACAAATTCTTGATGCTGATGAGAGAAACCAACTCTCTATTGCTTACAAGAATAAAGTTGGACCAGAGAGAACCTCATGGAGAATTCTCGATAGTATTGACAAGAGAGAAAACTAAAAACAAGGCACTGATGCTGAGAAGGCAAGAAATAAAGAGCTTCTAAATTCTATGAAGCTTGAGGTTGAGTAGAGACTTATTAAGTACTGCGAGGAGATTATTGGCTTTATTGACAACAAGCTACTTAAGAGTGAAAAGAACGGAAGAGCTTGTATTTTCTATCTCAAGATGAAGGGAGATTATTATAGATATTTGGCTGAGTTTTAGGTTGAAAAGACTACTGATAAGGAAGCTGTTCAAAGTGCCTAAGAGGCTGCCAAGGCTTATGAGGAGGCCATGACCAGAGCTGTAACTGAGCTTGAGACTACTGACCCAACCAGACTTGGTCTTGCTCTTAATTAGTCAGTCTTTTATTATGAGATTTACAACAACCCAAGAAAAGCCTGTGAGATTGCAAAGAAAGCCTTTGACTAAGCCATCAATGATATTGAATAAATTAGAGATGAGGTGTACAAAGACTCAACTACCATCATGTAGCTTATAAGAGACAATTTGACTCTTTGGTCTAGCGAGTTAGAAGAAGGTCTTTCAAGCAGCGAAGAAGAGGAAATGTGAAACTAATAAAATATTATATTTATTATATTTTTAAAGAATTCAGAAAAATGTCTCTTATATAAAGAGAAGTAAAAAAATAACCTTAAATATATTCATAAATAATTCTGTATTATTCAAGCTTAAGAAATAATAGTCTTGAATATAGTTGCTACTGTTTATATTTATGTTTTTAATCTTTCATAACATATTCTTATAGTCTTTAAATGTGCAAAATTTTAATTATAATTTTATCATGGTTAAATAGGCTAAGACTCTTGATGTTAAGCCTGTTAATTTGAAAGAGGATTTTTAGTTGCTTGAGTTTGATTCGAAATATAAGAATGAAAAATAAAGAAATAAGTTCTTGAATATTTATTGTACTTAAAACTAACTCAATTATATTTCCTTGCTTAATAGAATGAAGCTCCTAATAAGCATGTGTCCTAGCTAATAATAAGTCATTGTAGATAAGTATAATAGAGTTGGCGCAGAGGAAGCTTAGTAACTCTATGCTCATATAAAAAAAGATCAAATAGATGACAAATAAAAAGCAGCAAAAGTACAAAGAATATCTTATCACACATAAGATGATTGTAAGTTAAAAAGTCACAAATGTATTAAAAAGAAATAAACAGCTTTATAACATCATGTATAATATAACCTATGACAAATCAGCTAAGAGTTTAAACGATGACCAGCTATAGATTATTAAGGATCTTTATAGCTAGGATGCTTTATAGTTCTAAAAGTATTAGAACTTGCTTATTAAATAACTTAAATCCTTTGTTAACAAATAACTTACTATTCCAACCAAGGAAGAAAAAAGAGCCTTATAAATTAATAATAACAATTTCAACATGTAAAATTACATTGATATAATTCTACCAAAAAATTAATAAATATAAAAAAATTAAATTATTTATTCAAAAAACTTGCTTTAAGAAAATTCAAATAAATCTCTTTGAAATTGTTGAGAACTTTATCCAAATTATACTCAGTTAAATTTAAGCTTAGTTTTTATTTTATTTTGTTATTTTGTTCCTAAATATTTACTAAAACATCTTAATAATAACTATATATTTGTTTATATTAATCTTCTGTAAACTCTTCTTAAATGGCATTAAAATTATCCAGAAGATCTTTCTGTATCCTATTTAGTGTTTATTTTTCTGTGGAGGCAAAAATCATTCCTTCTTTTGCATTTTATATTTATGTGACTAAATACTACTAATATTCTCTTACGAAATCTTAATGTACTTAATTTATGCTTTCCTCTACCTTGGTAATATACATATCAATTACATTTTTCTAGTTAAATTAAAGCCCCTCATATTAAGGTAGTTTTATTATAAGATTTTATTCTGTGTCTAAAAGCTCCTAAGTTGTTTGTTATAAGCCTTTTAAAAAGCTCTCAATTTAATCCATTCTGCTATCAAATTTGTCATCATTAAGTTTAGTAACTTTGATTCCTTGCTATGCAAAACCTACTGCACACTCGCTGCAAACTCCAGCTTAAATACCATCATTAAGCTTAACTTAATATTTTGACTTTTTGCTAATGTGCTTTACACATTTGTTATTTATATGCACCTCCCCTATATTAAAATACTCTCCTTTATAGCTCTAATACTCTTTTAACATCTACTAAAGTGCTTCTTCTTTCAGTTTACTTTTGTCAGTTTTTCAAACAATTTATTTCTTGGTTTTTCTATCTTTTTATTCTTCTAAAACACTTTATTTTATCTCATTATTTTCTTTTAACTATTTATGGAGATTGTCTGTGCTTCTAACACTGCTGAGTTTTCTCTCAGTAAGACCCACACTGGTCTATTTTCTAAATAATATCTTCTCTAATGCGCTGCTGCCTTGAATTCTCAGGCTTTGGTTTCTCTATTACATTTATATATTAATTTAAAATTAAAAAACTAATAAATTCAATTTGATTAATCGCAATTTAGACACCAGATAGAGATGACCAAATACAAGGTGTCATTCTCCTGGCTGATGTTCAAAAACCGATCAGTCTTGGTATCCCAGATGCAAGTCCCTGACATAGTTATGCCTAGGTTTCCCTTCTCAAATAGAGTAGTATTGACTACAAATTTGAATTCGGTCTCTTTGGAAGAAATAAATTAACATACAGTATGGGAAATATCATTGGTAGTCTTAGTACACTCTTCATTGTTAAACTCTTTGATTTCATCTAGCTTTTTTTTTGCTAGATCCTTTGAGTATTCAGTTAAGAGCTATACCATTGCGTCGTCTAGTGGCATTATTATAATTTTTATAAATTTAATTAATACTTAACGTTGAAAGATTTAATAAACCATTTGTTTGAATTATCTTAGTTAGTATCATTGATGTTTATGGTTGTGTTATTTTTATCTGGAAATCTCTCTTAGGTTGAAAGAAAAGATTTTTATATAATAAGAGGCTTTTTGTGAGCTTTTGGAACTTATTTTTTATTCTTATGTATAAGTATAATCTCTTAGAAGTTTTGCTATTCTTTTTCTAGTTTTTTTTAGCTATTTTGAGTTTGATTTTGTTATATAAATTTTTTATTAAATGTTCAGGATAACTTATATTATAGCTCATTATTAATTGTGTTATATTGTTGAGAATATTAACAGGGTCCTGGTGCTAAATTATCATGATTATAAGGCATTCTTTATTATGTTGTTTGGAATATGTTATTTTTTTTGGATTTTTTTCAAGTAATTTACTATATATTTTGTGACTATGAATTGTTTGCCTAATCTTAATTAATATCATTCTAAATCATCTCTTCAGCATTCTAATTAGCATTTTAAAATCTTTCAGCCTTTGGAAATATGTTAGGCTATTTATTGAAAGTTCTTTTTAATAATGTTGTTTGAAGTGAATTATTTTGCTATTAATATTATATTTAATCTATAATAGCTTCTTGAGAAAGCTCATCTTTTTATTAATTATTTAATTTCAATTTAATGTTATTTTTTTTATCAATAAAAATTGGCTTAAAAATTTAGTGATTCTCTTTATCAAATTAGCTTCATATATTATATGAGCCTGGCCCAAGTGAATGTTATTAAAATTATTCTTCTTTTCAAAATCTTTGTTGATTAAAATAAAAATTTTGATCTTTGCTTTTCAATATATTTTTTTTGTTCTTCAAAACAGAACTAGTTGATTGATAATAATAACCTGGACCTGGTGTAGCATCTACTAAAAATTCTTCATTTTCTGCATCAATTTTATTTTTTTAATTAAGCCTTTATTAGTATAAAAAATGATCTCTTTAAATCTAGTTTCAGAAAAAAGAACTTTACTATTTTTATTGAGTCTAATATTCTTTTTAATTTAATTAAGTTTCCTTTTGATTATTCTTTTATTATACAGTAGGAATTTATTACTTTTATTTTACATCATTTTCTTAAAATTTTTACTAATTTTTCCATTAAATAATTCCTTTAGATTTTTCATGTCCTATTTTACCCTAAGCATAGTCATAGTAGTCAGGATTTTCAAGCATTTATTTCAAAACAAAATTACTCTATTCTTGCTTATTTTCCTACAAATAAACTTTTTCATCTTAATTCTATATTTATACTAGCTTCTTATGCTCTTATTATTTTATTTATAATTTCCTCTTAAGCTCACAATCTTCCTCTTATAATTATTGATAATATTTTTGTTTTTTATCTAAAAACTTATCAAATTAATTCTAAATTTTTTGTTAATTTTATTCTTATTCTTTTTGTATTTTCTAAGGCAAATTATTCTTATATTATCATTTAATTTGTTTAATTACTTCATGAACTTTGTTTCCTTTTTAAACTATCTCTTATACAGATTTTTTCTTTAGGTCTAATTTTTTGTCAATATTTAATTTAATTTTGCTTATATTTTCATTAAACTTCTGCTGTGCTTATATGTCTATTTCTTTCTCAATTAAAACATAATCTTAGTGACCTAGCATGAAATCAGTCTATGCTTACTAAGTCTTTGGAAATCAACTCTGCTCAAAAACAAAAGCCATTTATTTAAAATTAAAATTAATTTAAATTTATAAACCTCTCTGAGTGTTGTTTCCAATACTTTTTGGGAAAATTGACAGAGAGTAAAATTAATTATGGATTCTACGGTGAAATGAGAAATTTTACTGCAAACACCCAAAAACATTATCAATATAATTTTTTATTTATTTTTTCTTTTTGCTGTTGAGTTCATTAATAATTTTTTGATCAAGCTCAATTCAAAGTCTGTATTTGTTTTCCTTAATCATTCTTTGTATTAATGGTTACTATTCCTGTATATAAGAGGATTCAAATAGATCTTCATTTGTTGTCAGGATCTCTTAAGCTCTTTAAACTTTCTTTAAAAACTCTAATCAATTGTCAGCCCATTAAGGGACTTAGAATTCAATAACATTTTTACTTTTTTTCTTCTTTGGGGGATCAAGACTCAGAATTTAAGGCTTTTTGGGATCAAGAGGTCTATTTGTCAAAGGATCTAAATATATTTTTCTTTTTTTGTCCCAAATTGGGTCAGGTGGATACTCTCATTCAGGATATTCTTAAAATAGATGAAATATTTCTCTGGCCTCTAAAACTAAATTTATTTTTTATAAAATGGTATTGGCTTTTTAGATGTAAATTTCAGTAACTTTATTTTAAGAGGCTTTATCAACAAGGTCTTGTATCTGCTGTCAAATCTCATAGTCAATTTGACCTTCTTAAAAGTACTCCAAAAAATGTCATAAATTTCTCTCAGCCAATAAAGAGCTGCATCTTTCTTAAGCCTAGTGTATAATATCTTGATCAACTAAAGTATACTGTTTATTTATAGTGTTTACTAGAGTCTCTAATTTATGAATAATATTTTTTATTTGCTTGTAATTCTCTATATTTTAGGCACTTTAAATTAGCTATTATAAATGAGCTTAAATTTAAAGATTTTCTAATAATTATTTTCCTTCATGTAAAAACTAAACCTAGATTAGATTTTATTCTGCTAATTAAGATTAATAAAATTATTATAACTAATCGTAATCTCTGTTTTTTAATAAGCACTAAAGCTTATGAGTAATTTCAACTTATTTTTACTAACATTCTTGACACAAGGTCTACACCATATATTAGTTATCAATTTCCATTCGAATTTAAATGTATTAAATACTGCATCCTTATTTTGATACAAAATTTTAACAAAATATACACAAATATTTAATCTGATATTTCTAGAACAATATTAGAGTTATTTTACACATATTGGTTTAGTCACATTTTTATATTAGATTTTTGATGCTTTAATCAGAGCTAAGATCTTAGGCATAAAACTATCTTATGTTCTTGCATTTTGTATAGACTCCCATTTGTAGAAAAACCTTGACTGTTTCTAAAGAATTTGAAGAACAAGCATAATGAAAACAATTGTTTCCCAAATCATCTTTAGTTAGCCAAGAAAAACCATTTTTTAGCAAAACTGAACAAATTTCATAATTGCCTTTCAGCGCAGCAATTTATAGAGGAGATTTTGTATTTTGGCTTATTTTAGATATTTCAGTTAAATTCTCTAAAGAGATAAAATCCACTTGATAAAATCACTACAAGTTATCGTACTTGTATAGTATTTATTTGTCAATTAAATAAAGAACAATTTCTAAATGATTATTATTGGCGCTCCAAGCAAGAGAATTCCAACCATTTTTATCTTAGTAATTTAGCTCCGCTTTATTTTAAATAGCTGTTTTTATTCTCTCTAAGTCTCCTGTTTTACAGCCATCTATTAACATTGGATTCCATTTGTCATGAATTTAGAACTACTCTTCTTGGGGATCCTAAATACTCATTTTTTACGTTTTTATTTAATAAATTTAATTTTAGATATAATATATGATTAAAGAATTTTTTTTGTTATTTTTTTAGACTAAAGAAAAATTCAAAGAAATTTTAACAATTTCAAGAAGACTATGATAAAACTCATAAACATAGATTAGGAGTGTATAAGAATTTTATCAACCTCTTGTTGGCTAACTAAATAATATAAATTCTATGTTAAAAATTTTGGATTTTGATACATAGGACCTAAAAAATTTGTATTAAGAGATTTCAAAGCTTTATGACATTATTGAGACTAAATTACAAATACTGATCAACATTGAAATAAAAGTTGAGAAATTCAGACATTAAACAAACAAGGAAATCACTTATTAAGAGATAAGAAACTCAATTAAGAATATTCAAAACTTTTATTATGTGAAAAAGTAAAAAACATAAAAATATAACAATAACAAATAATCAATATAAAATAAGATAGATGAAATCATGCTTTAAAATTCATACAATTTACAATGTCTTCAAATTCAGCTTGATTAATAAATATTCTCAGATGTTAATATTGACAATAATACATGACAATAATTAAAGGAAAATGTTCAAAATGAGCTCTAATTATTATAGCTTAAAAATAAACAATAATTTAAATAGCTGTCCAAAGCAGCATGTAGTGATATTCTTTAAACATATAATAAAATACTTCAACGTAAAGTTAATATAGAATAATTAAAAAACTTAAATAAAAATCTTTCAAAGCTTCCAAAAACTAAAATTTCTTTCTAATAATAAAAAAGAAATTATTCAGAGTGTATAAATGAAATTAAATAGTTAAGAAGAAAATAATGATTTTTTAATAAAAAATGTTTCTTAAATGAGTTAAAGTCTGAGTAAGCTTTAGCACATCATATAAAATTCGTTGAAAGTAAAGTAGAGCAAATTATAAATACTGCAGAGGACATTGAGGATTGAAATATAGATATAATCCATTATGAGGAATAAATAGCTTCAATTTCAGATAAAAGAATTTAAAATATATTGAATGAAAATATAAACAATATAAAAACACTTTCGAAAACAAAATCTGATAATGAAATTTATATATCATAGAAACTAAAACAAGTTTATTAAATCTAGCAAGATCAAACACATATGCTGGAAAGTTTATCATATTACTAATTTTATTTATCTATCATTTTTGCTCTTTATTGTTTTTATTAATTTTTTCTTATTACTTTGAGGATATTATTTATTTTTTAAAAATTGATGTATGTTTTCATGATCTATTTCAAACAAAGCATCCTTAATAATGTTCTCAGTGATAACCTTGCTTCCTTTATCATTAGCAATTTCATCCGCATAAGTAACTAAGTAATGTATGAAGATCTCTGTTTATATTTTTAATTATTCTTTGAAGCTTTTTCCCACTATTAAACTCTTTGGAACTAATTGTTCCAAAAGTCTATTTATATAGTTAATAGGGATTAATTTTCCGAAATTCTAATTCTCCATTATTATAAATTATAATGGACATCTTAACAGCATAGAATTATCTCCCAGAAAACTTTTAGTTCGACCAAAATATAATAAAAAGCAACATAAAACAAATAGAGAAAAAGAATACCATTTTTGTGATTTTTTTATCAATTTTTTTAAGCATTTTAAAACTAGATATGATAAGCACTATTGTTATTTACTTAGTTAGTACTTTGCTATTGGCATGTATATAGAAGATTTTTATTTAAGAAAAAGGAAAAAAGTATTTCTCTAAACAATACAATCCATTTGAGATTATAATAGAAGAATTTTCAGTGTTTATTTTCATATGGACAGTTTTATACAATTATATCAATGTACTTTAAAATTATATTAATTATAAGGATTTTTTTAGAATGTTATTTTGTATCACAATAAGCTCTTTATAATTCTTTATGTCTTGTTAAATCAAACTCTCAAGCTTTTTTTAAGCCAAAAATTTCTATCTTAAAACTTTAGTCAAATAAAAAAGATGAATAATTTAGTCATGTATTTGTATCTGAATTTCTTTAGTTTTTTCTTAGTTGTTTATTAATGATAAAAACATATTTTTTATTGATTGCTAAAGCTCTTTAAAGACTGTATCAAAATTTTCTCATAAGGAAACATTCTTAAACAACTAAGTCCTACATTCATTAGTATACTCAGGTTAATATCTCACATTATTGTTCTAAATACTTAAATTCTCTCCAAATAAAACTATCTATTTGGTCTTCTCTAAAAAAACCTTAACATTTGGAGCTTATTAAAAATTGTCTTTATTTTTAGAGAGGTAATGTTTTGGAGGATGAGGAAAGTCGTTGATGTTAATCATTATAAATTAATTAATACTCAGATTTGCATCTAATTTTCTAGTGCTTAAAATGCCTATGATCTTTTAAGATCTTTATAGCTAATATGTCTTCTATTATCAAACAATATATAAGAAATTACTTTGCTTTCTAATGGATAATTTTATTGAAAATTTAATGAAATTTATCAATCCTTTTTTAACGCTTAAAAAGCTTTGATTTTCTCAGAAAATGTTCAGAAATTTGACAAAGATTCAAAGTAAACTAAAGCTGCTCCAATAATGTCTTTATTTTCAATGCAGTTGTTATCTATCTAGTACAATGATGTTCCTGTTCTCATATTGATATCCTCTTGTCTTAGACATTTTGTTTAGTTCTCTTTATCGTCAGCAGATCTTCTTATATAAGATAACCCAAAGTCAACAAGCTTGATTTGTTCCTAATCATATAGAATATTCTGTGGCTTGATATCTCCATGAATAATACCTTGTTTATTTAGAGAGTCAATTGTCTTAATTAGTGTCTTGAAAATTTTAAAACATTTTTCTTATCCTAATATATTTTCTTGGTAGAAAAAGTTCTCCAATGATTTTGAGTCAAAATACTGCATAAATATTCTAAGCTCATAAATGGTCTCAATTTTATCTTTTTTCTAATGCTGAGTTAAAATGACTTAATTAGATTTGTACTTAATTAGATTCTTGTGGCTAATTTGTCTAAGAATATTTACCTCATTGACAAACTCCTTTAGCTTCTCAAAATCTCCTTTAGGGTTGAGCTTATATACTTTGCAAGCTAGATACTAACCAGTTAGTAGATCTCTTACTTTATAAACACTTGCTTGTCCACCTGTACCGAGCTTCTGCACAAACTCATACATGTTATTATTAGATTAATCATTGGCTAGCAAACTCATTTAATTAACTATAAAAGCCTTTTGTTGCAAGGAAATTTGTTTTTAAGCCTCAAAAATCTAGAAAATTCTTTAATAAATTTTTCCTTCACTTAATTTCACTCTAAATACTTTTTCAATTAAACTGGGCTTGGCTGCACTTAATTCTTATAAACTATTACTGGCTACTTTTCATTCATTAAAAAGCTAATGTAAATTTTGATCCTTATTTTTCATTAATATTAAGCAAGAAAATTTATTGAAATTTTGATTTTCCAATTATTAATATAATTTATTCTTTTCAAAGTTTTTGTTTTACTTAAGAAAAAATTTCTTAAGCTATTTTTGAGGTAATTTTTTCTTGATTTAAAGTTTCTCAATTTATAATATCTCTTAGGACTCAATAAACTAATCTAGATAAAGAGCCTTATGGATAAAAAAGAAAATGTTTTTAAGATACAGTAATTAAAGTACTGCATTAAACAAAGTTTGTTTGAAAGAATCAAATTAGGCATAGATAAGAGCAAGCATATCATTGAAGCCGACTTGCTACTCATCTCAATTGTCTTATATAGCAGCAAATACAATACACATTACACTTTTTATTATAAGAAATTTTATTAAATAATTTATTTATTATAAGAATATCAGTTAGAAAACGGAAGAAGACTGAAGCCAAATTTAAGTATATTTTCCTTGTTTATAAACAATCCAATCATCATTGTTGCTGCTTAAATAATCCCTTTTAAAATGTAGATAAATCCTTTTTTTATTAAGAGCCTTTTGTTCATGATAAGAAATCAAGAAATAAATTTCTTGATTATTTAAACAGTAGTTATTTTTTGTTGATTAAAAATGGCGGAACTAAGCTGAGGAATAATGATGGTATTTTCTTCAGCATTTTGATAGACTTGAATTTCAAACTAATTTATTTAAAAATCAATAAACATGTTTTAACCGCATTTTGGCTCTTTTTGTTTTTTTATTTAATATTTTTTATTGATTTTTATTAAATTTTTTAATTTGTTTTTTATTATCTCAAAAATTTCTTTGTTAAATTTCAAATAAAAATCATCAAAAACAATATTAATATTATTTGTGTTGTTATCTTAAATAATTAATGCTGCTAAAAAGAATCTCTACTATTAATTGAAAAAAATAGTTTTGCTTGAGTTCTGGTTACACATATAAAGCTTTAATTCAAATTTCTTGATATTTATTATGCTGTATAACTCTTGTTGATAAATACATGTGTCTGAGATGCTAAAACAATAAATACAATCTTGTTACTAGTCATGAACCTTTACAATTATTTTATTAGTTATTAATTCATAGTTTAAAGTAGAATCTTTTATTTCTAAAAGGCTCTGTAATTCTTTTTGTATAATTTTATTTGATTTAAGAAAAAGCTGATTGCTTGAAAAGTACTCTTAGAATAAGCAAAAGTTTTCCCATAAATTTTCATATTCTTGATTATGATTATTATTGCTATTAATTTAAGAGCTTTGATCTTCTTGTTTAGTGCCTAAAAATTTATGTAGCTCTTATAGGTCCTAATGATAGTCTTAGTAAATTGACTCTAGATTAATTATTATATGCTCATATAAATTTATTTCAAATTAATCAACATTTAAAGACGTATTTTATATTTAATAGTTTATTTAGTCTGCCTACATTATTTAGTATTCATTGGATTCAACATTTAAGCTTTATATTTAGAGTTATGAATCAAGCAAATCCATTTAGCTTATTTTAATATCAATAATTTATTACTCTTGTTCAATTATACTTATATTTATTCAATTTATACTTATATCAAAATTGAATTACTATACAGTTGACTGTTATTAGTCAACTAAACTAGCTGAATTCTGTTTTGAGTTAATTAATTTATTCTATTGCTTAATATACTACAATATTTCTTAAGTTGTTTATAGTCTATAATGATCTATATTTATTCTTAA
>ERZ724508.1209-NODE-1209-length-15945-cov-4.554877_pt1 | contig 15945 bp, 20 predicted proteins | sample MGYA00376041_ERZ724508 | MGnify/ENA primary metagenome ERZ724508 (study PRJEB28724, sample SAMN07190887) | wastewater metagenome | isolation source: effluent of sewage treatment plant in Hong Hong | place: USA: Christiansburg, Virginia | collected 2016-03-01 ...
GTTCAGTTATGCCATCATTCGGTAGATGCGAGCGATATGCTTCAAATGCTTCATGGGGGATGTTGGGAGTGTGCAGGCAAGCTCTATCACATGCTCCGGGATATTCTCATCTGAAGGCTTATGGGCAACCAAATACAGCTGCATTTTTAGCTCCTCGTATTCACAGCCACGATCGCCCACCCAACTAACCTTACTCCACACTGCATCAGTCAGTAGGTTGTAGATGTTTTCGCAGTCCAGCAGTTTGGCGGTGTCCAAATCCTGGAGTTTTGACAGATTGTAGAAGCCCCAGATAAAATCGGTGTAGGCCTCTACAAAATGCCCAATCATCGCTAGCAGTAGACTCTGGTTGTGACGGATCGTCTCACGTTTCTTCTCCCCCTCTGGGCTTTCCTGAAAGACAACAGGAAGGCTTCCACTGCTCAGTGATCGTTCGAGCCCCTTGAATTGTTTGATTTTCTTGCGTTGCCGCTGTAGCTACATTTAAGTTTCGAAGTGCCTCAACGGCAATGAAACAAATGCCGTGCTGTTGATGAGACTCTCGAGCACCATAGAAAACCTCCGGTAGAATTCAATATAAAAAGCCAGCTCCTCTTGATTCTTTTTGGGAAGACTCTCTATGAACACCGATTCACTGACGATGACAGTATTGGAGTCATATTTGGAAGGGCCGCCTTGGGAATTGAGAATTGACTAGCGGTAGATGTTGCTGACTTCCATTCGGTTCTGGCTGGAGTACTTACTCACCACATCATCCTCGAACAAGATGGATTGCTCCAGGAGTTCCGTTGCTGGCTGTTCCGGTGGCCGGGATTCTCCAACTAAATTAAAGAAAGATTGCTCATGATTGCGGGTTGATTGCTTGTTTGCTGCCAGCATGGTCATGTTCAGATTCTTGTACAGAAACTCAATTTGCTGGCGGCGGAGGGACGGTAGCACCTCAAAGAAGTGCTTTTCCATCATACGAGGGATGTCCTCAGCCCATCGGTACTTACTCTTGTACACAAGAAAGATTGACATAAGTTCTCGGAACAGTTCAGGGTCACGACTGGTGGTGAGACGATGCTGTGCACGGCAGGACTCAAGTTCCACGGCGTAAAGTTCATCCAGTGATTTGTAGAGGTGCAGCTAGAACTCTGGAAGAGATTATCTGGGGCCCATCAATTATAACTAAGTCTAACATGGCACTGTACACTCATGGAGAATATCAACATAAGTATCAATCGATATGGTTGGTAGTTATCATCACAGTGGTGTCTCAAAGTCTCATGGCTTGGAGCTGCTCCTTATCCACAACAATGCTGTCGCTGGCGGTAATCACCACCTACCATTCCACTTCCTCGTTGTGGCTGGAAAACCTTGCGAGGATATCGGTTGCCTCGGATTTCATCATCAGCTCTTCCTTGAGGTAGACCAGGTAGGAAACCACTACGGAGAGGAACCCAACCCACCCATCGCATACGAACTTGTCGAGGACTAGATGGGCAGCTTCGAGGGGCACAACGTTGCACATCAGCGACAAGAACCAGCCGTAAGCCACATGCTGTAGTTCCACCCCCAACTCTTGGAAATGTTAATAGAGATCGTTGATGCGGTACTTCACCAGCTTGACTAACAGTTCTATGAGGTACTTCAGCTTAGCGAATTCCTGGAGATAGATTTCTTTGTATTAGCGCCGTTCCATTAAATCGACGAACACCCAAAAACACTTTTCTGGCTCCTTGATGTGGTACAGCAGTACGGACGCTATGAGGTTCATACCCTGAACGTAGTCCACCTGCATGTCGTATACACTGTAAGCTGTCAATACATCTCGAAGCATCCTCAAGGCTGACTACTGTTGGAACGAACGGTTCAGAGGTTGGGTTCGACGAAGGTCTTTGTCAATTTGAATCTGAGTTTAGGGTCGAGCAGGATACTGTATGAGCTCCTTATAAATACTGCTATGGCGGTGGTTGATACCGGTCCATTGAATCCACCGGGAGGCCCAGCGACATGGATGATCGCATTAGCACATGTTGGCCTTCAGCTCTACGACACGACAGTTTATAGTAAAGCGGCGGTTTGTTGTGCTAACTACACAGTGCTTTCTCAGCGACTACCATTCGAGTGATTCTGTTTGAGGTTCAGGTCTTGACCACGCCAAGGAATGTGACTGCGAAAGTTGTTGTACTTCCACTTCCATGGGTTCCTCTGGGTGTTGGCTCAAGGTATTTACAGTGGTAGTGTGGACAGTTTACCTTGCCGGTTCACTAGCTATACTTTGCCCTGACTCGTACAGCCGTTTCGGTGCGGGTTTTTTGCTAAGGACGTTGATGCGGCGTAGTTCAGGCTTCTCGAAGAATTCCTTGTGTGACTTGTTGGCACTGCTGGCAGTGCTGTTCACTGTGCTAGCCAACCCGAAATAGTGGCCGGTTTCGGCGAGCGCAAGATCGATATTTCGGACGAGTGGCCTGACGGGTTGAAACTTCTGCTAGATTATGGGCTACTGCGACACCAGCCTATAGTGCTGAGGGCCATTGAGCTGCAGGTTGACTCTTCGCGGGTACATCCGTAAGCGATAATATTACAACAAGGCGGAGAGATGCACCCCAACGCTATAATAAATATTCCACTTCAACTTAGGCAGCATGGCCAAAGTGATCACTCCTGTGTAGCTCGTACACGATAAAGTCAAGACCTATCACGTGGATGTGAACGCGACAGTTGAAAGGGCCCGCGAAGTGCTGCTCAAAGAAGATGTCCAGTCCATTGAACTACGCGCAGTTGGCCAGGAAATCACCAAGGTCTCGCTAATCGCCATCCGCTTAGAGGAGCTCAACGAGAAGGGGCTGAAGTTCAAGATCGTCAAGATGATCACGGACAATCAAACTGAGAAGTCGGAAGGCAGTCAAGAACGCGAGAAGATTCATCTAGTGCTGCGAATCGTCCTCTAAAAGTTTGCTGCTCAAGAAGATCCTGCAGACAATCAGTGATTGAGGTGCTGCTCGTGGAGCTCGGATCGTAGTATTAAATTCAAATGAGGGGAGACAGGGACGATAGAATGGAGTGCGGAAGGTGCAACCGCTAGCTGGAGCGGATGGTCGTGATGAACTGTTAGCACCATGTATGTTTGGAGTGCGCGGCGAGGTCCTTCAGTATGCGACGTACCAAGAACCAAGCACGCTATCGCATCGAATGCGAGGTGTGTCATGAGACGACAGTAGTTGAGTAATCTGCAGCCAATTGTCTTCTTGGTCAGTTGGAGGACTTAACAAAACAATCGACAAGAAAGACCCGAACGAGCAAGAATCGGAGTGCTGCTTCTCCCGGTTTAAGCAAAGTAGTGCAGAGGGACCTACTGTACTGCCGTGATTGCTAAGAGCCACTAGGTGATGTGGATCACTACCTACGTAGCCCGCATCGACAGCACGATGTTCAAAACATCAAAAGTGTGGAAGGTTTGTCCCCCATTCTGGACTGTACACGATGAAGTTAGTTAGAGATTCGGCAGAAGATGGATGAGTAACTGTCTACGTTGACCACTAAACTGAAAGAGAAAGAGTCGGTATTGGGCTTCTTGGCTGAAAAGAAACAAATCGAACGATCTCGGGTACAAATGGCCTTCGACAAACTTCGGAAGGCTGTATAGGAACGATAACTAATGGCCTACAGACAGTTGGAACAGCTATTCAGTGAGGAGGTCAGTTGCCTCCAGAAATGGCTCGGCAAGGCAACAGAAGAGCTTTTTCGACTGGACCTTAAACTCCACGAAATCAATGAGTTAATCAAGGAAAAATCGCTTTAAACACTGTTTTCGTTGATTAAGGACAAAGCAACGTTAATGACAGCAAACACTCTAATTGAGACTCTTTAAACTGACGAGAACAAAATCAGCAGTCTCAACAGACAGTTGGATATCGATCTCAATTCATTCTGTAATTTCATCCGGGCCGTCGATAAGCATAGGGAGACCCTACCAAACTACTCAGCGGCTCATCCTGCAGCAATCAGTATGCAGGAAGTGACGATTCGAGACCTAAATGGTACGAATACTCCCGAAAGGGGAACTGCGAGGCAAGCCGAAGCAGATGCTGTTACTCGCTCAAGGTAACACATTAACACTGTTCTGCTGAACAGTCCAAAGGTCAGCAGTGGCAGGCACTAACCAGCATTACTATTTAAGACTGAACTCAAGAATGCCCGGAGTAACTCTTCTCTGGGTCCAAGCCTACTGAGATTAGACCGCTCCACACCGATTGAGAACCTGATTAAGAACCTCGAGCAGAAGATGTCTAAGAAATCATCAAGGCTAAACCTATTTTCTCCACGGAATGTTCAACCTGCTGATCGCATCAAACGGTTGTTCAGCCCTACTTGATATTGATTAATGAACAGTAGGAGCATTAGTGGATTGGGAGCCTACGGTATTTACGAATCACCGCAGCGAGCGATGAAGGCAAGCCAATCGGGTACCGTGCAGTAACAGAGAAACCAGGATAAGATTCGAAGTCCGTTGCAGTATGCCGGCGGAATGATCTCCAGCAATGTTGTGCCCATAAGCAACTACAACAGCGTCGCTCGGGATTCGCAACGAATTCACAAACAAACGAACTCGTTACCTGCATTCCGAGATTAGCAATTACTGCTGCTGGAGAAGCCAAAGAAGCAGCTATCGATGTAAGAGCGAGTCAAACAAATAATGCCGATACTAACGATGCGACGGCTGAGGAAGATGCAGGCTTTGATCAGAGGGTTTCTCACTCGGAGGATCACCTATCCGCCACTGCTTCGGCAGCATCGCCTATGTGAGGCTGTGTACCATAGCATCAGAAGACGAGTCACCGACAAGCTCGTCACTGAGGTAGCTCTAGAAGTGGTAACCTTCAATAAGTACAACGATCACCTTTCGTTGTATTCACCTGACAGCACCGCAGTCGCCTCTATCGCTGACAGCATCGTTGACAAAATTATCACAGGCATTTCTCGGGACGTCGTAACAACTGCTGTTGCCGAAATGGCAAGCAATTTGCTGCCAGTTCGTGCGACCCTTTCACCTCAAGTGACTTTCAATCTAAGCGATCCCGCTTAGCTGTTACTCTACGATATGCTGCTCAGGGAAATATCCCTGGTGAGGAGGCCAATCGCTCAGGAAGCAATCTTCGAAATAGTGGAGGAAATCCGGTTGGAGACCCAAATCAAAGAATTCTTTCTGGATGGAATCATGGAAGGCATCTACCGTGAAGTCGTGAACGAGACCATTTAGTAGCAGGCCGCACATCAAATTGCCGAGGGGCTCATACAAACCCAGGTTGGTGAGGCAACTTAAGCTATTGTCTATTACTAATACGAAAAAGCTCTTCAACCGTTGTAAAGACAAGCCGAGAAGGAACTCGACCGAAACTTCCTGCTTCTACTCGTTGGGGAGGCCCTCCTGTAATCAATCGTAGAAGAACCAGCAATACAACCACCATCGCCTGCATCATGACTCTACTCCACTTCGTTATAACCCAACATTTCAGAAACAGTCATCCTTCCTCCTTTCGTTCCGATTGATGAGCTGGCTGAGCAGTCGAAACACCTCAACGTCGTTGATGCATAGTTCTTTGAGCTCCTCCTTGGAGATCTCCTCCTGATGGGACCGTTGCAGCCTACCGAAGATAGTCTGGGTGTGTGCCTGAGATTCTCTCAGTTGTTTGTACTGCGTGAACATTGCAACAACTTCCTCGTAACTTGCCTGCGATTTGTTGACATCAAATAGCACATCGATGAATTCGATCAGTCGCTGCTGGTAGTCATACTCACGCACCTTCTTGACGAATTTTAAGAAGGGTACGAATTCAAGTACTCGCTCCTCTGGTTGTTCAATTTCCCCGAGACATTTGAGCATTACCTTATCAATAAACTCCGAACGGACCCTTAGAATCATCGCCAAGTCTTTCTTGAAGCCTTCCCAATGGAAACTGTTGGATTGCCGATAGCCCTCCAGCAGAGCGTTGTGCGCACTGAACAAGTTGTAGATCTCGTAACGGCTGACTGCTGTTTCATCCTGGAGCGCCACAATATCTCTTTCAATGAGGGTATGCTTGGGATAGAAACGTCGAGTCATCCTGGCCATTTTTTACAGCAATAGCTTCATATTTGGCCGATTAACATTGGGAGTTTCAGTGAACGTTCTATCGCAATCGCTGGGGGTGCTGGTGGCGTAAATGCTCTTCATAACCTCCTTGGACAGCTCCTTGGGTTGGAAGTAGCAACTGCTCAATGGGGTCACCTCGGAGCAGTTAGACACCATCGAATTTTGCTTTGGCTTGCGTAGACGTCTCTTCTCGTGTGACTTGCTGATTAGCTTGCTCGTGCCAAGTTGGATGTTCTTCTCAATCGGATTGTCCCGTTTGAAAAAGATACTGTTCAGGGTCGTGTTCATCGTATGATAGTTGGGGTGCAACACCGGTGTATCGCTAGTGCGAAGAATTTTCTTCTGATTAGCCTTCCAAAAGCTGGTACTAGTTGACTCCTCCTGCGAGGCGTTGCTTCGAGAGTTCTGGGGTAGTCCTGGGAGCTTGCTATGCTGTGTTCCTTCCAACTGTAGCCTACCCTAACACTGCTTCTTACAGCTAGAGGATGGGCGAACTCGCCTTGCGCTGACTCTCTCGAACCCTATCGAGAAATTCGATATGCTGATCAGAGTGTTTGCGTTGGCTAAAGTGTACCCCAAACCTGTAGATCTCATCTTTCTTCGCGTAGCTTGTCCTTCGCTTGGAATCCGGACACCAAAGACTTTTTCTCTGGTCGTTTTCCATTGTAGAAAAAGTTATAGGACATGCATCACGAGAACATCATGGTCATTCGCAATGTTGCCACCAGTCGGAGGTGAGGCGAAGTACGTTGTCAGTGGAGTTGATTGAACGGTGCTACCTTAGCCTTCGCTGAAAGGTCTTTAGGAAAAGATTTGACATTCCACCTGAAAATCTTGTTTGGATTTGCTTGATGATGGTGGAGAGCTCAACGGAACCCTCCAAACGCAAGCGGTCAATAAGCTGCGATATTTGTTTCGAAGCCAGCTTCTAGTACTCTATTTAAGAAGATTATTGGTAGCGGGCAGCAGCGATAAGCTGCTAGGCAGGTTCTTTGGTTGGATGTACAGGCTGCTTTATATTGTTGATTCCAAGCCGGTTGAGAAGATTTCCTGATAGCCAGCACACAAACAGCACAATTACGATGTACTTGATCCAGCGGAAGTGGGTTAAGTGAGCAGGTTCACGTTGCTCTTGTGAATAGCGATTTTGGTTCGAATAGCAATGCTCTTGTTTGAGATGGCCATCCCCATTGTCATCATCCTGATCATAGAGAAGCTTTCTCCGAGGCGCACGGGCTGGGGTTTTGTAGGGATCACCGTACTTCATAGTCAAAGTGGTATGGTCATCCTGACAGTCTTTGGGAGTAGTGTTATACATTCTAGGAGCAGCCACGGTGCTCCTATTATCATGCACACCTTGGTTGCCATCAAGGCGTCCTCGGCCTCTGGCAGTCATCGACAACACAGCCTCCTTTCGGCCAACCTTCTCTACATTCTTAGAACAGAGAAGCAATTCCTCCAATTGAGCGCGACTCATGCAGCAGTTAGTTTAATTATAGAGTGTATATTAGACAGGTAGAATCAGTAGTGGGCTGTTATTTCGCTTTGGTGTGATTTTTCTGGCGTCAGTTCGAACTCTTCGGATGATCGGCGGTTTTTATGGAGCACCATTTCCCTCAGTTTCTTGGAGACGTTCTTAAACTTGGTCTTGAGCTCATTGTATTCGGCTGATGGCACCCGTTGAGACACTTCATCGCGAGTTTAGTGCAACTGTCTCTTCACGCAGTACACCATCATATGGTAGTAGTCCAACTGCTTCTTCGTTCGGAGCAGTTCATTCTGACTTGTTACTAGCTGCTCGAGCAGAGTCGATGAGTTAGCATGGAGAGCCACTTAGAGCTGTTCCTTGATCATAGCGAGCTGCTCTTCCATTCGCTTTTACTTTTCAGATGTTGCACGTTTGAGCTCTTCCTTCATAGCCTGTCGCTGAGAGTTTTCTATCTCCACTATGCGTCCCTATAGGGTCTTATTCGTTCGTTTGAGCTTGGCATTTTCCATCTCTATTCGTGATAGGCTACTCCGAACGGTTTCCAGCTCTTTCTTTATCTTTGCGTTTTATGCCTCCAACGCCTGGTACTACTCCGATTCAACAATCTTTTTGCTTGTAAGGCTACTTTGCTGCTTGAGCTTGGGTCGAGAAGACAAAGGTGGCTTTTTTGGTGTCTGTGCGGGGTTTGACAGTTACTAACGCAACAGATCTATTTCCAGCTGTTTCTTTTCATTCTCCTGCAGCAGCTTGGTGACCTTTTCGCTGCTGTTCTAAGCAATCGAGGTCGATCGGCTGAGCTTAGCCTCCAGCTCATCGCATCGCTATCGATAGGAGTCTGTCTGTTCCAGTAATTGTTCCAGTTCAGTTATGCGTGTTTCAAGTATCTTGACCCTCCTGTCTTATCGAACGTCCTTAGGCTCTCGAGATTATTTGACACTTGAAACTGACAAATTAATCTTCGCACCCTCGCTGTTATGGTTGGGAATCCTGATATCTTCCTTATGAGGTGTACCCGGTCTCGTGCGATAATCGATAATCTTCTTCTCGCTGGAAGGAGAAGACAGTCCAGATGTCTGCACCTGTGGGAAAGTCGAGCCAAAAGAAGGTAGTGTCGTATCGTTATGCAAGTTCTTCTGACTATGAAGACCGACTCCATTGTTGGTCAGTACTCTCTGATGACGATAACGCTCCAAATGGGTTTGAGGCGAGTGGTTCATCTTCTCCGGGCTAAGCTGGTCTTGAAGCTGTGTAAATAGTCGATGGGATTCGGGTGAGAGGCAACTAGCATTCATTCGAAGCTCCTGCAGCTTCTTGTTAGTGACGAACTGTAGGACACTACCAACATCCAGACGACTACGCTCTCCAGGCCGGCTGGCAGCTTGATCGTTGCGTTGTCTTCGAAGAAACTTTCTGGCGCTAGCGGAGGAACTTGCCCCGTCCTATTCATATTGGAGCAACGCAGGACTGCTCAAATCGTGTTCGGGGTTGCTGGGCATTTGCGCTGTCTTGCGATAGAACGGTGCTGGTTTGACTTCGGAGCCTCCCTTCATAAAATATAATTATTCACGAACGGACTGAACGGTTGCGAGCCAATACCCTCCGTCCGACCTCGTCGAGTATCAAAATGAAGTGGAGCTACTGCCGATTTACTAGAACCAAACAATTAGGTGGAATATTCAAGCAAGCAGCCCTCCACTACTGCCAAGCAAGCACAATGTATCCATCAGTAGAACTCTTCTTCGAAGTACTCGCTGATCAGCAGCTCGGTGAACTCGTAGACTGCCTTGTTGGGGTGTTTTTGCAGTCTATCCAGGAGCTGCTCGACTCTTAGTTTCGCTAGTTGCTGCTTGAAGCCGTTCATTAGTAGCTTCGTCACGGCTTTCAACACCTTCAGAAGCACCTCCGGTTAGTTATACTGCATGCTCAGGACTAACACTTAGTGGAAACCCTTCTTGACAAGCACTTCCAGTTGGCGACGCTGCATAAAATGCATTGGTACCTGCATGCAGAATACGGTAAGCGTGCATAGCGAGCTCACCGAAGCCAATTTCGGTAAATGGTAGTCGACCTTGCTCCGGACTATGAGCTCGTCGAGTATCCTGTGCCCCAGAATGTAATCCACCATATCCTCGGTGTTACGTGACGAGATAACAACTCCCACTAACTCGATAAGTTGTGCCTTCACTTCAAGCTTGAACAGGTTTGGGATTGATGCTAAAATGAACTCAAGGACATAGTAGTGAAAGCGGCTAGTGTGGTGTTCCTCTGAATGATGGAAGGGCGACAACAGCTCCTCATAATGTGGCAATGGTCTCAGTTGTCTTTCGACGATTTGGAGTATCTCCATGAGGGTGTCGACAGGCTATTCAGGACGAAACTTCCTCTCAATGATCCTGCGCACCAGCTGTTCGCTGGGTTGCAGTTCAGGTACCTTGAACTCATTGATCATTTCAAGGAATTCCACTGGGAAGTCGTTCAAAGCCGATTCAATCCGGGTGTAATGTTAGCAGACCTTGATGAAGATATCGTGGGGGTTGGCATGTCGGTAAAGATCACGGAAAAGACAGAAGAATACTTTGAGCTACTATGGCGCACTAGTCTCGCTGAAAAGTTATATGAGCTCCAGGAGGGCAGTTTGGTCGATGATGGTGCTATCGAAATAGTCTGTGGCAGCAATGTTACCGATCACGCAGAGTGCTTGGATGCGGCGCTCTCCGATCAGACAGCCCCGGGCCAGTTGTAGAAATTATCGGGAGTGACGAGACAGTAAGTCCCTCATTTGCTCGATAGGGACTCTGAAGAGTTTGCTTATCTCTCGCACATCACCGTTTGCAACCATCCTGCCAATATCCTCCTCAGAAGGCTGCAGCATTTAGTTCTTGTTTGCCTCATCGATTGGCGGAAGATGCTCAATAATCCTCTTCCTGCGTTCCTAAAGCATCTTGGCTTTGAAGCTGAGTCGATGACTCACCTGAATCCTATCACGAAGGTTGATGAGACGACTGTGCATGTCCATTGCTTACTCTGCTAATTTATAATTTTCAATTAGATTGTCATTGTTGCTGTTGCTGCTGAAGCTGTTGCTGTTGGTAGTACCAGTAGTAATACTACTAGGCAGTCATCTGCCGCTATGGCTCTACTTGAGGCGACTACTAATGATGTTCCACTGGTCGCTGAACACTAATTTGAGGCCCATTCACTGATTGGATCAAATCAGGTTTCTACTCCAATGGCTTTGGTGGGGCTTGGGGAATAGGTGTTGGCTTCTATAGTGTGCGAGACTTCCTTGATTTACGTTCACTGAGGGCCAGCATCTCAACCATCTCAGCCTTATCATGCTTTCCAGAGAAAGAAGGGTAACTGGGTACAGCAGCATGGTCACCTTCAATGTTAAGCAATTTGGTGGCAATTTGTGACTTTCTGGGTTGCTTATCGCCCTCAAGCATCGAATAGCGTTTCTCATGCTTCTTCTTGTGATGGCGGTCTTGATCAGGTCGAGGTTCCCTAAACTTTAAGATGGAAATTATCCGGTTTGTTGTGTTTTGGTAGCTAAATCCGGCTGGGAGGTAGGTATATGATGGGTATGTGTACTCGTTACCATAACCTTCCAGATGTACTTGTCCCTCATACAGATAACCTCCTTGTTCCAGCTCTATCACTTCTCCTGGATTTATTGCCTCGAGACTGCTCCGCCTTACGTACTGGCTGAGCTTATTCTCTTCCATCGTCGCCAAGAAATCGGCTCGGTCCCGATACAGTCTGGTGAAGTAGTAGATTGACATCGTGAAGATTTTAAACCGGAACTCTGGGCTGACCATAAGCTTGAATACGAGATCCATAGGTATCGTTCTGAGGTAGGTATCGCTAGCACTGACTGTTGCTGTCGAGTAGGACTGTTTGCTACGGGATAGCACGTTGGCTGGTGAGAGTACTCCACCCATGCCTCTCGACACCGCTTCGGAACCGACAGTATCAGTGACTCCACCGGATATGATGAGATACAGCTCGTTGATAGGCTGGCCAGCTTCATAGAGCTTGATACCCTTATCAAATCTTTGGATCTTGGACTGGTCCATGACATGTTCCAATTCGATGTTGTTGAGAGTCGCAAATAGAGGATATTGCAGACTTTCCTTTTTGAACTCTGGAACTCCCAACTCAAGCTCGTCCAAAGCGTAGAGTTGCTTATCCAGCTCTACCAATGCGTCCTTGAGCTGCCCATCGTCGATAAGCCCGTTGGCATTATACTCATGGTACTCGTCCTTCCGTTGTTTGAGGATGGTACATACCGCGTTCTTCATTTGAATGATTCCAATCATTTCCGGGAACTGTGTTTCTAAGTTGATTAGGTAGTTTTCGGCTTTGCTGACTTCAGCTTCGAGTTCCTGCAAAATATCGTGGTACTCGTCTTCTGATACGAAATTCTCCATCGTTTCTTTGGCTTCCTCAATGACGATGATGAGGTTGGTGGTGATGTCATAGATAGCGTACAGCTGAATCACAATGTAGTTTCGAGCTCTGCTCCCCACTATTGGCCATGACTGGGCCTTTATCCAAAATGTTAGGTTACCATAGGAAGTAAAGCTCGGTGCTAAATGCTCCCAAAATTGGATAGGCGACGAAGGTGAGTCCAGGTTCACATTGCAAATCTCGCTGATGAACTTCGCTGCAGTTTCCTCACACTGACCCGATTCGTAACGTTCCCATAGGCAACCTTGGATAAGTTTGATTGTCTTGTAACGGAGCTCTGTTTCTACTTCGTTGTCCTTCAGAGGATCGCCAATATGGGAATGGGCTCGAATTTGTGATTTTCGCTCGATTTCGGTACCGAGTTCGTTCACCTTCTCGTTCATTTTGGTATCTCCAAGGTAGAATTTGACCTTTCCCCAATCCACCATCGAGAGAAACCGGTTGGTTTTGAGATCCTCGATAGACCTATCGGTGAGTTTGATGATATCCTTCAAGCATCTTTGATAAAGCTTCTGCTTGATCGCTGGCTTATCGATCATCTCCACATAGTTTACGAGTCGACCACAAGTAGTTCCGTTGATTAGCAATGTCATAGTAGCCATTCCGCTCATATAAAAGATGGTAATTTATCGGAAGCGGTGAGAGAGATCGTTGTCGACTGCAACAAGCAACGCCAAGCATAGACCTAGAGCGCCTCGAAGCCCACCGTAAACGAGTACTACGAATTCCTTCATGGTCACTCCGTAGCCGAAGCGACGCAGCAACGGCAGAAGTGTGAGACACATCACCAACCTGCAGGCGTTCATTAGAGCAAAAAATATAAACATTTTGATCCAGTCTGCAGAGGTGATTGTGCTCCGTTCGATGAGCTCGACAGCGATGATGATTCCAGTGAGCAGAAATATCGTCGTTTCACAGATATACTGAATGTACGACCAGATGGCGTGAAGAGAGTGTTATGACTAAGGGTGAATTCGAGTGCGTGCCATCGCAGATAGAAAGAGCCCGAGCACCACAATGCTGAGGATACCGCTCACCTTCAAGAAAGTGTACTCTGCCAGCCAGAAGCAAAAATAGCATGCCAAGAAAGTAATGTTGGCTGTCATCACGTCATCTCGCACAACCTTTTTGAGATAATACGCAGCGACGAGACCCACGCACACTCCTAGCAAAGGTCCTCCCAGACCAATCCGTATGAAGTTCATTATGACAGCGCCTGCAGTTGAAGTATTTCCCTTGACCATCTCGAGGAACATCATGAAGAACACCATTGCTGTACCATCGTTAAGTAGTGATTCGCCCTCAATAAGAGTATTGAAACGCACACTTGCCCCAAGCTCTTTCAGCAAAGCCACGACAGCGACAGGATCGGTGGCTGACAGCACACAACCGAGAGTAAGTGCCTCATTCCAGCTTAGTTCCTCATAGCCGAGTATTGACTTGAAGCAGAAGGCAATAAGCAGCGCACCCCACAGCACGCCTGGTGCTGCGAGCAGCAGAATATTCACGATCTCCTTCTTGAACACATACCAATCGCAGTTGAACCCGCTCTCGAAGATGAGGATTGGGATGAAGACGAAGAGGATCATATGCGGATTCATCTTCGACATAATGTCTGCGCCATCGCCTACTGCAGAGAGGTAGTGTCGAAAGTGGCCGAGTGCCATGCCCACCATGAGTAGTAATGGGGTGTAGGGAAACTTCGTTCGTTTGCTGACGGCTCGACAGATGGCACCAACGAGCATCCCAAAGGCGATGAAGAAGACAATGGTAGGACCTTGATGATGGTCACCACCATGCTAACCTTCCTGTGAAGCTTCTCCAGCCATATTAAATACAAACAATCATAAATAGGCAATGGAGAGTCGACGGAAGTGGGCTTTTTCCTATAAAATAGAGCCACCGAGAGAGCGAGTTTCGAATGGGTATAACAGTTTCACCACTGTCGATGGTATGACGGTTCTTTTGCCATTTGAAAAGCACCCAGTAGGATTGCATTCAGTATTTCTTACAGCGAATGGAGTTGATATAAAGTGCAAGGCCGAAGCATCATTAGTTAAAGACTGCCCAATAAAAAATGGCTGAAATAAGTTCGGCTTTCCTCGTCTCTCAAAACTCATGACTACACATCAGTTAATTGTTTCCTCCAACAAAGTTACCGGTGATCTGTGACTATTATAGTTTAATTGTTCGAATGACCAGTGCACAGCCAAACGGTAACAGACCCACAACAACGAAGCTTCTGTCGGACCTCTTCAACATTAAGTCCAGTGTGTTGGAGCTGCACCAGAACAACCAACGGGTGGTTGATAAAATTCAGGAAAAAGTTGCCAAATCCCAATCGCTTCTCAAGGAGGAACTTGATTGCCAGAGGCTTTTGGTGAGGGCACAGCCGACAGGACAGGACAAGCAGGAGACCAGCTTAGTAACCCACCGAGAAGACAACCTCGCCAAGAGGAAGCCGCGACATTCAGCCGAATTTGAAGTTGAGCAGACCACAGAACGTACAACTTTAAACTTCTTGGCGAGCTATCGCGAACCTACAGTCAGAATAGGCTCAGGTTGCGAGCCATCTGCTTACTGTTTTGCGAAGAAGCAAACCAGAGCAACTCATGATGGGCTGCACAAGTATAGGTCTGCAGCGACTCTCCAACCTTACCGGGAGAACGAGGTATCGAAGACAGACATCCTGTCTACTCAGAGCAAGAGCCCGAACATTTCGGCTTAACTTTTCCGAAACTTCGAAATCGCGATCAGCGGAATGCTGGTTAAGGTCATTGCGAAATGTTCTGCACAGATGGCAAGACTCCAGAGTTTGGCAGAGGCTGTGGGATTGAGGGTTACGCTGACACGAAGCATCGTTCGAAGGAATAAACAGCAGCATGATGCGAAATGCCGGGAAGTCGCTGATCTAAAGCTGAGGCTTGAGGACTATCAGAAGCAAATCCAGATGCTTGGAGAGCACATTGGTCGATCAGAGAAACGGATAGAATCAAAGGAGCAAGAACTAGCAGATACTCGCAAACACTTCAGCGAGATGATGGACACCTTTCGTGAGTTCAAAGAGGACTACCGGCTTCGAATCAAATCGCTGGAGGATCAACTAAATGAAAAGAACCTTCAGCTTGCCAACCAGTCCAAGCAAATAGCTGAACTCAATCTCAGAATCGTTACATTTGAAGGAAGATATTCAAATTTATCGAAGGAAACGGAAGCACGTCGTCTTACACAGACCTCCATCAATGAGGAGGAGATTAAGATGTTCAGTGAGTACAAAATATAGTCAAAGGAAAGTCTCCAGTTGCTGCCTCGGTCTGATCGTCGGCTTGAGAATTCTCAAGAATTGGAGAAACTCAAGAGGTTGACAGGAAAGAGTAGAGAAGAATAGAGTGGACAACTAACACCTGAAGGGGCAACGAAGCCAGGTTTCGGCGGAAGTCATTGTCGAAGGCTCACAATTAAAGCGCTCAATCTAATTCGGGACAGTTCTATCGCAAACAAAATCAAATAATCAGATGCAAGTGGGGTTCGTTCTAAACAGTAGAGCACTGGGAGGCTGTCGAGAGAGGATGTCTCATTCAACCTCTCCGCCGACGGAATCGCAGAGGTTACCGAGTTCAGTCTGGAGGATCTGCCAAAGCTGCAAGGTTTATCATTGAGCACTACCAGCCAGGTGGCGATCTACGGCAGGTTCGTGGAATACGCACAGCGACTCAGGGCCGTCATCTGCGAGAAGAACCGGTTCATCCTACACTTAGGAAGGAGACTGCTAGAGTCAGGTGCCGCCGATTCTTTAGTTGGAAACGACGGCTGGGATGTATCGACAAGAACATAGCACGCCTTCTTCCGGGAGAACTTCTCGGAGGGC
>ERZ724508.1211-NODE-1211-length-15916-cov-5.220163_pt1 | contig 15916 bp, 10 predicted proteins | sample MGYA00376041_ERZ724508 | MGnify/ENA primary metagenome ERZ724508 (study PRJEB28724, sample SAMN07190887) | wastewater metagenome | isolation source: effluent of sewage treatment plant in Hong Hong | place: USA: Christiansburg, Virginia | collected 2016-03-01 ...
GCCGGAAGTAGAAGAATTTGTGAGTGTAATAGCACCAAAACTCATGGTTGGACTTTGTAATGCACCGGTTACGTAAATTGCACCTGTTTTGTCGCTAGTTACACCATAGCCAAAATGAGCGTGTGTTGTTACAATTGGTGAAATTGGCCGTTTGGCCCAAATAATATTACCATTTGCATCGTATTTAACGATAAATAGTTGATTATAGCCTGGATTATTGCTTATCAAAGTTTCCGTATCAAAAACAGCACTGTCACCTTGAAATCTTCCTGTAACAATTAAATCCCCATGAATATCACATTCAATTGAAATCCCCTCTTCCATGCTTGGTCCGCTACCACTTTTTGACCATACTGTATTTCCATTAACATCATACTTCACTAAATAAAAATCAAAAAGAGCAGAACTTGTTAAGTTGCTAGTACCAAAATTAACGGTACCAGAATAATATCCTGTAATATAGGAATTACCTGCTGCATCAATGGCAATTGACTCACTGCGGTCGTTTCCGAATCCAATTGGTTTTTTCACCCATAATACATTTCCATTGGAATCGTATTTTGCGATAAACGATTTTGTGCTTGCTGTATTAGCAAAAGTAAATGTGCCAATTGACATAACAGAACTTTCAAAAAATCCAGTAATATATATGTTTCCGTTTCTATCCGTTTTTATATTGTAAATTTCATCATTTCCTTGAGCTCCTCCCCCACTTCGAGCCCAAATTACATTTCCATTGCCATCGTATTTAACGAGAAAAAAATCATAAAATGTACTATCCGAATTGTTTAATGTTATACTACCAAATGTAATTGTTTTAGTATTAAAAAAGCCTGCAGCATATACATTACCCACACTATCTGTTGTTGCAGCATAACCTGATTGAGCCTTGCTTCCCCCACCTGTTCCTGAAGATGATTTAGCCCAAATCCAACTTTGTGCATTCAAAAAATTAAAATAAACTACTAGCACAAATATTAATAAACTTTTTTTCATGATTATTGTTTTATTAATTTTCCCTTTTTAATTACGCTATGTTTATTTTTTAATTCGTAAAAATAAATTCCATTTTCAAGATGCGATACATCTAAAGTGACTGAATTATGAAATGATTGAACAATTTGCTTTCGAGAATGAATATCATAAATAACAACTTCTACCTGATCATAAATTCCACCTTGAATAATTACTTCGTTTGTTGCTGGATTTGGCAAAAGGCTAATTTTTTTGTTGTCAATTTCGCTAATAGCATTAGCACAATTAGGCACATCGGTTGGTAAATAATCGGGCGTATAAAGTCTTACATCATCCAAAATAGGTTCTGAGCATTGAAGACATGGATGTCCCCAATTGGCAAATTTAATAGAATGTGATGTTCCTGTTGCTTTAAATTGCACTATATATCTTGTTCCAACATTGCTGGAAGTAGAGGTTGGCTTGCATCTTAAAAAAATATTACCAAAACCAACATCCAAAGCAAATAACCCTTGAGCTGTAACAGAAATATCTGCTTCTCCTCCTACCCAAAACTCTAATATATAATTACTACCAACGGTCAATCCACTTACAGTTTGTGCTAAAGTAAGCGCATTTGAACCACCGTAATTTGGGTATGGATTTATAGGATATAAAGACGGAATACCTGTTACAACACAACCAGACTGAACAAAACAAGATGTATCATTATTAACGCCCCCACTATTGGAGCATGAATTTGCGAAAAAATTTCCCATATATACAGAGTGAGTTCCTTCTAGAACGTAGAAATTAGGATAGTTCCAAAACGATGCGTATGTACTTTGCCCTCCTCCTGTACATGTCCAGTTTGCAATAGTACAACCCTGAGTTGCATAAGAAGCAGCATTAGGACAAAATGTATTGTTATAATCATTAAATCCACAGGTTGTGTTTTCAAAACCACCATTAGCAACAAGGTTACTTGTTCCAATACCTATAGCGGCATTTTGATCGAAACATTGCACACATAACACCTGCGCCGAAACAAATTTCATGAATAATAAACATAATGAGATAAGAAGAATTTGTTTTTTCATGTTTCTTTGCTTTAGTATATCGTGTTATAATTGAACACAAACAAAAGTACAACATTTTGGTTTAATCCTTCGGTTACTACTTAATCAAGAATATAATTTACTTAGACTCTTGTATTTTATTATCTCAGCATTGTAAATGCTGAGGAGTGAGTACAAATAAAAAAGTGATATGAAAAATGATCTGAGCATCATACTAAATTAATAAAAGTAATTTGTATTTCGAAAAACAAAAACTCCCCTCAGTTTACCTGAGAGGAGTTTACTTCATATATTTGTTCTCTTCGGAGCCTTTGTTCTCGACTTCGCTCGAACTGACAGGTTTTGAAAACTATGCCTTAACAGAAGCACGAATAATATTTAAAGCGCCACCAGCTTTAAACCACTCAATTTGTTGAGCGTTATAGCTATGGTTTACTTTAAATTCTTCTTTGCTACCATCTGCATGGTTTAAAGCAATGGTTAATTGTTGTCCAGGAGTAAATGTGGTTAAACCTAATACATCAATGTTATCGTCTTCTTTAATTTTATCGTAATCAGCGTTGTTAGCAAATGTAATTCCTAACATTCCTTGTTTCTTTAAGTTAGTTTCGTGAATACGAGCAAATGATTTTACTAATACTACCTTCACACCTAAATGACGAGGCTCCATAGCTGCATGTTCACGAGATGAACCTTCACCATAGTTTTCGTCACCTACTACAATAGACCCAATGTTTTGAGCTTTGTAAGCACGTTGTACTACAGGCACACCTTCGTAAGTTCCAGTAATTTGGTTTTTTACGTTATCAGTTTTATCGTTAAATGCATTTACTGCACCAATTAACATGTTGTTAGAAATATTATCTAAGTGACCACGGAATTTTAACCATGGACCAGCCATAGAAATATGATCGGTTGTACACTTACCTTTTGCTTTAATTAATAATTTTAAGCCTTTAAAGTCAACACCTGTCCAAGCTGCAAATGGATCTAATAATTGTAAACGTTTAGAAGTTGGACTTACTAAAACTTGTACTTTACTTCCGTCAGCAGCTGGAGCTTGGTAACCTGCATCTTCTACAGCAAAACCTTTAGGAGGTAATTCGTAACCAGTTGGCTCGTCTAATTTAACTTGCTCACCTTTATCGTTTGTTAATGTATCTTTTAAAGGATTGAAACTTAAATCACCCGCAATAGCCATTGCTGCTACAATTTCAGGAGATGCTACGAAAGCGTATGTGTTTGGATTTCCATCCGCACGTTTCGCAAAGTTACGGTTGAAAGAATGGATGATCGTATTTTTTTCTTGTTTCTCAGCACCTACTCTATCCCACATACCAATACAAGGTCCGCAAGCGTTAGTAAATACAGTAGCACCTACTTGAGCAAATACATCTAAGAAACCGTCACGCTCAATGGTGTAACGAATTTGCTCAGAACCTGGATTGATCATAAACTCTGCTTTAGATTTTAATCCTTTAGCAGATACTTGTTTTGCAAGAGATACTGCACGAGAAATATCTTCGTAAGAAGAGTTTGTACAAGAACCAATTAAACCTGCTTCAATTTTTAAAGGCCAGCCATTTTTTTCAGCAGCTGCTTTTAATTGAGAAATAGGTGTTGCTAAATCTGGAGTAAAAGGTCCGTTTACATACGGCTCTAACTCAGATAAGTTAATTTCAATTACTTCATCAAAATATTTAGAAGGGTTAGCATATACTTCTGCATCACCTGTTAAATGTTCTTTAATACCATCTGCTAAAGCAGCAACATCAGCACGACCAGTTGCAGCTAAGTAACGGCTCATACTTTCATCATAACCAAATGTAGAAGTAGTTGCTCCAATTTCAGCACCCATGTTACAAATAGTTCCTTTACCAGTACAAGATAAACTAATAGCACCTTCACCAAAATATTCAACTACTTTATCAGTACCACCTTTTACAGTTAAGATACCAGCTACTTTTAAGATAACGTCTTTAGCACTTGCCCATCCGTTTAATTTACCAGTTAATTTAATACCAATTAATTTTGGCATTTTTAGTTCCCAAGGTAAACCAGCCATTACGTCGCAAGCATCAGCTCCACCAACACCAATAGCTATCATCCCTAAACCACCAGCGTTTACTGTGTGAGAATCGGTACCAATCATCATTCCACCAGGGAACGCGTAGTTTTCTAATACAATTTGGTGAATGATACCAGCACCTGGTTTCCAGAAACCGATACCGTATTTATTTGATACAGAAGCTAAGAAATCAAAAACTTCTTCGCTTTCGTGTTTTGCTCTATCTAAATCTGTTGCAGCACCTGCTTTTGCTTGAATTAAGTGATCGCAGTGAACTGAAGAAGGAACAGCTACCGTTGGGCGACCAGCTTGCATAAATTGCAATAAAGCCATTTGCGCTGTTGCATCTTGCATAGCAACTCTATCAGGATTAAAATCAACGTAAGAAGCACCACGAGGGTAATCTGTTAATTTCATATCAGCATCTAAATGCGAATACAAGATTTTTTCTGCTAAAGTTAATGGGCGACCTAAGGTTTTACGCGCTGCTTCAATGCGTGCAGGCATGTTAGCGTAAACCTTCTTAATCATTTCAATGTCAAATGCCATAGTAAAGGATAATTAGAGATTTATAGAATTGGTTAATTGTTTAGTTTTTGCGTTACGAATTTAGGAATAAATTACCTTTTTTAGGGTATAAATGGGGAAAAAGTTTTTGAATAAATGCAATGATACTCTATTTAAACTTTTGGGCGTTACCCTCCTTCTAATCGGGTCAGGCTTTTCGTTGCAATCTTTTTTATTCGTCCCTCATAAAAAAGGATTTTCACTGCAATCCTTAACGCGGGCATACGGCAAATTAGAGGCTTAAACCCAAATATTGAAACATAAGCCCGCGTGAGAGATACAAGCGAAAATCCTTTTACATAACGCAGTGAAGTAAAAGATTGGAGCGGGCCAGCCCGACCCGCAGGGGCACGCCCAGATATAAAAAAGCAGTTACATAACAAACGTTAGATAACTGCTAAATAGTATATAGTTGATAAGAAATTACTTCCCTAAATCATCAAAGTTCACCTCATCATTAGATGAAGATGTTCCTTTATCCGAATAAGTAGATTCTCTATCTGAATACGCTTCTCTCTCCACAATTGGTGGGGCGTTTTCCTTAATCACTTCAATGGATTCATTTAAACCTTCCATGAACTTCTCAAAATCTTCTTTGTATAAAAAGATTTTATGTTTCTCGTAAGTAAACTTACCATCAGTACCAAAACGCTTTTTACTCTCAGTAATAGTTAAGTAGTAATCGTTTCCTCTTGTAGATTTCACGTCGAAAAAATACGTGCGTTTTCCAGCTTTTACGGCCTTAGAAAATAAATCTTCTCTTTCTGTTCTTTCTATCTCTTCAGACATATCTTTTGTTTTTATTAAGTACATAACAAATATTTACATTTTTTGTTGAAACTTGCTATGGTGTTGAAAATTAGTTGATAAATAACGGTAATAATTATGTCGCCCTGAGCATGTCACTTCGAGCGGAGTCGAGAAGCGAAGGGCATAAAAAAAGCCTCCCAAAATATTGGGAGGCTTTCATATAATTTAAAACTAATTACTCAATAATTACTTTTTTAGAAATACGTTGGTTATCCACATCAATATTTACGAAATAAATACCTGACGCTAAGTTACCACGTTGATTGATAGTATGAGAAATACGACCATCGTTATTAGCTGTTTTTGTCGTTTCTTCTAATACTCTGCCCATGATATCTACTAAATTAATTTTAACAGATTTATTAGGTTCTAGATTAAAATCAACATTAGCGGTTGAAGCCGTAGGATTAGGATAAATAACTAATTCCATAGATTTTTCAATTTCAGAAATTCCTGTTGTAAGAACAGTTCCTGATAAATTAATTTGATCGATGTATATGTTATTTGATCTTCCAACTACTTTATCACTAGTAAATACAAAACGTAATTTTACGCTAGGCTTGTTATTTAAAGCCGTAAATAATGCTGGAACATGTGTTTTTAAAATCCATTTTGCAGCAGTTGGAACAAACGCTGTAGTAGTAACACTACCAGAAGCAGTTGCCATTTGAGCTGTTGTAGGAGTTCCTAAAACATTTACCCAAGTACCACCACAATCTAATGAATATTGAATTTTGAATGTATCTGCTTGCGTTGATAAACGTTTTGCATAAGCATAATAGTAAGACAAACTAATATTGTTAGTTGTTGAGAAATCGTAAACAGGTGTTTCAAAAATATCCACGTGTCCTGGTGTACTAGATGAAGAAGCATTATTAATCCAAATACTCTTAGCTGTTGAGTTTGCTCCAACTGCAGTATTTTGAATCCATGTTGGAGAACCTGCATTTGAATTTGTTACAGTAATACTTGAAGGTAAAGTTGCACCTTCAAAATCATTTGTATTAGGCACAAGAACTCCACCAAGACCATTAACTACAGTTACATAAGATGTTACTGTTTTTGTATTTGTACCAGAAGGATTAGTAGCTACTAAACCAACTGAATAAGTTCCTGGAGTAGAATAAATAACCGCTTGAGATGTTGCTGTAGATGTTGCAGGTGTACCTCCTTGAAAAGACCAGGTTAAACTTCCACCAGAAGAACCAATTTGGCTTAAGCTTGTGTAAGTAAATGAATTCCCAGCACATACTGCTCTCTTATTAGATTCAAAATCAGCAACTGGCATACAAGTATAACCAGGTGTAATTCCTGTTGCTAATAAATTGGTAGCTGACCATAAATTATTTCTTCCACCTGTTGCGCTAGTTAATGCAGTTCTCATTCTTGTAACTTGTCCTTGAGTAAACATTTTAGGGCAAGATGCGTAATCCATAATATTTTCAATATTTGGTGTAGCGCAATCTAATGCGTTAGGAGTACAAATAGAAAAATAACCACCTGTTGGAGGCGTGTCTGCTACGTTATCCGTACTACATGCAAATGTAGTAGTTGGCATATTTGACGGGTCAAATTTTGGGTTATTAGATGAACCAAAGGTATGAGCTAAATTTAACCAGTGACCAATTTCATGGCTAATAGTACGAGCATCTGAAGGTCCAGATACATTCACTTGATTTCTTAACATTACGATAGCGTCACCCATGTTACCATTAGCTGTATAAGGAGTTCCACCTGGTAAGTAAGTATAACCTCCAATATAAGCTCCAGTAGGAGGACAAGGCATAGTTGCACTAGAAATACATTCAACAATGTAAATATTTAAATATTTGTTTGTTGGCCAACGATTCGTTCCTGTTCCAGAATAATTATAAGCAGGACTTGTTTGACTCCAAGTTGGATTATCATTATCGTGACGAATGATACCATTCGTACAATTTCCATTTGGATCTTTTTTTGCCAATTCAAATCTAATTTCTGAATCTACATATAAAGATGCGAAACTAGGATTAATTGAACTGACATCTGCTCCAGTTTTAGCATAATCATTATTTACATACGTCATTAATGTAGCGAATGCTTGGTCGGTAACATTCAAATTACCCATCACGTGAAATACAACAGGAATCGTATAAACAGGCACCGCTACTTTAGCTGCTGAATTTACTCGGTTCATTTCTGCCGCGTACTCCAATTCAAATTGGGCTTGAGATGCTTCATATCTCGCTTTTAAAGCAGGATCGGCTTTAAAACCTTCTTCCATAGCTTCATACGTTGCGCATGGATGCAACTTTAAGCCATCTTGAGCCATTGAGCTATAGCCCAAAAATGCAACTCCTAGTAGTGTGAATAGATTTTTTTTCATGTGTTATTTTATTTAGTTGGTACTTATTTTGTGTTTGTGTTAATTTAGATTTATTAAAGATAATATATTGAATTTAAAAAGTCAATATTTTTCAAATATAATCGTCAAATCTGTTATTTTTTTGGATTAATATCCATTTGATTCAAAGCCATCATCTGTTTCATGGTTTTATCCATGCCTTCAACACTACCATCTAAGAAAATAACATTGCCTTTTCCCTCTTGAGCAAAGTTTTTAACAGCTTCTGTCCACATACTAAATAAAATTAACGAAGAGTCTAATTTTGCCTCTTCCATTTCTTTAGCAGCGCCAGCCATACCTTTAGCCACCTCTTGACGGAATAAAGCAATACCTTCCCCTTTTAATTGAGAAGCATCTTTTTCGGCCTGAGCTGAAATTTTAATAAAATTACCTTCTGCTTCAGCCGCTTTAGTACGAGTAATTAATAAAGCCTGACCTTCATTTTCGGCAGCTGCTTTTAAGTTATTACTAGCTACAACTTTTGCCATCGAACGCATTACTTCTTCATCAAAGGTAATATCGTTTAATTGTAAATCAATTAAGTGATAACCCCACTCTTCTAACATAACATCCAGTTGTTCTTTAACCGCTTCCACAATGTCTCGTCTTAACGATAATACTTCTGATTGCTTTTTAGTAGCCACAAATGCTCTAACCGAACCCTCAATAGAACGCACCAACGCTTGCATTAAATTTTTGTCGTCCACAAACTTAAAAGCTACGTTTTTAATAGACTCTTCTTGTTGGTTAACTACAGCATATAATAACATAGCCGTAAAATTTACATTTGCTTGATCAATGGTAACTGCTTGAAAACCTAACTCAGCACTACGATTTTGAATAGAGATTTTTTTATACACTTTTTCGATAAAAGGTATTTTCATACTTAAACCTGGTGTTAATATTCTTCTGTATTTTCCAAACACAGTAATAACCGCTACAGTTCCTTGCTGAACTGTTACAAAACTTAAAAAAATGAGTAATAATCCGAAGACTAAAATAAAAATAAAGAATGCCATAGTTTTTAATATTAAATTGTTTACGTAAATTTAATCATCCAAAACAATAAACAAAATTTTTTTTGATGAACGGTATTAAATCTTTAGCATTAGTAATATTCGTTTGTCTATGTTCTAATTTTTGCTTTTCCCAAAAAAAGGATACATCTAAAACTGCTGAAGTTGAAATATATAAAGAAGCCTGTAAGCTTGTAGACTCTGCTAAATATAAAGAAGCCATTATTTTATTTAAAAAAGCAATCAAAATAAAGCCCGATTATACAGAAGCATTTAACAAAATGGCTTTAGCGAAATTAAAAACTCAAGACTACAAAGGCGCAGAAAAAGATTTACAAGCTGCGCAAAAAATAACTCCCGACAATTACGAAAGCCAAAAAACCATGGGCATTTTGTATTACGAAACAAAAAAATTTAAAGAAGCTAAAGCCACATTGGATTCTGCCGCAGCATTAAATACGGACGACGCCGAACTATTTTACTACCAAGCAAAACTGATGTATGATGGCAAAGCCTATAAACCTGCCTTAGACGCTTGTTTGAGAGCAATAGATTTGAAACCAAAATACATGGACGTGCTTTATTTAAGAGGAGAGATTCGCTTTGCCATGAAAGAATATGCCTATTGCATTAAAGAATTATCAGAAGCCATAAAATTGGCACCTGCCGAAAACCCTAATTACAATGCCTACAAAACAAGAGCTAAAGCGCGGTTCGAATTGCATGATTACAAAAATGCAATTAGCGATTGGAATGTTTATTTAGAGGCTTTTCCGGATGAAGAAGGGGCACTTATTTCTCGTGGGGCTTGCAAAATTGAAACTGCCGACAATACTGGCGCCATTGTTGATTTTGACGCTGCCATTAAATTAAACGCTAAAAATCCTGTAAGCTATAATTACAGAGGAGTTGCCAAAGGCGAAAGCAGACAGTTTGTGGAAGCCTTAAAAGATTTTGATTATGCTATTAAATTAAAATACGATTATGCTGGTGCGTTTGTAAATAGAGCGGCTGTAAAGTTTGCTAGTAAAGACAAGCATGGCGCCTGTGATGATTTAAACAAAGCCGATAGTTTGGGCGACGAAATGGCCATTCAACTGATAGAAACCTATTGCAAACACCAGTGATTAGGAATTAATACGAATGCACGAATCAATGCAAACATAGATTCGTATATTCGTGCTCGATTTCTAATCCAAATAAAATGAGAACCGCCGTATTTAGAAAAGCCAATTTTAACTCTGCTCACCGCTTAAATAATCCGTTATTTGACGAAAAAACAAATGAAGAAGTGTTTGGACTTTGCAACAATCCAAACTATCACGGGCATAATTACGATTTAATTGTAAAATTAGTTGGTGAAGTTGATGAACAAACAGGCTATGTTTTTGATTTGAAAATATTAAACGACATCATTAAAGATGAAATTATTGAACGCTTTGATCACCGAAATTTAAATTTAGATACTGTAGAGTTTAAAACCTTAAATCCTACCGCCGAAAATATTGCTCGGGTCATTTATGAATTATTGAGAGTAAAAATTGATATCAAATATGATTTAGAAATTACCTTATACGAAACACCACGTAATTATGTGGTGTATCCAGTAAAATAATGAAATATGTGTTTGCCGTTTTCTCTTTGTTAATCTGGAGTTGTACAACCAACACCACACCAAATAGCTTTGCTGTAACTAAAGAACCCATTTTACAACTCACTAAGGCTAAAACAAAAACGCATGATACCAGCGCATTAGAACGTCTGCTGATTGCTAAACATTTGGTTGATATTAATTCTTTAGATTCAAATATTAGAGTTGTGCTCCACTACTCTACCTCACATAATTTTTTAAATAAAGATTTGTATCACGGACTTCAAAATTGCTATTTACCATGTGAAGTCGCTATTAAATTAAGTAACGCTCAACATTTTTTAAATGCTCAATTTCCCAATTATCATCTCATAGTATTTGATGCGGTGAGACCTTTACATATTCAAAAACAAATGTGGGACGAATTGGATATGCCAGCAAAAGATAAAATTAATTACCTAGCTCATCCTTCGGATATTTCATTACACAATTACGGCGCTGCTGTTGATGTTGGTATTATTGGAGACAATGACGTATTATTAAATATGGGAACGCCTTTTGATTTTTTCGGAGAATTAAGTGAACCTAAACGAGAAAAAGAATTTATAGAAAATGGCAAACTATCTCAAGAAGCACTAAACAATCGCTTATTACTAAGAAATGTGATGATGAAAGCAGGCTTCACGACAATTACTTCCGAATGGTGGCATTTTAATGCAACTAATAAAGTTACTGCTGCTGCTAAGTATGAGTTGATAGAATAGATTGTTCATATAAGTTTATCGCACGTTAGTAATAGTGCGGCTGACTTTGGCAATTCGGTGCGAACCGCCATTCGAGAAAGCCATGCGGGGCAAATGGGGGTTGGCGAATTGTCTTGAATTTTTGGTTCTTTTTTTTCAAGAAAAAAGAACAAGTAAACTCAAAATTGACGAAGCGTTAATTGTTTAAGCAAACAGCTCTAATCAGATATTCACCGTCGTATGCTTCTTTAAATACTTCCCAATCACATAATGCCCTAAATAAATCATTGGTATTAAAGCTAAAGCTACTAATAATTTAAAAGCATAACCCCAACTAGCATTAGTCAAAAATTCAGAAAAAGGCCATTTACCAGGCAATACAAAAGCAATAAACTGCACTACAAAAGTATCAATAAGTTGACTCACCATTGTACTTCCGGTTGCTCGTAACCAAATGTGCTTGTCGCCAGTTACTTTTTTAAACATCCAAAACACGTACACATCCACCAACTGAGATAATAAAAAAGCAATAATACTTCCAACTATAATCCATTGCGATTGCCCGAAAATAGTATTAAAAACACTATCCGATACAGGCGAAAATGAAGTAGCTGGAATACTTAAAGCGATCGAAAGAATAATAAAGGTGAAAGAAATTAGGCCAACAGTGATATATGTTAATTTTTTAACACCATCCTTACCATAGTATTCGTTAATCAAATCGGTTAACAAAAAAATAACTGGCCACAAGATAATACCAATGCTTTGAGTAAATAAACCAAAAAACTGAACTAACTTACCTCCAATTAATTCGGCAACTATAGCGTTGGTTATAAAAAATCCAGCCAAAACTAAAAACACAATATCTTTTCTACTCTTTAAATCCACAATATGTTAATTTACACAAGATTATAAAAAATACCAATCGTTTACAATTTTTATTAAATTTATACACTTGTTATGTTTTTAGGAAACAACCCAAAGATAAAATTGTTTTTGTGTTCGCTAATTTATGTGTTAGCGACTTCTTTCGCTTATTCACAAAACATCAAATTCAAACGTTTAAGTATTGATGAAGGATTATCAGCAAGTTCGGTAAATACTGTTTTTCAAGATTCACAAGATTTTATTTGGATTGGCACACAAGATGGATTAAATCGTTACGACGGTTATCATATTAAAACTTTTAAAACCGACCTCAATTCAAAAACTTCTATCTCTTCCAATTTCATTAACTGTATGTTTGAAGACAAAGAGGGTTTTATTTATGTAGGTACAAACGACCAAGGTTTATCTATATTTAATAAATATATCGAAACATTTACAAATTATAAAGCTGGTTTAGGTTCGAAAACGTTATCAAATAATTCGATAAGAAGTATTATTGATTTAAGTGCGACTGAATTATTAATTGCAACCGACGAAGGCTTAAATATATTCAACAAAACATCCAAACAGTTTTCTATTGTTAAAACAGAAAATGATGAGTCTGCCGATAATCTAACTTATATTTTTAAAGATTCAAAAAATCAAATTTACGTTGCGTCAAATGGCAATGGTTTTTTTAAATATAATTCTGATAAAAAAACACTTGAAAATTTTCAAGTACCTAGGCAGTTTTCAACTCAACAGCATAACATTAACATCTCCGAAAAAATAAATATTCGTTGTATTACAGAGGTTAATGGTTCTATTTGGTGTGGCTCTGATGATGGTATTTTAGTATTTAACCCAAATGAAAAAAAGTTTGATAACGTTATAACTTTTGGAACTAATGCAGACACTCGATATAATAATAGAATTGTATCCTATTCAAGAGATGAGGACCCGAATTTTATTTGGATTGGGACTTGGGGTGGTCTTATTAAATACAATATTAGTAACGGAAGTTCTATTTTAATAAAAAACAATGAGCTCGATCAAAACTCCCTTTCCAATGATAAAATTTCATTTCTATTAACCGATAAACGTAAAAACCTTTGGGTAGGTACATTAGATAAAGGTATTTGTGTATACTTTCCTTCCTCAATTAAGTTTCCGCTTTATAATTTCAGTAATGGTTTAACAAACGATTATGTTTATTCAGTTTTGCAAACTAAAGACAAAACTATTTGGGTAGGAACCGCCGATGGATTATTTACCTTAAACGAAAAGTCTTCTAAATTTAATGATGTTTCTGATATTTTAAAAAAGCTTCAAGCTCAAACTATTTTAAGTTTATTAGAAGATAAAGAGGGAAATATTTGGATTGGATGCTACGGTCAAGGTATTATTATTTATAATCCAAAAACAAAAACAACAAGAAGAATATTGAGTGAAAATAGTAAAGTAGGTACTATCACAAAAATAATTCAGGATAAAAATGGGGTTGTTTGGGCAGGAACTATTGAAACAGGGTTGTATGCTATTAATCCAAACACATTAACATACAAACGGTATAGTACATCCAATGGCTTGTCATCCGATGGCATTTATTGTATTTACGAAAACAAATCAGACAACACCATTTGGGTTGGAACCTTAGATGGAGGTATTAGTATTATGAATTTTATGACTAATCCCGATAAACCATTTGTTACATCCTATAAACACATTGATAACAAAAACTCTATCAGCTCAAACTCAGTTAATAATATTCGCAGAGCTGCAAATGGCATATACTGGATAGGAACCAGCAATGGTTTAAATAAATTTGACTACAAAACCAAACAGTTCACCGTTTATACAGAAAAAGATGGTTTACCAAACAGTTATATTTATGATGTTATTCCTGATAAAAACAACAATCTTTGGCTTCCCTCTAATTTTGGTTTAACTAAGTTTAATCCAACTATTGAAAATATTAACGGAAGCGCTTTCAAAAACTACAACACAAAAGATGGTGTTCAAGCACGCGAATTTAATCAAGGTGCATCTTTCTTATGTTCAGACGGAAAAATTTTAGTAGGAGGCGTTTCTGGTTTAAATTATTTTGATCCAAATGACATCAAAGAAAACACCATTACGCCTAACTCTTATATCTATTCGTTTGGTAGACAAGGAAAAGATGTACCCACAGACAGTAGCATTATCTTTAAAAAATATATTGAATTATCATACAAAGAGAATTATTTTACTTTCCAGTTTGTGACACTAGATTATATTTCTCCTGATAAAAACAAATTCATGTTCAAATTAGAAGGCTATGATAACAATTGGTCTTCGCCTTCTGATGTAAGATATGCTTCATACACTGAACTTCCAGGCGGCACTTACACTTTTAAAATTAAAGCCACTAATAGCGATGGCGTTTGGAGAGAAACACCTTATGAAATTACCATTAAAGTAATTCCACCTTGGTGGAAAACGATGTGGTTTTACGTCATTTCAGGCATTGTTGTTTTTGCTTCTGTAGTAGGATTTTTTAGGTATAGAACCAATATTATTAAAAAAGAAAATAAGATTCTTGAAAATAAAGTATCTGAAAGAACAAAAGAACTAGCAGAAAAAAACAGAGATATTACTAGTAGTATCGAATATGCTAAGCGTATTCAAGAAGCTATTTTACCGTCGAAAGATTTAATTTTCTCTAAATTAAAAAATGCGTTTATTTTATATAAACCAAAAGATATTGTAAGCGGCGATTTTTATTGGTTTGGAGAAAAAGGAGATTACAAAATTATTGCAGTAGTTGATTGCACTGGTCATGGTGTACCAGGTGCCTTTATGAGTATGATTGGGCACAATTTGTTAAATCAAATTGTATCCGAAAAAGGATTTTATGATCCAGGGAAGATATTAGAAGAATTGCACAAAGGTGTGCAGGCCGCCTTGAAACAAGGGCATAACGATGTTGATACAAACGACGGAATGGATGTGGCCATGATGGCTCTAAACACTGAAACCAGAGAATGTCTATGGGCTGGAGCTTTTAGAGGTTTAGTGATCATAAACGATGAAGGCGATATAGAAAAAATAGACGGCAATAAATATCCTGTTGGAGGAGCGCAATTAGATTCGGAAAGAGTATTTACTACCCATAAACGTCAATTACAAAAAAATGATTGTGTATATATGTCTACCGATGGCTATGCAGATCAATTTGGTGGACCAAAAGGTAAAAAATTTATGGTACGTCAATTTCACGACAACTTAAAATCAGTTCATCAATATAGTGTAGCAGAACAGCAAAAAGAGCTAGAAAATCAGTTTAACGAATGGAAAGGTAATTTTGAACAAATTGATGATGTTTTAGTGATTGGAATAAAAGTTTAAAAAAAAAATGAAAAAGTGTTTTTTAGATAAAATATTTTTTTATATTTGATTCATAATTTGGCATCTTATTTGCCTAATTGGTCGAAAAAACTAAACAAAATGAAAAAAAGTAACATTATAGCCTCTCTTTTAATCGTAGCGTCGATTATTACATTAAATTCTTGTAAAAAGAAAACAGAAGTTGATAATGAATCACAATCTGTAGTTGACAACGCTGTTTGTGAACAACAATTCATGTCAATTCAACCAGTTGTAAGTGAAAAAGGAATTACCCAAAGCGGTATTAAAAGAACAACAGGTTTTGAAACTTGGACGATTTTAGGTGCATTAGGTAACGGTACAATTACTCCTAGTGCCAATGACACAATTGATTCAAATGCTGATGGTATAGATGATATCGGACCTGTAACTTTGCAATTAACATACACTCTCGGAGAGGTTGGTAATG
>ERZ724508.1213-NODE-1213-length-15912-cov-5.124425_pt1 | contig 15912 bp, 12 predicted proteins | sample MGYA00376041_ERZ724508 | MGnify/ENA primary metagenome ERZ724508 (study PRJEB28724, sample SAMN07190887) | wastewater metagenome | isolation source: effluent of sewage treatment plant in Hong Hong | place: USA: Christiansburg, Virginia | collected 2016-03-01 ...
ATTGATTACAAGATCATGATCTGTAATTTTTTTAATAAATTCTGAATAATTGGGATATCCGAAATTTTCATAAGTGCCACAAAAGATATATCCTGCAAAACATTTTTTCTTTGTAAATGTTTTATAATCAGTAAATTCATACGTATACAAATAGGTATTTCCGTTGTCGTAGAGCATGAGGTAGATGTTCTTGTCAACCAAAATCACATCGCCAACGAGTATATACTTCCTGACATCTCCCCTCATATAATCTTTTTCTTCATCACAAATACGATTCATTTCCAAATGCTCTATCAACACACTATCTCTTTTACTATTATATAGATATATATCCCAAGATGTTTTTACATTCTTTACATCCGTTTCTACAAGCATTTTCACTTCTAGATTATCTATTTTTTTATGATATGCTTCCATGGTTGTCTTTGTTTTATTTGTTGTTTGGGCGTTGCAGTATAAAACACATAAATGAAATGTAAATAGTAGAAATGATTTATACATCATAAGTATATCGTTTTATTTTCATCTGAAAAGTAAAATTTTTTTTCTACTGTTTTAAATAAAAATACTGGCAAATATTTTTCCATTTCAGTGGTTGTGGTTTTGTATAAAAAAGGTGTACAAAGAGGATCCTTCGTCTGTATATCAATGCATGTACCCGAATGCATTAGATCAATAAAAGGCTCTCCCGAACGTGTATATTTAGAAAAAATAACACCAGTTAATGCTTGAGAGGAATATGCTTTTAGCAGTTTTACATGATCGGAATAATATGCATCTCCTCTAATTCCGTAGGATGGATCGTAATATTTTTTTGATCCACCTTTTTCAAAGGTAGCAAATACATGATCCCAAAAAAAATGCCTAGGTTGAGCATTTCCCTGCGCTTTATTTCCATTTGGAGGATTTTCTGTAGGGACATTTGGATCATGGATTGACCAAGTTTTTACTAGAAAAATTGAATTTACAAATCTGTCAGGAATTTCTGTTGGTATAAGTCCTGCTCCCACAGCAGATGTAAATACAAATTGATCAACTTCAATACCCTGCGTGAGTGCTAAGTGAACAAAAAAAGAAGAAAATTCGTCGCAACGTGCCTCGCCCTCACGTAATAAAGTACGGAGACCTCTTACAAACCTACTTGTCGCCGAACTTTTATTTCGCCAATAGCCCAGTCCCTCAGCAGAGAAATTATTCTTTAAGTACCCTTTTTCCGTTTCTCGTCTACGTATTATTTTTAAGGGTATAAATTCATTAAAAATAGCATCTACTATTTGTTCTGAATTATCAGCAGGATTGGCCGCAGAGTTCCCTAAACCTTTTGCTTGTCTGCAACCAATCCATAGAATGGATTCTAAAATATTTTCTTTATCATTATTAAATTCAGCCTTCATTTGCATAAATGTATGTTTTTTTGAAACATCCTTATTTTCATACAATTTATACAAGGGTTCCTTCCAAGTAAGATAGAGTTCATTGATACAAGAGCCGGCATGTACCCATGTATGGCCATCTATAGAATATTCAAAAATAAGTTCGAACTTAAGTATGTGTTGAACAGTATTGACATAGGGCGTATTGATGCTTGTAAAGCTTAGCTCAAACTCTCCGAACGTTTTGCCTTCACCCATTACAAAAATATATTTATTATTATTACTCCGTACTCGTATGTTAGGTGTAGTGGCAAAGGTATTGCTAGACGTAAGCTTGAAGGTTGCTGTAAACGCCATTAAATCGATGCTTGAAAATGTTATCGGTATGATCTCTGGTTTTATCAAACTAGCATCTTTAGGATCATGTCTTGTGTGCAGCCAATGATAAAACTTTCCACAATCTTTAAGAATATAAAATTTTTCTTGCTGGTCGAAAGTTCCTACATCATCGCTACAGACATCGTATTTTGTATGAAAGGCTACTTTAGTAAGCATTATTGCTGCTTTGGGATCAGCATCTTGACCATATTCTTTATCCCCTGTAATAGCTTTTGAGCCATCAGAGCCTTTTTGTTTTTCAGATGCATCCAACTCTATCGTTGTGTCTTTTATTTCTTTATGCCTATCTAGTGTTGTATTTAATTTTTCTTTGATATTATTTTCTTTGATGGAATTTTCTTTTTCCCAAAGTACATTCAGCTTGTCTTTCAACCCTTGAATATAACCTGCTAACTCTTCTTTGTTTAGCTCTGACCTATTCATTACAGGTTCACTTGTGGCATCTGAATTGTTAAATAATTTCCCAAAAAAATTTGTTTTATTATTGCTCATTGTCCTGAATTTAAAAATTGAATTTTGCCACTCATGGTACAATTTATATATGATTTATCAATCAGTGCATGCTTTTTTTCGATTGTCAAGTCTTTTTTAAAATCAACCCAATCCAACAGAGAGATACACGCTTTGCAGGGCTTTTGGGTAATTGAACAAATGCCAAAATCAATCGCATTCAGAATGGGATCTTTATCAATTGTTGAACAAGAATAAGCACCTTTAAACTTCAACACTTTTTTCGATGCTTTCATTTTACATGGGAGCGAACCTTTATCACATAACATCATTGCTCCGTCTTTAATATATTCAAAAACGCCTCCGTCTTCTGGTTGTATATGAATTGCCATATGTTTTTTGTGTATTTACGTTATAGTTGTGATGAAAAATGATTATAGCTTTTGCTGATTCATTCAAATAAATATGTGTATTTTTTAAAACGCTTATCAATAGGACACAAATACATTATTAATAAGCGATTGAAAGTATAAAAAATGTAGATGGATTAAAACCAAACCATTCAAAAGTATTGAATTTATTATCTTATGTTAACAAAACAAAGAGTAAAATTCATTTTAGAGTTGTTTTAGAAATAATTGAATGGGTAAATGACTTCATTAAATTCAAAAAAAATATTAAAAGATAAAAAATAATCAAAGGATCGAACAATTACATCAAAGCTAAATTTTTATTTTTTTGATATTTGCTATAATTAAATTATTTGATATTTACTATTTACCATCCACTATATAGCTTAGTGTCACAATCAATATGATCGTATCCTTTCTCACAAAATAACACATACATCTTCTGACGAAACGAATCGATGCAAAGTACTGTTCGCATTGCCTCATACACCCACTCGTTCATCATATTATGCACCAAAACAATCAAAGGCTGTACCATACGAAATACAAGCCTCTGATCCATTCGATGTCGCTTTGAGAAATTCTTTAATTATTTACTCTTATTAATTGCTTCTCGAACCTTTGGCGCTATTTGCGTTCCGAATATTTCAATCGACTTCATAAGTGAGGCGTGAGAAGGCCCACCAACATCCATGTGCGCAGAGAAACGCGTAAGACCAAACAGTTCGTGCATTTCCAGAATTTTATCTACCGCTTCGTTTGCATCTCCAATAATTAAATGCCCATTCGTGCCACGACCATAATCATATTGACTCCGAGTGTATGGTTGCCATCCGCGCGTGCGGCCAATACGGTTCATTTGAGATGCATAGACTGGATAATATTCATCTGCAACTTTTTTACTATCGTCTCCAAAAAAACAGTGCATGTGTACGCCCACTTCATAAGCAGATACATCATGCTTGTAATGCTGATATACTTCCTGATAATACTTAAATAAGGGTTGAAATTGTTCTGGGTTTCCACCGATAATAGCAAATATAACAGGCAGTCCTAATTTAGCCGCACGCACAACAGACTCTGGCGTACCACCAACGGCTACCCATATTTTAAGATTATCATTTACGGCACGCGGCAATACTTCTTGATTATTGAGTGCCGCACGCAAGGTACCTTTCCAAGTAATCGGATTCTGTTCGTTTATTTTTACCAGCAACTCTAATTTCTCTTCAAACAAGTTGTTGTAGTCTTTCAAATCGTAGCCATAAATGGGGAACGATTCGATAAAACTCCCGCGACCAGCAGTAATCTCTGCGCGACCATTTGTAATTTGATCAATGGTTGCAAAGCTTTGATAGATACGAACTGGATCTGAAGAACTTAAGACTGTTACTGCACTTCCTAATTTAATATTTTTAGTTACCGTTGCCGCAGCAGCCAAAACAATTTCAGGAACGGAAACGGCATAATCTGCGCGGTGATGTTCGCCAATACCAAAAAAATCTAGACCCACTTCGTCCATCAATTTTATTTCATCAATCAACTCTCTGAGGCGACTTCCTGAATCCATAGGATTCCCTTGCAGGTCGTAATGATTATCACCAAACATTCCTATACCTAGTTCCATGTGTTTGTTGTTTTAATAATTGTAGTTGAAAATATCTTCGTACAAAGCTGTTCGTGTTTTATATTCGCGAACCAAAACAATTGAGCTGTATAAAACGAATTATAAATCCTTTTCATCTGGCTTTAGGATTGCAAATCTGGAAGAGCGACTGACCTATGAGTCCAATCCTACTTCACAGGCTTCTCCACAATCACTTTAATCTTATCTCCCAATTTTACACCAGATATTACTTCAACCTTTACGCCATCAGACAAGCCTGTTTTAATAAGACTTTTTTTAAACTCTTGAGGCTTTGTTTCAATTTCTACAAATGTAGAATCTCCGCTAAATTGAATTAAGGCTTCTTTAATAGATAATACAGAATCTCTGCGTTGCAATACTAAATCTGCATTGGCACTGTAGCCAGATCGGATATATACGTTCTTGTCAAGTTTAATTGCTGCTTTAATTTCGAATTTAATGGCTCCGTCTTCAGTGATTCCTTTGGGAGAAATAAATTCTAATTTTGCGGGAAACACTTTGTTATCGATCGCCGCGATATGAAGGTCTACATCCATTCCAACATGAATTTTTCCGACTTCTGATTCATCTACTTTACCTAAGAAAATCATATCGTTCATGTTTGCTATAAACGCAATAGTTGTTCCTTCATTAAAGGTATTCCCTTCGATCACAAATGCGCCTTCTTCTACGGGTACATCTAAGACCATTCCACTTACAGTTGCACGTACCAAATTTGTAGCATTGCCTGCTTGTTTGGTTGCCCCATCTTTTACGATGTCAAAATTATTTTCAGCTGAACGAAGTGTTTCTTTTGCTTGATTATAATCCAATACATATTTATTAAATTCTGCTTCAGGAATTAATTCGTCATCAAATAATTTACGATAGCGTTTGTATTCGGTTTCCGTTTGTGTCAACTGTAATTTTGCTTTTGCTACATTTGACTCGGCAGAATTCAAGTTCGCCATATTAGGTACAATACGAATATGTGCTATTAATGCACCTTTTTCAACGTATTGTCCAGCTACTACATGTAACTTTTCTACAATACCAGATACCTGCGATTTAATCGCAACTTCTTTACGCGGCACGATAGAGCCCGCTGATACTGATTTCTGAACAATATCACTATAAAATGGAATATCTGTGGTAAAAACAATTGGCTTCTTTTGAGAGTTTTGATACAAAAACCAAAATGTCCATACAAATAGACAAATCATTCCGACAACAAGACTGTAGGTTAAAATTTTCTTAATCATAATTTATTCTGCTCTTAATGCTTCAATAGGATTTATTTTTGCTGCTTTGATTGCAGGAATCAAACCTGCCAAACCACCCGACAAGACGAGGATTATTGTTGCAATAATAGCAACATTAAAATCAATATCGGGATTTGCGAAATACGAATTTTTTGTTTCTGTACCTGCCATTAAACTTTTAAACCATTCCACCAACAACACTCCGGCTAGTAAACCAAAGTAGCCAGCAAATGCTGTAATAAAAATAGACTCTTGAATGATTAAACTGATTATAGACATGGGAGTTGCACCCAAAGCCTTACGAATACCAATCTCTTTGGTACGCTCTTTTACAATAATCAACATGATATTACTTACACCAACAATCCCTGCAATGATGGTCATGATACCAACACCCCAAATAAATATATTTACTCCAAAGAAGAGTCCATTAATCTTTTGTGTTTCTTTTCCAGAGTTCCAACCACCTACCGCATTTTTATCTTTAGGAGAAACAATGTGTTTGGTTGATAAATATGCTTTTACTTGTTCTTCAAGTATCAAGGGGTCATAACCATCTTTAGGTGTAATACCAAACACACTAATCCGGTCTTGCAAGTTGAAGGTTGTTTGTATTGTACTCAGCGGAATGAAAATTTTCTCTGAATCATCTCTACCACTGCCTCCCATATTCTCTACTTCAAAACAACCGATCACTTGAAAATACACTCCTTTAATTTGAATGTATTTACCGATTGGGTCTTCTGTTCCAAATAACAATTCTCTAACTCTACTTCCAATTACGGTTACTTTACGGTTGTCTTCTATGTCGTGTTGATTTATAAATCGACCTTCAGAAAATTTCATCGGACGAACCTTATTTAAATCTGGCACATTGCCATCTACTTTAAAATTACCCGTAACATTCTTATAATTTACAGTATAATCGCCCGTTAGTGTTGTCCCTGCAGCAATGTACATCAGACCTGGCATTTCATTTTTCAAATAAACATAATCGTCATTCTTAAATATCACATAACGACCGGGTTTCATGCCATTATACGGAATGGTTGTTTTACCACCCCAAATCCACATGGTATTTTTAGCCATGCTGCTAAAATTTTGATTCACTCCATTCTCCAAACCTTTACCCGCAGCCAGCAATAACACCAACATGAAAATCCCCCAAAAAACACCAAAGGCAGTAAGCAAGGTCCGCAGCGGATGCTTTTTTATGGTATTAAATATTTCTTGCCACTTATCTAAATCGAACATCGTGTATTTTAATTTTAATATATATTTCCCTAGTAGGGGCGAATTGCATTCGCCCATTACATTGGCATTTGTCCATTACATAGGCATTCGCCCGACGAAGGGCGAATGCAATTCGCCCCTACTCCATCAATCCGTCTTTCAGGCGAATGATTCGCTTGGTGCGTTCTGCAATATCTTGCTCGTGGGTAACAATAATAACGGTTATGCCAGAATTATTGATTTCTGTTAACATGCCCATTACATCATGTGATGTTTGTGAATCCAAAGCACCTGTTGGCTCATCTGCCAAAATCACACTCGGCTTTGATACCAATGCCCGAGCAATAGCAACGCGTTGTTTTTGTCCGCCCGAAAGTTGATTGGGCATGTGCTCTGCCCAATCTTTTAAACCCACGCGTTCCAAATATTCCAAGGCTATTTTTAGGCGCTCCTTTCTACCAACACCTTGATAATACAAAGGCAGGGCTACATTTTCTACCGCGTTTTTAAAGGCAAGCAAATTGAACGATTGAAACACAAAACCTAAAAACTTATTGCGATAATATGCTGCTTTCGTTTCTGAAAGATTTTTTATAAGTGTGCCGTTTAACCAATACTCCCCTTCATCATAGTCATCTAAAATGCCCAAAATATTGAGCAAGGTAGACTTTCCCGAGCCTGAAGAGCCCATAATGGATACGAAATCGCCTTCATTAATCGTTAAGTCAATACCCTTTAAGACATGCATGGAATTTGCACCAGTGGTATACGATTTATGTATATTCTTTAAAGTTATCATGAAAATGGGAAACAAACTCAAATCTAACGCCAAACTAGGCGAGATAGTTTACAATATCAACAAAAGAGTGTAATTTTATCTTTATTTGTTTCAACACATTGAATTAAGCATTCATTATCTCACAACTCTTCCAATGAAGAACATCTATATATTATCCCTTTTGCTCCTTACATTTTCATTAAAAGCACAAGAAACATGGACCTTACAGCAGTGTATGGATTATGCAGAAACACATAATTCGCAATTGCAAAAAATCAAAAACAACGAATTGCTTTTTAATCAAATTGTCCTTCAGGCTAAAGGAGCAATGCTGCCTTCCATAAATGCAAGTGCCTCTCAAAATTACAATTTTGGTAGAAGTATTGACCCCTTTACCAACGTGTATGTCAATCAACAAGTGCGTTCTAATAATTTCAATGTAAACGGAAGTTTGGTTTTATTCAATGGTTTTTTATTACAGAACACATTAAAACAAAGTAAAGATGATGTAGCAGCTGCGCAGCAAGATATCGAACAATATCGATTGGATATGAGCATCTCTATCGTACAAGCGTATGTATCTATTTTAATGAACGAAGAAATAATCGAGAATTCAAAACGCCAAGCGCTAACCACAAAAGAAGTATATGACCGTATGAATAGCTTGAAAGAGTCTGGTGTAGTTACTAAAAGCAGTGCATTAGATGTGTATGCACAATGGAAAACAGAAGAAGCCACAGTGATTCAATCGAAAAACAATTTAGATCTGTCGTATTTAAATTTAGGACTACTTTTACAGCTTGCAGACCCAATGGCTATTCGTATTGCCAAACCAACAGACCTACTTGATAAAAACAAAATGGCGTATTCAAACCCAGACGAGGCGATGAAAAACGTGATTGATCAAATCCCTCAATTAAAAAGTTTAGAATATAAAAAAGAGAGTACAACACATGCATATTATGCATCCAAAGGTAGGTACTATCCAAGAATAACCTTAAATGGTTCTTTAGGAACAATCTATTCTACTTCTGGGAAAGTAGTAACTGGCCAACAATTTACAGGCACGAAAGTAATTGGGGTAACACAAACAGGTAATGATAATGTATTAACCAATACCTATGCCACGACATTATCCGACAAAGCATATGGAATGCAACTCAAAGATAACTACAGCAAATTTATAGGTGCAACGTTGAGCATACCCATATTAAATGGTTTACAAGTGCGCACTACTGTACATCGCAATCACATTGCTATGACACAAGCAGATTTAGACTACACTATCGCAAAAGTAAGCCTACAGCGCACCATTTATACGGCATTCTATCAAGCGAGTGGCAGCCAATCCAAGTTATCTGCTTTAAATGAATCTTATTCCGCTACACAAGAATCCTTCCGCAATGCCGAAAAACGTTTGGACGGAGGTATTATAACATCCGTTGAATTCAATCAAATCAAGAATACCCTTAGCCAATCTCAATCCAATTTGGTGCAGGCAAAATATGATTTCATCTTTAAAAATGCGATATTAGACATATATTCTGGACAACCAGTTAATATTCAATAGTTCAATAGATTAACTCATAAAATCACTATTCAACATGAAAAACAAGAATCAAGGCATAATTTGGACACTTCGATTTTTAGTAGCGATCCTTTTTATTTTTTCTGCATATACAAAATTGATTCCCATAGAAGCTTTTGAAAAGCAATTGGTAGATCAAGGGATTACCAATTGGTGCTTTGCTCCTATCTTAGCGCGTTGCATTATTTCTATTGAATTCTTTCTTGGTATTGCATTCCTTCAAAATCATTATTTTAAGAAATTTATATTACCTGCAACTGCATTGATGTTAGTTGTTTTCTGTGTTCATCTAATATATCAAATATCAACCCAAGGCAATAGCGGCAACTGTGGCTGTATGGGCCAGATAATACCGATGACCCCTTTACAAGCATTGATTAAGAATATTATTACCTTAGGAATGATGGTTTATATTTATATAAACTACATTAATACAAAAGTTCACCAACACAGATTTCCAACATTCATATTACTTAGCACATTCCTAATTATATTTTGGCAGTACAAACCAGAGTGTGGGTGTGATGCAGGCAATGTATTGGTTGCGCCCGAAACTATGATTATAGAACCTATCATTAAAATAGATACGGTATATATTGAAAAGCCAGTTATTGACACCAAATTAAAAAAAGGAATTGATCCTAAAAAAGTAGATGTAAAAAAATCTGTTGTTGAAACGGTGCCAATCAAAGAAGCAACAGTTGAAATACAGAAGCCAAGTATGCCTAAAACAACATCCATATTTGCAGCTTATAAAAGCTTCAATACGGGTATCACAAATTTAGATTCAGGAAAAAACATTGTATGCTTATTCAATGTAGATTGTGATCATTGCATGCAAACAGCAAAAGATTTGGTGGAGTGGAATAAAGCAAATAAACTGCCGCCTGTATACATCTTATTTTGGGGAGAAGAATCTCAAAAAGAAGCGTTCTTTAAGTTTGCTGGTGGCACCTTCCCTTATGCATTTATTGATGCAGGCAAATTCTTTCGTTTGTTAGACAAAGCACCTTCCCCACCAAGAGTTGTTGTATTAAATGAAGGAAATATTGTTGGCGATTTCACGTCAGAAACATTTAAAAAAGAAGCGTTAAATAACGCAATTAATAAATAAATATGATTAATAAAGCGTTAGCAGGTATTCTATTTTTAAGTATGTTTTTTATTTCCTTTGAAATAAAAAACATACGATCTGTTACGTTAAAAAGAATTGTTATTGATGCAGGACATGGTGGCAAAGACCCTGGTTGTAATGGAAAAACATCTAGAGAAAAAGACATTACCTTGAAAATTGCATTACAATTAGGTGAGCTCATCAAAACAAATATGCCAGATGTTGAAGTAACCTATACCCGGAAAGACGATCGGTTTGTAGAACTTCACGATAGAGCTACGATTGCAAATAAAATCAATGCCGATTTATTTATTTCCATTCACGTAAATGCAGGTCCTGAGCAATTTGCAGGCACTGAAACGTATTGTATGGGTTTACATAAGTCTGAATCAAATATGCAGGTAGCGCAACGTGAAAATGCTTCCATTTTAATGGAGGCTAATCAGCAAGCGAACTACGATGGTTTTGACCCCAACAAACCTGAGTCCTATATTATGTTTTCACTTTACCAAAGTGCCAACTTAACAAACTCAATGATCCTAGCAGGACAAATTGAAGAAGAATTCACAACCTTCAATCAACGCCACAGTCGGGGTGTAAAGCAAGCGGGGTTTTTAGTGCTATGGAAAACAACCATGCCAGCAGTATTGGTTGAAACAGGTTTTCTAACTCATGCTGAAGAAGAAGTGTATCTTAATTCCGACAAAGGTCAAATGCATACAGCCTATGGAATCTATAGTGCAATAGAGGATTACAAGCAAATGATTGAAGCGGAGTAAAAAGGATCCGAACACGATTAAAGGATGGCACTAAATACAGGATTACTTTAGTGGTTAATTTTAACTTAATTTCTTATTTTTTTTTAATTAAAAAGAATTTATACTAAACTGTTTTTTTTTGCACTGTGTACTGACTACTAAATACTTAATATTTAATACTTTTCACTGACCACTGTTTACTGACCACTGACCACTACTTATTATGACCGACTCTGAATTACACACCCTAAAATACCCTATTGGAGAATACGTTAAAATCGTTGCGCCAACTAAAGACCAATTAGCCCTTTTCATTTCAGACATTCATTTATTTCCGCAACGATTGCATGAAGCGGTTGAATCACTGTCGCAATCGCAATTGGATACAAGATACCGTCCTGATGGTTGGACAATCAGACAAGTGATTCATCATTGTGCAGACAGCCATATGAATAGTTTTATACGATTTAAACTCGCTTTAACCGAAGACAACCCTACTATAAAACCTTATTTTGAAGATCGTTGGGCAGAGTTAATTGATGGTAAAATGGCGATTGAATTCAGTTTGCATATTTTAGATGGCTTGCATACTCGTTGGACAGCTTTATTGGATTCCCTTACAGATACAGAATTAGCAAGAACTTTTATGCATCCACAACATCCCACACCATTCAAAATTGATGAATACATAGGCATGTATTCTTGGCATTGCAATCATCACTTAGCACATGTTACAGAATTGGTAAAACGTAGCAATTGGCAATCTTCTATGATTTAATATTTTAAGAATCCTATCATTTGAATATATCCACAAAGAAATATTCAAATGATAGGATTCTATTTTTTAAAAGAGCTCTATTTATTTCTAATATTTTTTTTCAAATCCGTTACCATACGTATTTCTGTTTGTATATATTTTAGAATTAGGGCATTTCTACTCCTAATTAAGCCATTTCTTCAAAAAGATTGCATATGCTACAAGCTAAAACTATTAAAATAATTTTCATGTCTATTATATTCTTAAGTTGGAATATAGTATCCGCACAAGATCAATGTAAACCTGTAGGCTGGGCAACACAAAACGGAGGAGTTACTGGAGGCGGATCAGCTACTCCTACAGTAGTAACTTCCTATGCGGCATTAAAAACTGCGCTTACAACAAAAACAGTAAAAGTTGTTCATGTATCCGGAACCATAACATTTCCTCTAAATGGTCGGATTACCATACAGGATACCGATGGTAAAACTGTTATTGGATTAGCTGGATCTAAAATGGTATCTGTAGATTTAACATCTAGTGGATCTGGTATATTATATGTAAAAAGAACGACGAATTTAATCCTCAGAAATCTAACCTTTGAAGGTCCTGGCGCATATGATGAAGATGGCAATGACAATCTTACAGTTGATGATTGTCAAAACATTTGGGTAGACCATTGCGATTTCCAAGATGGAATGGATGGCAACTTTGACATTAAAAATATGTCTAATTTCATCTCCATTACTTGGTGTAAATTTGGCTACAAAAAGAAGCCAATTACTGGCGGATCTGGTGGATCAAATGATCACCGTTTTTCAGATTTAATTGGCAGTTCTGATACTGCAACTGGAGATGCGGATAAATTAAATATTACTTTTCAGTATTGCTGGTGGGCTGAAGGCTGCGTAGAACGTATGCCCCGTGTACGTTTCGGAAAACTACATATTGCGAACTGTCTATATAATAGCTCTGTTTCAAACTCATGTATACGTGCGGGCTACAAAGCAAATCTATTAATTGAAAGTAATGTATTTATAGGAGTTAAAAACCCAATTGACTTGTATAAAAATGATTTTACCGCAGTAACAGAAAAAAACAACATATTCACGAGTACCAGTGGAGGTAAAACAGGGAGTGGAACAGCTTTCACACCACCATATACATTAGCCATTTCAAATGCAAGTGCTGTTCAAGGCATGGTAACAAATACAACTTGCGGAGCAGGTGCAACAATGGATAGTCCAACGCAGTGTGGTTGCGGAACACAAACGGCTAACAAAATCCCAACAGCAGCTTTAACAGCACCAAGTTCTGGATCAAACACATGTATAGGAACTAGCATTACGATTAGTGCAAATGCACAAGACAGCGATGGCAGCATATCAAAAGTAGATTTTTATAATGGAACAACTTTATTAGGTTCAGACAATACATCGCCCTACTCCATCACATACACTCCAAATACAACAGGTACACTATCTATCACAGCTACAGCTACGGATAATTCTGGAGGAACAGGAAGCTCTGCAGCAAATAAAGTAACGGTATCTGCATTGCCAATTGCAAGCATTTCTTCTGCAACAACAAATTTATGTACAACACCATCTATTGTTTTATCTACTGGTGGAGGGTCTTCTTATATCTGGTTTAAAGACAATAAACAAGTAGGTACTGCTGCAACATTCTCAGCTACGGAAGCAGGTACCTACACGGTAGAAATAACAAACAGTGCTGGTTGTAAAGCACTTTCTGCTGCAAGAACACTTACAGGAACGCCTCAAGCAATACCAATCATAACTACACCTTCTACATCAATCTGTTCAGGAAGTTCCGTTAAATTATCTACAAGTTCTGGCTCCTCTTATAAATGGTTTAATGGCACCACATCAACCGGAACTTCTGCTACTATTGATGTTATTCAAACTGGTGATTATACTGTAGAAGTAACAAATGCAGGAGGCTGTAAAGCTACATCTGCAATAAAAACAATAACGGTAAATGCATTACCAGTAATTACACAAAATGCACAAATCAACAATGGAACATGGACTGCAACGGATAATGCAACCGTATGTGCAACAGGAACAATTGCACTTGGACCTTGGCCAACACAATCAGGCTCTTGGACATGGACAGGACCTAACAATTTCAATTCAACAGTACGTGATCCAATACTTACTAATTTAGCAATTGTAAATACAGGTACGTATACAGCAAGTTATACAGATGCAAATGGATGTAAAGCAAGTAGCGCCTTTAAGTTAACTGTTGCTGCAATACCAACTGCAAGTATTTCTTCTGCAACAACAAATTTGTGTACTGCTCCATCCATCATTTTATCTACTGCTACAGAGTCTTCATATATCTGGTTTAAAGACAATAAACAAGTAGGTACTGCTGCAACATTCGCAGCTACCGAAGCAGGTGCCTACACCGTAGAGATAACAAATAGTTCTGGTTGCAAAGCAATTTCTGCTGCAAGAACACTAACGTCAATACCACAAGCAACTCCGACTGTTTCTTCTGCAACAACAAATTTGTGTACTACCTCATCCATCGTTTTATCTACTGGTACAGGGTCTTCATACATTTGGTTTAAAGACAACAAACAAGTAGGTACTGCTGCAACATTTACAGCTGCCGAAGCTGGTGCATACACCGTAGAGATTACAAATGGTTCTGGTTGCAAAGCAATTTCTGCTGCAAGAACACTAACAGGAACAACACAAGCAACGCCAACGATATCTTCTGCAACAACAAATCTGTGTACTACTCCATCCATCGTTTTATCTACTGGAGCAGGAACTTCGTACATTTGGTTTAAAGACAACAAACAAGTTGGTACTGCTGCAACATTCACAGCTACCGAAGTAGGTGCATACACCGTAGAGATAACAAATAATTCTGGTTGCAAAGCGATCTCTGCTACAAGAACACTAACAGGAACAACACAAGCAACACCAACTATTTCTTCTGCAACAACAAATTTGTGTACGACTCCATCCATCGTTTTATCAACTGGTGCAGGACTTTCTTATATCTGGTTTAAAGACAACAAACAAGTTGGTACTGCTGCAACATTCACAGCTGCCGAAGCAGGTGCTTATACCGTAGAGATAACAAATAGCTCTGGTTGCAAAGCAATCTCTGCTGCAAGAACACTTACCCTATTAACACAAGCAACACCAACGATATCCGCTCCAAGTTCATCTATCTGTGCAGGAAATTCGGTTGTATTAACAACTAGTTTAGGAGCTTCTTACAAATGGTTTAATGGTACGTCGCCAGTAGGAACAAATACTACATTAACCGTTCAAGATGCGGGTGCATATACTGTTGAAGTTACAAATAACAGCGGATGCAAAGCTACTTCACAGGTAAAACAAATTACAGTAACAAGTACAATAACATGGTATGCGGATACAGATAATGATGGTACAGGAGATGTTGCTTCAACAATTCTTTCTTGTACACAACCACAAGGGTATGTAGGAATATCTGGAGACGCATGCCCGAACGATGTCAATAAAACAGCACCTGGTAATTGTGGTTGTGGAAATACCGAAGCATCTTGTATGGATTGTGCAGGCATTCCAAATGGTACTGCATTTTATGACAACTGTTCCATTTGTGTAGGAGGAACAACGAGTAATACAGCATGTGTAACTACAGCAACCCTTAATGGAACGACGGCAAACATTACCGTTGTACCACAACCTTTCGATATTAACACATCTATCTCAATTGCCAATCTTGGAATGATTGAATCAATTACAATTATCAATGCTGCAGGAGCAGTTGTTGAAACAAAGCAACACATAAACAATGAATCCATTACACTTGGAGAATCTCTTGCGTCTGGTTTGTACACCGTAATGATACAATCGGAAACAGGTGTTTATACAACCAAAATAGTGAAGAAATAAAAATTACAAATACTTCCATACGACATCTTGTTTAAAATAAAATCAAGGTGTCGTATTTTTATTCTGGTAGATTATTTTTACCTACTAAACTTAAGAAATAACTCAACCGCATTATCACCCTTTGCTAAGGTATTTAAAACACCTGTAGAATAAGACATGGCAATAGAAATTCTAGAGGTTCCAACATAAATATCTTTCAACCCTCCCATCAAAACCAGCCCCTTTTGATACCTA
>ERZ724508.1214-NODE-1214-length-15906-cov-6.375875_pt1 | contig 15906 bp, 16 predicted proteins | sample MGYA00376041_ERZ724508 | MGnify/ENA primary metagenome ERZ724508 (study PRJEB28724, sample SAMN07190887) | wastewater metagenome | isolation source: effluent of sewage treatment plant in Hong Hong | place: USA: Christiansburg, Virginia | collected 2016-03-01 ...
TGTTAAGCGTGATTTCAACCTAAATAACAACCTCGAACTCAAGGAGATATGGGACCTAAAGCTGTTCGACATCAAGGACCAGATTGAAGAGATCACTGACCAAGCCAAGAACGAGTTGAAGATGGATAAGTCACTCAAGAAGATCATCGAGTTCTGGAAGGTGGTGGACTTTGAATTGGTGCCCCACAAGAACACTTCTGTGAAGAGCCTCAAGATGCTTGACGAAAACTTCGAGACATTGGAGGAGCATCAACTTAACATCAACACAATGCTGCTATCCAAGTATATCGCCTACTTTGAGAAGGAGGTCGAAAAATGGAAAAGCGATCTTGGTAGCATCTACGATATCGTGCAGCTGCTCAGTGAAGTGCAGAAGACTTGGAGTTTCTTAGAAAACCTGTTCATTCAAAGCGAGGAAGTGAAGAAAGAGCTGCCAAGGGAGTCCGAGAAGTTCGTGGATATTGATCGCAATATGAAGGACATCATGGAGAAGGGCTGCGACATCAAGAATATTCTCAAGTTCTGCACCATCAGTGGCATGCTCAAGAAGTTGGAAGCCATTCAGGCCGACCTGAAGGTATGCGAAAAGGCACTGAATGAATTCTTAGATTCCAAGCGTCGAGCGTTCCCTCGTTTCTACTTCGTGTCTGTCAGCGATCTGCTCGATATCCTCTCCAATGGTAACAACCCACTCAAAATCAATCGACACATGAGCAAGATCTTCCAAGCCATTGAAAAACTGGAGCTCGAGGAAAGTGGCGAGAGACCCACGGCTACTGGAATGAAGTCTGGTGTCGGAGTTGAATTTGTAAAGCTTACTAAACCACTGAAACTGCTGGGCAAGGTGGAGATCTACCTTCAAGATATGATCAACGCAATGGTTGAGACGCTGAGAGAGATTGCTGAGAGTTCCTTCAAAGCAATTAAGACTGAGTCGAGGCCCAACTGGCTGAAGAAGGACCCAGCACAGATTACACTACTGGTCAACAACGTTATCTGGTCTCTAGAGGTTGAGTCCTGCTTCCGAAAACTCACTGACGGTAGTAACGTCAACGCTATGGATGAGTTCTTCAAGCGATCAGTGCAACTGCTGACCGATCTGATTAAGATGGTGCAGGGAGATCTGGACAAGACCATGCGTCAGAAGATTATGTGCCTCATTACAATGGATACTCACTCTCGTGATGTTGTGGATATGCTGCATCGACTCAACATCAAGAAGATGGACGCCTTCCAATGGCAGAGTCAGCTCAAGTTCTACTGGCTAAATCACGAAAAGTTCGACGACGCCATTATCAAAATCGCTGACGCTAGTTTCTGGTATTCCTACGAGTACCTCGGTAATGGACCTCGACTAGTCGTTACTCCTCTTACAGATCGTATTTACGTCACTGCCACCCAGGCACTTCACTTGAAGATGGGTTGTGCACCTGCTGGACCCGCTGGAACAGGCAAGACTGAGACGACGAAGGATCTGGCCAATGCCGTGGCTAAGGCCTGCTACGTGTTCAACTGCTCAGGTGAAATGAACTACGAGTCCATGGGTAATATTTACAAGGGACTGGCCTCGAGCGGTTGCTGGGGATGCTTCGATGAATTCAATCGACTGCTGCCAGAAGTACTGTCCGTGTGTTCAGTGCAGTTCAAGAGTGTTACTGATGCTATCAAGGAAAACAAGTCCCGATTTGTGCTACAAGGAGACGAAATTTCTCTGGATAAGACCTGCGGTGTGTTCATTACCATGAATCCTGGTTATCTGGGTCGAGCAGAGCTCCCCGAAGGATTGAAGGCCCTTTTCAGACCTATTACAGTCGTCGTGCCAGATCTCGAGCTGATTTGCGAAAACATGCTCATGGCTGAGGGATTCGTATAAGCCAAGATACTCGCTAAGAAATTCGTAACGCTATACATGCTTTGCAAGGATCTACTGTCCAAACAGCTCCATTATGATTGGGGACTCCGAGCTATCAAGTCAGTACTTGTCGTGGCTGGTGGCTTCAAGCGAAACGAACCAGAAATTGCAGAGCCTGCCCTGCTGATGAGAGCACTTCGAGATTTCAACTTGCCCAAGATTGCCTTTGCTGATCTGGACGTCTTTGCTGGACTGTTGGGCGATCTGTTCCCAAACATCAAGATCCCTCGTAAGCGTGACTTCGATTTCGAAAGGGTCATAGAAACTGCTGCTGTGGATAACGGACTGTATCCAGAAGCTGAGTTCATTCTCAAGGTTGTACAACTCAGTGAGCTACTCGAAATTCGTCATTGCGTCTTCGTGGTGGGCACCTGGATCAGGTAAGACTTCTACCTGGAAGATGCTTGGAAAGGCTCAAGATAAGATCGGTAAGAAGACTTTGATTGTCGACATCAACCCCAAGACAGTCTCCACCAAGGATTTGTACGGTTACAATCTCCCCTCAAAAGAATGGAAGGACGGTCTTCTTTCGAAGATGATGAGACAGCTGTCAGAAATGGCTGATACAAACCCCAAGTGGCTATTGCTGGACGGTGACTTGGACGCAAATTGGATCGAATCAATGAACAGTGTCATGGACGACAACAAGATCCTGACGCTAGCCAACAACGAACGTATTCCCCTCAAGCCTCACATGCGTATGCTCTTCGAAATTCGAGATCTCAGGTTCGCCTCTCCCGCCACAGTGAGTCGTGCAGGTATTCTCTATATCTCCGACGATAGCGGTTACCAATGGCAGAGTTTCGTGAAGAGCTGGATGACTTCCATGCTCAAGAGTGGTGCGATCAGCGAGCAAGTGAAGGGTGACCTCGAAAAGCTCTTCGATAAGTATGTCAAAGGAACATTGTTGTATATCAAGAAGAGTGTGAAGCTGCTCATCAATGTCACCCCAATTTCCATGGTCATTTCACTTTGTGAGGTACTCGCGAACCTGCTCAAGGACGGTTTCACTAACCTTGAGTACGCATTCGTATTTAGTTTGGTCTGGAGCTGTGGTGGATGCCTTGCCGAGAAGGATGGATTTGACTACCGTAAGGAATTCAGTAACTGGTGGAAGTCCGAGTGGAAGACCGCCGTCAAGTTCCCTTCTAAGGGTACAATCTTTGACTACACTGTCGAAAATCCTAAACCCGACAGCAAAGACCCATGCAAGTTCGAAGAGTGGACCAAGACCCTTGTCAATGAAGAAATCGATATCAGCCCTGCCAACATGGGTAACATTACAGTCGCCACCAAAGAAACCATTGCCAACGAGTACTTTATCAAGAAGTTCATTCAAATAGCCCACCCCGTACTGATGATCGGGCTGGCTGGCTGCGGTAAAACACAGCTCGCAAAAGGAATTCTGCGCAGTATTGTCAAGGGCCGCGAAGATAGCTTCGCCTATCAACAGATCAACTTCAACTACTATACCGATGCGAGCTATTTACAAATTCAGCTCGAACAGACTCTCGAGAAGAAAGCAGGAAAACAGTTCGGACCTCCCGGTAAGGTTAAGCTCATCTACTTCATTGATGACTTGAACATGCCACAACTGGACGTTTATGACACACAATCTGCCATCAGTCTGCTTAGGCAACATGCTGATTATGAACATTGGTACGACGTCAGTAAACTCGCTCTGAAGGACATCATCAACACCCAAACCCTTGCTGCTATGAACCCCTCGGCAGGTTCCTTCTTCGTCGATCCAAGGTACATGCGTCACTTCTGGACAGTGTCTATTCCTTTCCCTGATAACGAGTCCCTGTTCCTCATCTACAGCACATTCCTTATGAGTCACCTAAAAAGATTCAAGCCAGCCCTGCAAGAGTTTGCGCCAATCATCATTCGTTCAGCTTTGGTTCTACACCAGAACGTCATCAGCTCGTTCCGTAAGACCGCTATTAACTTCCATTACGAGTTTAACTTGAGGCATATCAGTAACATCTTCCAGGGACTGCTACTCAGCGAAAGCAGCCGCTTCAGCGAACCCGAGAAGCTCGTCAAGCTGTGGATCCACGAAAGTGAGCGTACTTATGGCGATCGATTGGTCAGCCAAGAAAATCTTACCAAATACAATTTAGCAATGTTCGATCTTCTCAAGAAGTCTTTCTCGCGTTTCAACCTCAGCAAGTACTTCAGTAACAACCCTGAAAACTTGATCTTCTGTAACTTCACCCAGGGAATGAACGGTGAGAGGAGCTATGATATGATGCCCAATGAAAAACTGCTGCCAATTATCGAGGAGGGACTCATCGGTTACAACGACAACAACCCTGTCATGAATCTTGTGCTCTTTGAGGATGCCATGAAGCATGTGTGCCGTATTTCTCGTATTGTTACCCCTCCATCAGGGCACGCTCTCCTCATCGGTGTGGGAGGTTCTGGTAAGCAGAGTCTTTCGAGACTGGCAGCCTTCATGATGCTCATGACCACTTATCAGATCACCATCAGTTCTACCTACGGTATGGGAGATCTAAAGACCGACCTACAAAACCTGTACCAGCGAACTGGTGTGAAAGAAGAACCATACATGTTCCTGTTCACAGAGGGACAGATCACAAACGAACGTTTCCTAGTGTACATCAACGATCTGTTGTCTTCAGGTGAAATTGCTGAACTTTACAACTCCGACGAAAAGGAAATTATCATCAATGCCGTGAGAGCAAAAGTCAAGGGTGAAGGTATCCCTGACTCACGTGAAAATTGCTGGAGCTTCTTCATCAGCAAAGTCAAACAGAACCTGCATATGTCACTGTGCTTCTCTCCAGTAGGAGAATCACTCAGAAGACGTGCCCGACAGTTCCCAGCCCTGGTCAACAGTACTGTTATCGATTGGTTCTTCCCATGGCCAAAGGATGCCCTGCTGAATGTGGCTACTCGCTTCTTGTAGAAGGATGAACTGGGAGATGACGCAGTGCGCAAGGGAGTCGTCACTTTCATGCCATACTCTTTCGATATTGTAAACAAGTTGTCAACCAAACTGTACGAACAGGAGAGGAGGTATGTGTACACCACACCCAAGTCCTTCTTAGAACTCATCAAACTGTTCAAGAATATGCTCGAGACTAAGCGCGACAACCTGATTAAGGACAAGGATCGTTATGAAAATGGTTTGATTAAGCTGCAGGAAACTGCTGAACAGGTCGCTATCATTCAGGAAGAAGTGAAGGTCAAGGGTATAGAAGCAGAGGAGAAGAAGAAAGAGGCAGACGAGTTCGCAGCAAAGGTGAAGATCGAGAAAGAAAAGGTCGAAATCGAAAACGAGAAAGCTGAGAAGGAAGCCGCCAACTGCGCGGTAATTAAGCGTGATGTCGAGGAGAAGAAGTCAACTACAGAGAACAAACTAGAAGCTGCTGGACCACTTGTGAAACAAGCCGAAGAAGCTCTCAACTCCATCTCCAAGAAGGACTTCGATACTTGCAAGGCCTTCGCTGCCCCACCTGCTGGTATTCCTGAAGTGTTCGCAGCTACATCCTGGTTGCTTGCTGGTTTCTACAACGAAATCGAAGTTGATAAGACCAAAAAACCAAAGGCCTACGATTGGAAGGCTGCAGCAAAGATGATGAAGAACCCCAAGGCATTCATGACGGCACTGCTGGACTTCAAGGCTATAGTCGATGCTGGAGACGTGCCGACTGCTAATATTGCTTTCGTGAAGAAAGAGTACCTGTCTAACCCTGTCTTCGATCCAGTTATCATGGCCGGTAAGTCAAATGCCGCCGCAGGTCTTTGCTCTTGGGTCATCAATATCGTCAAGTTCTACGACGTTATTCAGGAAGTGGGTCCTCTGCGTAAGTCGCTCGAAGAGGCCAAGCTACAACTTGAGGAAGCTACAGTGAAACTCAATGCAGTGCAGGAAGTTGTGCGAGGACTGAACGAAAAGCTTGCCGAACTGAATCGCAATTTCCAGGAAGCAGAGGCAGCCAAACAAGCTGCTATCAATGAGGCTGCTCGTTGCGCCCGCCGACTCAATCTGGCTCAGAGGCTCGTCAAGGCCTTAGGCAGCGAGAACGAACGTTGGGCAGGTAGCATTGAAACTCTGAACACACAGGTTAAGGTCATCGTTGGTGATGTGCTGATGGCCTCAGCTTTCGTAAGCTACGCTGGACCATTCAACAAAAAATTCCGTGATAACATGATTCAAAACGAATTCATGAAGTACTTCAAGGCCAATAACATCCTTACAAGTGGCAACCTCGACCCCGTCAAGTTACTCACTGACGAATCAACTGCTGCCCGATGGAACAAGCAGAATCTGCCATCAGATAAGGTATCCATCGAAAACGGTACCATCCTCACAAACAGCGAGCGATACCCCCTCATGATCGACCCACAGCTTCAGGGGATTACTTGGATTCGCGAGAAGGAGAAGAACAATAAACTGAAGAGTCTGCGACTGGGTTCCAAGATGATCAACAGAGAGTTGGAAATTTCGATCGAAAACGGTTTCTCAGCACTCATCGAGAACATGGACGAGTCTGTAGATGCCATTCTCATGCCAGTTATTGCACGTTCCTTCATTAAGAAGGGTAAGAACAAAATTCTGAAGTTTGCCAGTAAGGATTTGGTGCTACACAACAATTTCCGACTGTTCTTACACACCAAGCTGTCGAACCCCCACTACCCACCAGAAATTCAGGCAGAGGCTACACTCATCAACTTCACTGTCACGGAGGACGGTCTCGGAGATCAGCTGCTCTACCTTATCGTGCAGAGGGAACGACCTGATTTGGCTGCAAAGAAGATTGAACTCATTACCCAACAAAATGACTTCAAGATCAAGCTCAAGGAACTTGAAGACTAGCTGCTCTATAAGCTTGCTAACGCCAAGGGCGACTTCCTAGACGACATCGCACTCATCGAAAACTTGGAGTACAGTAAGCAGATCTCCACTGAAATCGCAATCAAAGTCGAGATCGCCAAGACTACCGAAGCCAAGATCAACGAAACCTCCGAAAACTACCGTCCTGCTGCTTCCCGAGGTGCGCTCATCTACTTCTTGCTCTCCGATCTGGCCAAGATCCACTCTTTCTACAAATACTCTCTTGAATCGTTCATCGTGGTCATCAACCGTGCTATTGATCTCATCACACCAGGACTCGAGAAGGGCAAGATGAGAATGTTCCCCATCGATGACAAGGGCAACGCTATCATTCCTCCTGAAGAAAAACCTATTCGAGCTGGCAAGAAAAACACCACCAAGATCGAAGGTGCCCCCGAAGGAGAGGCAGCCAGCAAACCTGAAGAGAAGAAAGCTGCTGATCCGAATGCTCCTGCTACAGCCCCCGCAGCATAGGGTGCCGGCAAACCAGCTGAGCAGAAGGAACCCGAGAAGAAAGAAGAGGTACCTGCTGCTGCAGATGCAGCTCCTGCTGGAGATGAAGAGCTCGAAGAGGCAATGACTCCGGAACAGTTGAAACAGCGTATCGTAGATCTCATTGAATCCATTTCGTACTGCGCATTCCAGTACACCCGTCGTGGATTGTTTGAACGCCATAAACTCATAGTGTCAACGATGCTCACTTTCCGTATTCTGTTACGACGCGGAGAACTTAAACCCGAAGAAGTGGAGCATATAGTGATTGGTAAGCAAGATCCATCACCACCACCACTCCCAGAATCACTCAAGAATTTCATTACGGATGCCATCTGGGCTAACTGCAAGGGTCTCGAAATGATACCAATCTTCAACGGTTTGGGTGCTAGTCTGGAAGCCGATAACCTCCAATGGAAGAAGTGGTATCAAGAGGAGCGAGTCGAGGTTGCTGAACTTCCCAAGGCTTTCAAATAACTAGGAAAGTTCCAAAAATTGCTGTTGCTCAGAGCCATGCGACCAGATCGAGTCACTTCTGCACTTAACATGTTCGTGTTTGACTCGATGGGTGAAAAGTATGTGGAGCAACCCCCATTCAATATCCACGAAACCTTTGAAGAATCCGATAAGAAGACACCGATCTTCTTCGTGCTGTTCCCAGGAGTCGATCCCACGCCAGAAGTCGAAAGAGTTGCCGCCAAGTTTGGTATCTCTATTACAAACGGAAAATTCATCAATATTTCTATGGGTCAAGGTCAAGAGGAACCCGCAAGGAAAGCCCTATTTAACTGTGCAGAGAAAGGCCATTGGATTATGCTACAGAACCTGCATCTTATGCAAACGTGGCTCAAGGGCATCAACGGTTTGGAAGGCTTCATCGAACAAACCTATCTGACTTCCCACCCGAACTTCCGCGTCTTCCTCAGCTCAGAGCCACCACCGCTTCCCGAAATGCAGATCATTCCCGAGTCAATCCTGCAGTCGTCGATTAAGGTCTCAAACGAAGCCCCACAGTTCCTCAAAGCCAATCTGCGACGTGCTTACGCTCACTTCGACCAAAAGTTCCTGGATAAGTGCGATAAGAAACCCAACGAATTCAAAGCCTGTCTGTTCGCACTCTGCTACTTCCACTCACTGGTGCTAGGACGCAAGAAGTTCGGTAGTCAGGGCTGGAGTCGAGTCTACAACTTCAACGATGGTGATCTGACGATTTGTGCAGACGTGCTGTACAACTATCTCACAAAGTACGATGTGGTACCATGGGAAGATCTTAAATATATCTTCGGAGAAATTATGTACGGTGGACACATCACCGATAACTGGGATCGACGCACCAACGCCACCTACCTTAATGTACTGCTCAAGCCGGAACTTATGTTACCAAACTTCATTCTGCTGTACAACTTGTTTAAGAACCCCGATCCTTCTAAGCTAGACTACGAGGGCTACAGAAAGTACATTGAGGAGAAGCTGCCGGCTGAGGTCCCACAGATGTTCGGTATGCATCCAAATGCTGAAATCGGTTATCTGACAACAATGTGCTAAACACTGTTCGATACGATTCTATCAGTGCAAGGTGGTAGTGGAGGAGGAGGAAGTGCCAAGGACGACATCGTCATGGCCACTCTGATGGACTTCAAAACAAGAACACCAGTTGACCACTCATTCCTGGACATCACAGCAAAGATCAAAGATAAAACTCCTTCGATTGTGGTATGCTTGCAGGAAGTTGAACGAATGAACCTGTTACTCGGTGAAATCAAGCGTACTCTTGATGATCTCAGACTGGGTCTCACAGGAGCCCTCAACATGACAGACGCTATGGAAAGCCTCCAAAAGTCGCTACAGTACAATAAAGTTCCCGCCAGTTGGGAGACTGTCGCCTATCCTTCCAAGAAGGTGTTGTCTATGTGGTTCAACGAGCTACTCGAGCGAAACAACCAACTCGTGGAGTGGGCTAAGGATCTTATCACACCGAAATCGCTGTGCATCGCATTCTTGTTCAACCCGATGTCCTTCCTCACAGCCATCATGCAAAAGACAGCTCGCGAGAACAACCTGCCCTTGGATAACATGGCACTTGTCACAAACGTAACTCTGTTGAAGACCCCCGAGGAGGTTCCCGGACCTGCTGAAGGTGGATGGTACATTCACGGACTTTGGCTAGAAGGTGCCGCTTGGGAACTGGGAGCACCTGGCCAGGAAGGTTATCTTATTGAACAACGTCAAAAGGAGCTTCACCCGAAGATGCCAATTATCAACGTAGTGGCCGTTCCGCTTGAGAAGAAGAAGGAAGCTGGCCAGTACCAGTGCCCAGTTTACTACACAAGCTTGCGAGGAGCAACCTACATTTTTACTGCCAACCTCAAAATGGAAAGCGAGGACTCAGATCAAAACAAGTGGATCCTGTCAGGAACGTGCATGCTCATGAGCGAAGACTGAGACACCAATGAAACTATATAAATATATAATCTTCTTAGGGTTTCCATCGAATGATTGTAGCTGTGCTGCTGCTGGGGGTTGTTAGGGCCAGCGGATGGAACCCAGCTCGAGAAATGTTAGACAAACCGCTCGAAGGGATGTGTACAGCTGTGCTCAAGGTCAATGGCTCCGATATTGCTATGGGATTCGGTGGCAAAAATATAGTCACTTATCAGCTGGCGGCAGCAATTCTGCAGGTCAACCTCACAGCGAACTATAGCAAAATCAACTCGACTTACTCAACTGACAATGGTCCTTCAGCGCGGATGTACTCCTGTTGCTGCTCAAGTAATTCAACCTACTACTTATACGGTGGCATCAATGCACAAGGGACTGCTCTCGGGGATCTCTGGAAATACAACATATCAACTGGTACATGGACAACTTTGAATGTCGGAAACAGCAAGATCGACTCGGTTCGATCTGGTTGCGTGCTGGTTTGTAGGGGTGATATCTTGTATGTCCTTGGAAGCAACAATTCAAGCCAGGCCAGTCACCACCTCACCATTAACCTGACGAGCCTTACAACATCGTCGTACAGTTTAAAGATGGAGCAGCGGGCAGAGATCACTCGCAAGCTGTGGGACGGAACAACCGAAGTGATATCCTTTGGAATTCAAAATAGCTCTGTACCCATTTCTCTGTTACATCCAGTCGCAACTGCGTTATCCAGGACTCAAGTGCTTGTACAAACTCCTGCCAATTCGTATTTGCTGTAACTTGACCAGGCAACATTCAGAAGGCTAAACAGTACTCCTCCAGCAGATTGCATTCCAATCAATGTGCAAGCAGGAGTGTTGAGTATCTGCAATAAATCCATCGGTATTAGACGTGGTGTGGACTATTCACAACTCGATACAAGCCTTTCATCAGCAACAGTCTCCAACTGGCCAATCAGTCTCACTTCCAAAGCAGTGCTGAACAGCTCTGATGATATCCTGCTGTTAGGCAGCACACCGAACTCCACGGTACTCTATGTGCTTCCGAAAAATAGCTGTGTTGGAGCATACAAGGAGTGTTGGTATGGCTGGCCAATCTGCCAAGATGGATACTACGGTTGGGATTGTCATGCCAGGGATTACCCAAACAGCCTAGTCCTCTATGACAAGAACACCCTCACCTCAACGACTCTACAATGCGAAGGGCATGGGCAATTCAGCAGTAGTAACTCAGGTTGCGCTTGCTCCAGTGGTTATTCAGGTGACAGTTGCCTTACAGTAGATAAATCATCCTGCAAATAACCAGTAACAGCAGACTACCCGTTGGCTATTTGCCAATGTTCTGGAGATACCGTGGGTGGTATCAACTGCTAAGTCAAATTTTGCTACAATGACTGCACGAATAACGGAGTCTGCGGCACCGATGGCATTTGTGTATGCTCTTAGCACTACACCAGTGAAGACTGCAGTATTCTCAAGGTACTGATCAACTTCAGCTGGACTGCGCATCTCGGATGCCTGACACTCATGATTATTGTAGGGTTTCTAAATTGCTGATGGTCCGGTGAATCAATCATTTCTTCTTGGAAGCTGCTACAGAACCTTTTTGACTGGGAGGCTTCTCATTCTTCTCCTTTGGCTTCTCCTTGGTTATCGTTGGAAGCTCACTCTCCGGCTTGGCATGCTGCACATCGATCGGGGTGTTCCAAATAAAAATTGCTCCTTCAGTTCCCACCGAAACTATGGTCTTCTGATCGGGCGAAATTTGAATCTGAATTGATTGTGGTGTTTACCTTCGTAATAGCTCCGGAATGGCCACAGCCTTCATAGTACTTCTGCCCGTCATCATAGCCCCAAATTCTGAGGATGGTGTCTTCACCACCTGTCACAAAGTGTTCACCGGAGTGAGTGATTGCCAAAGCGTTAAGCTCTCCTTCTTCAGAGCCGTCGATCTTTCGAATCACCTGTCCATCGAACTTTTCCCAATACGTAATCTTGCGGTCGCTGCCAGTCGTCAATAACTGGTACTCCTAGGGATGGAACACCACTTGTTTGAATAGGGTTGATTCGAACAAGCAAATTATACGACTATAGCTCTTGAGATCCCAGATAATGCAGCTACCGTCGCCACTCGCGCTGAGTGCTTGATCGTTGTTTCGACTGATTTGGATGGACCAGACTCTGCCTCGGTGTTACTTCAAAGATGCCTACATTGTCTGAGTCTGCTTCCCGATTTTCCAGACTCTCACCTCACCCTCACTTCCTCCGGAGATAACTTTCTGGCAGTCAGTAGTAGCAGTAATGGCAGTAACACCATGATGATGAGCATCATTGATTACGTACAGCAGCTTACCAGACTGGGGAAGGAATGCTCGAATTTTACCATCGGACCAGCCTGAAATGATGGACTTACCGTCATACATAAAAGCGACGGTATTACATTCCAGGTTTGGAACCTGAATGCGCAGAAGTTCCTGTCTATTGTTGGAGTTCCAGATTCGAATATCGTTCATCGAGCAAGTTGCAAATACATCTGAGTAGTTAGCGGGGAAGGCGACATCGTTGATCTTGTCGTAGTGGCAAGTGTTTCTTAGTTCAGGAGCCAGGTTGGTAGTGTTCACCCAATAGATGTTCGACTGCGCAGTACCACAGAAGAAGTGGGAGTAGTCGCCAGTGAAAGCAATCGAGGAGACACCTCCAAGTACTTCTCCCTCCGCAATTTGTTGCATATTCTGAATGGAAATCTTGCCGAGTTTTCCTTCTCCAGACCCTACGATTATGTCTCCGTTAGGCAAAAGCCTAATGGTGGTTATTCCTTGGGAAAAGAGTTTCTTGACTGGTCCCAACCGCTTGTAGATTGCCTTTTCAATACTGATTTCGAACAAATCGCCGGTTTTGCTGCCAACGTAGACGTACGAGTCACTGCGATCGATTGCACAGCATGTGAAGTAGCGCTTGATATTGCCAAAGTTGACATCGATGGAGAGAATCTTCGTTTAAAGCTGTAAGTACTTTCTTGTTGTTCTTGTCGATTGTAAGAATCTGCACACCGTTCTGCAGGACAGCCACTAGCTTGCTGTCAGTGTTGTTGAAGAAGGCCACCTCATGCACAACATCCTTGATAGGTGTACCATACAGACTCTTGCCTGACTCCACGTCCCAGACTATCAGCATGTTTCTGCATAATTCGCAATCCGTACTTGTCTTCGAGGCCGCCCTGGGAAGCTAGCAATCTGGAGTCAAACGAAAACGAGAGGCTGGAAATGAGAACCTTGTGCAGCTTGAGCCTATGCTTGAGACTTCTCTGTTGGAAGTCCCAGATGATAACGTCGGCTTGGAAGCCCATGAAAGTTTTTTGACCACTAGCAACGTATTTCCCGTCTGGCGAGACCCTGATAACAGAGACCTTGTTATCATGACCGCGAAGGAAGGTCTGTTCGCGAGTGAGAACGTGCCTGACGATGATGGTTGAGCCCAACGGGTGAATCAGATGTTCATTGTCGGGGTGTAAGATGAGTCCGTCACGGGTGGAGCCTAGGCTAAGCTTCTTGGTACCTGAGTAGCCGATGACAGAGTTGATTTGAACGTCCTTGTCCATGTGGAAGTTATACTTTCAAATTAATATCCAACCCAGTTCGTTAAGGGAACATGTATCGAACGGCCCTCTACAAATCACAGCTGGCTGTTCATAATACACATCATCATCCCGGCAAGCCTCAGATATACCGTGAACGTTTGTTCCTACCCTTGAGGGCTTTCAGATCCATGAATTCGGTGATCCACGGGTGATTGAGGGCATCCGTCAAGCTCATGCGCTGCTCCTTGAAGGTGATAAGTCCCTGCAGAAGTTACTTTGCCTAAAGTAAAACATCTCTTACGTGATCTGATACGTTGCTCCAGTGGGCGTTGTCCATGCTCAGATTGCACTCAATAGTCATTCGGTTGATCTCCTCTTGAATGACATTGTTGAAGGGCAGGTTACCACTGAGCATGAAGTACATGATGACTCCGAGGCTGAAGTTATCCACAGTCTGGTCGAATTCCTTCATTTCTAGAACCTCGGGTGCGACAAAATTTGGAGTCCCAACATATTTCTCTCGAGGATTGAGGGTTCTCAGTGCATTCATGTAGACTGCAAAGCCGAAGTCAATGATTTTGACCTTTTCGATTCTGTCCCGGTCCTTGTCCTTTCTTCTGCGAATCTGGTATGAACTCAAGCATTACCATAATGTTTTATGGCTTCAGATCCCGATGGATCAGTCCCAAGGAATTCAGATACACTATGGCTTCGATGAGCTGTTTCATTATGATTGAGGCTTCGTATTCGTCCAGGAAGATCTTCTGCTTGACGTACTCGCCAAGATCACCTTCGTCCATCAGTTCAGTAATGATGTAGATGTGAGTCTTTGTCTCAGATTTCTCGACGAAGCGCACTATGGTTGGATGATGACACCTCTCAAGAATGCCGCATTCATGCTGAATCACCTCCCTCTACGGCACTGTCAACTTAAATTTTTCGATTGACTTAATGGCAACTGGCTGGTTGGTTTATCTGTCAATGCCCCTGTAGACGACAGAAAAGTTTCCTGTACCAATCTTCTCTGAGAAGTCATACTTTTCGAGAATGGAAATGCTGAGTAAGTTTAGATCTACCGCTTGAAGAATTTAAGGTGTCGCATCCACTCGGATTGTGTCTATCTGTCCTTGAATAGGTAAGCCTTCTCAGGGTAAACACCGTCACGATGCTTTATTACAAACCCGTACAAGTGCCGTTTATCGAGGTTGTGCTCCTCAACAAAGAGCCCTTCCATATTCTTGATTTCCTCAGGAATGACGCTCGACTGACGCTTGAAGACGAAGATGGTGTTCTTGTAGAACCGAATGAACCTATTTTCCTCGAGCTCTTCCTTTTCATAGATTTACACGCAATTGTCCTGAACCCAGGAGGTATTGCTGATGAATTCAGGGATGCCGTTGGGATCCTCCACCTCCCAGATATAGTTGTGGAAACCTTCGAAGTAGGAGGCGAAGATCTTTTCATGTCCTTCAATGAGCTTGCTGAATTGCTCAACGTTGAGACGGTCTTTATTGATGTCCAACTTCTATTCCTCAAACAGAAAGGTGGCATAGCGACGTACCAGCATTGAAATGTTCGATGAAATCTTGAACTTTCGCTTTGTTTGTGCTAATTCTGCACCGACAAGCGTGCTGCCCGTCCGAAGAGGTGACCTCAATGGCGATCGAGACGCTTGGCTGTTTCTGCTACCGTTATTTTGATATGTTCGTGGAGGAATGCCCAACGGTGGCAAATCTTTCGTTCTTCCCATGAGCTTTGAGGCTTGCATCTTCGTAAAACTTTCAAACCCAGAACCACCATTGGTTGAACCTTGATTCATGGGCTGTGGAGCCATGATGTCGACTTTATCATCGAAATTCTAGCTGTTGCGACGTCGTCTCACATAGCTCTCTCCGTTTTCCTCTTCGTAGATTTACTCAACCTCCAGAATGGGTTTGTTCATGTTCTCATCCTTGAGCATAAACTCCTTATCGTGATGTCCCATCGACTCCACGAATTTCTTATCCTTGAACATTTACCGTAGCTATTCCTTTGGATAGCTGTATAGCTGAGTCACCACCATTCCTACCATCTTAAGCAGTTAGGCATGCGAGATGTTTCCTGATTTGCCGATATCGTAGAAGTCAAACAGTGCTTTGACCTTCTTGCGGAAGCTTCCCTTCACCAATTCCTCTGAGTAACAATACACTGTACCAACCCCATTCCGAAACTCCTCGAACTCCAGGCCTCCGTTGTTATTCTTGTCAAAACGCTTGAAGATCTCGAGACCCCACAGACCCTAAGTGGACGAAGGTGATACGTTGATGTGGAAGAAAATGTAGAAGTTCTCTTTGCTCATAATCTCGGTGGGTGACCGCACAGCGACGTCGTTGTACATGAGCCGAAGTAGCTTCAGCTCGATCTCCTTAACTATGTCGTCGTGTTCGTACATGTTCCCTGTTCGTACTTTCTGTGTTTCTCGACTGGTTGAATACAGCCCATAAATAAGTCAATTAATTATATAAGACTATTGCCGATCTCATTGCAAACATGAAGTTGTTAGGCATTCCAGTCGAACCATGAAGTCGACGGCCTTTTCATAGACAGTCCGTACTCAAAAAGGTTCTCTCACTCACTCTTTGACTATGAATTGCCAATT
>ERZ724508.1215-NODE-1215-length-15903-cov-11.596605_pt1 | contig 15903 bp, 12 predicted proteins | sample MGYA00376041_ERZ724508 | MGnify/ENA primary metagenome ERZ724508 (study PRJEB28724, sample SAMN07190887) | wastewater metagenome | isolation source: effluent of sewage treatment plant in Hong Hong | place: USA: Christiansburg, Virginia | collected 2016-03-01 ...
GGTTTGCGGATGAAGGGGTGAGTGGAAAGACTCATGCGTCCTTACGCCCACAATTCAAAGCTTTATTAAGCCAGATTCGTGATGGGGAAATACTGGTCGTAGCTAAACTGGATCGTCTCGGTCGTGATGCGCAAGATGTGAATGCCACTATAAAAGCACTGGCAAAACGTAAAATTGAAGTCATTATTTTACAGTTGGGTAAGTTAGACGTAGCTTCACCATCAGGAAAATTGATGCTTCAAATGTTGGCCGCTGTTGCTGAGATGGAGCGTGATTTATTAGTGGAGCGTACACAGTCAGGATTAGCAAGAGCCAAAAGAGAAGGCAAGGTGTTGGGTCGCCCTGTAAAAACGACACCGAGTCAGCAGGCCGAGATTATCAATCTGCGAAAAAACGGCGCATCCATTAGTTCGTTGTCTCGTGTTTACGGTGTATCACGAGCAACGATTATGCGTGTGACAGGTGAGGTGTCGGTTTCAAAATAACGCCAGCCCCCGTTTTGGTTCACTCTCCATGTAGATGTGTCACGAATCACAGAATTACTGGGTTATGGCTTATCAGTGCGAAAAATTGCTAAGGTGCTTGGATATACAAGTCACATTGCATTAAATACCTATATCAACAAGCGTGGACTACTGCTTCAGGCGGTCAAAACTTCGGTCGGATAGCATCCAGTACGGTCATTTTTAAACGAATCGGAATTTTCGGCGGTTTGGGCTTACATCCCCAGCTTGCAGTCGTTGGTGGATCGCTTGGTAGAGATACTACGTCAACGCGCGGTATTACATGCCGATGAAACGCCTGTGCAGCAATTAGACCCGAAAGCGAAATTGGGTGGAACGAAAAAAGCCTATTTATGGGCGTATCGCAGTAATTCGTTGGATGGCAAAAGTCCTATTGTCGTGTTTGATTATCAAACCAGTCGTGCAGGTCATCATGCCCGTGAGTTTTTACAATATTGGCAAGGGCATTTGGTGGTGGATGATTATGCGGGGTATAAGGTCACCGAGGTCGGCTGTTGGGCGCATGTGCGGCGTAAGTTCTTTGAGTTGCAGGTGGCCAATCAAAGCCCCATGGCAGCGGAGGCGTTGCGACAGATCGGTTTGCTGTATGAGATTGAGCAGCGTGGCAAAGACTTGTGTGTGACGGAGCGACAGGCATTACGACAAGCAGAACGTGTGCCTGTGTTGTTGTTGCTGCACGAGTGGTTACTCGAGCAGGTGCGAACGATTGCGCCCAACAGTGGAATGGCGAAGGCGTTAGCTCATGCGCTAAAGCGTTGGCCCAGTTTGGTGGTCTATGCGCAATCGGGCGATATACCCATCGATAATAATCCTGTGGAAAACTGTATTCGCCCGATTGCACTGGATAAGAAAAACTGGCTGTTTGCAGGCTCTGAACGAGCAGGTTGTCGTGCTGCGGCCATCCAAAGTTTATTGGCAACGGCTAAGCTCAATGGCTTAGAACCGTTGGCGTGGTTAACCACTACGCTTGAGAAATTACCGACTTGGCCGAACAGTCGTATTGATGAGTTGTTGCCGCTATGGTCATTCTTCGCTCAACAGGCATGATTGAATGGCTTAGGAAAGGTGAGGCGGTTGGACGCTTACAAAACAGTGAGAGAATCTTACTGTCTATTTCATCGGAAAGTTGGGTTTGGTTCTTCTTCACCAGTTGTGGTTCAAACGTGCCAGCGCGATCGCGCGGAGTATCCAGTTCAAAGCTGCCTGAACCCGTTTTCATCGTTTTGCGGGTATAGCCGTTTTTACGGTTCAGCTGTTCATTTGACTGTTCTAAATAGTCGGACAACTCCGCTTGAAGTGCCGCTTCGGTCAGTTGTTTAATCAAGGGCGTTAAAATGCCATCTGTGCCTATTAGCTTTTTACCTGATTGCAGTTGTTTTAGCGCGTCTTCAAAATTAAATGATGTCATGTGTCAGTTCCTCTTCATCTCTGAAATTTAACGGAATGACACAGATTTATGAATACTCCCGAAAAAAACTCTTAAAAACACCATAAATCATTTTAATTCGTTATATTTCATATAGATAAAGATTCCGCGGTTTCGGGCTGACAACCCCCATAGCCAAGTGTCCGTATTTATCGGGCAGATCAATATGCAGAATATGTAGGATCACTACAACTCTCCGGATGCTGGTACATAGACCAAGCGAATATGAGCATTATTGCTTTTATACTCAAAGTTGCCATAACCATTGTGAAGAGCAACAATCCACGCATTTTTATCAAGACCAGGAGCAGCTAGCGACGACCAATACCCTATCAAATCTATCGGTAATGAGTGAAAATAGCTGCTGTGTATAGGCCACTTAAAACTCGCAAAAGGATGTTGATACACTTGACTCGTGACTAATGTTTTTAACTGGACAACAGTTGGCATCTTCCAATTGCTATGTCCACAGATACCACCACCTTTATTTACTGCATCCACGTACGCCGACGTATTACATGAACTGAGAGTATTTCCACACGACTTACCTAAAGGCTCGCCATTTTCATACTCATGTCGATCTTGATAACCTACCGAACCGCCATTCGTTTCCTGATTTGGGTCGTACCATGTATATGTCCAATTTTTATCCCGTAAACCGCCGTTGTTTGTTTTTTCTTCCCATATTAATTTTGTTTTATTATCTAATACACAATCCCAATGATTTGCACTTTTAGGTAATGGCTTACCATTTGCGTCTAACTTGGTATAAGCCTCTTGAGGCTCGGTAGTTAAAGCGACAACTGGTGTTATCTCTACAGGCGTTGGAGCAGTGACAACAGGTGTTACCTCTACAGGCGTTGGAGCAGTGACAACAGGTGTTACCTCTACAGGCGTTGGAGCAGTGACAACAGGTGTTATCTCTACAGGCGTTGGAGCAGTGACAACAGGTGTTATCTCTACAGGCGTTGGAACAGTGACAACAGGTGTTGTCTCTACAGGCGTTGGAACAGTGACAACAGGTGTATATTTTTCTAATCGTATTTTAGCCACTTCCGCAAACTGTCCCTTTGGGTATTTTTTTAGATAGGCTTTAAACTCGCGGGGGTCTGTGGAGTCTTGAATACTGCTCCAAAATATTAATTCTGCTCTTAGTGTGTCTGGTGGAACTGGAGCAGGAGATGATGTTTTTTTTGGTTTTTCTGGTAGATTTGGAATAAATCCCGCCCATGCGGGTAGACACTGCAATCCAATACATAAACAGAAAAATGCTATTTTTAACATCAACATACCGTGCTGTTTGCGCTTTTGGTATATCTTAGCGCGTAATCAGGAAGATAGTGGTGTATAATACCATCGATCAATATGCCATGTTTAAGAAGATTAGCCGTCATCCAGTGATCGACCTCTTTAAGAGCCATTTCCTGAAGAAAGGTTAGGTCTTTATCATTTGGTGCAAGTATTTTCTGTTCTTTCAATGGGCTAGTGGCCGTAATCGCTCCCCCCATTGTTCCATGATGGCCTTTAAACTCTTTTTTATCTAAGCGACTATCGTTATGTGGTTTTGTACCACAATTCCCAAAATCAAAAGTCTTCTCACCAGCAACGAACTCCGTTCTAGTCAATGATTTGTTTTTACTATCTTTCTCTATTAGAGCTGGTAAGTCTCGACAAACGCCAGTAGTAGTATTTGTAAAAATTACGACTCCATTCGCTGTAGGTAGAACTTTTTGACATCGATTAGTTAATAACTGTAATGGTTTTTTATAATATTCCACAAGTGTTCTATCTCTTATTGCATGATAGCACTTCTCAACATTATCAGGTATTTCGTCAAAATCTTCCCCAACAATAGGCACACCCCTATGAGTTCGTGCTACTGCATCAAACAAAAACATCGCTTTTACTTTGATGCCTTTCTCTTTTAATTTTTGTGCAATATAAATAACCGCACATCCTCCCCTGCTATGTCCTGCTAAAAATATATCATCTAACTTTTGATCTTTTGGTCTATTATTTGGGTCAATGAACATAGGGCCTGTTGTTCCAGTATGATAATAATTCATTATCTTTTCCAGCATTTCATCCGCTATGTCGAATGTATTAAGTCCATCTACTCTAGGTCCTCTCATATACTCTGCTTGCCTACCCAACTTTAAGTAAAGCTGATAACAAAAACCACGGCTCATATCTGCCATATATGTTTTATCGGCTGTTTCACCCGTTCCATCAATAATAAATATCATGTAAACCACCACTTACTTACACTAAATGTAAGCCTAAACTTAGTTAATTTTAACAATCGGCCCTTTAATGGTAATGCCAGAAGGCCCTAACTCAATTGTTGACGGCCCTGCTTTTAAAGTAATTGTAGTACCTGCTTCAATGGTAATCGTTTGGCCCGCTTTAATCGTAATATTTGTACCCGCCTTTAAACTTTCTGCCTGACCTATATCAACTACCCGATTATTAGCAACCTTAACTGTATCGTTATTACCAATTTTCACCGAATGATTATTTTTAATATCTTCGGTCACGTTATTATCAACGGTTATAGTTACATCATGATTCACCTGAGTCATCACATCGTGATTAATTAAGTGCTGTAAATCCTTCTCTGCCCGAAGATAAATCAACTCACTGCCCTTTTTATCCTCAAAAGACAATTCATTAAAATTATCTGCACCTTGCTTACTTGATAACGTCACCAAACCTGTGCGTGTTTCATTAGTTTGAATAGAATGTTTGCTGCGATTAACATCATTATAAACTGAGCCGATAATAAGAGGACGGTCTGGATCTCCTTCCTCAAAGGCTACAATGACTTCATCACCCACACGTGGAATCGCAAAAAAGCCACGCTTTTTACCTGCCCACGGTTGAGACACACGAATCCAACAACTCGATTGTTCATCGGGCAGTCGATTGCCGTTACGATCCCAATGAAATCGAACTTTGACTTGCAAGTGGTTATTACTATATATCTCGCTTCCATTTGGCCCAGTCACAATAGCGGATTGCAAACCTTGAATACACGGCTTAGGTGTAGTACGAGCGGGGCGAAAAATCTGCTTTAATGGAATTGCTTTAAAACGGTTAGAGAAACTGGTAACACTGCCACCACCACTCTCATAAGCATTTTCAGTCAGTTGAAAAGTCACAGAGGTAATTAAAAACTCATCATGTATATCTTTCCAGCGAAGTCCTGCCAATTTAAAATAATATCCCGATGCAAGCTCTAAGTTGGTGCTTGATCCTGTGTATACACAATACCCCGTATGCAGTTCTTCAGCTCTAATTTGAGCATAATCTTTACCTTCGGCTTTAGTCACAAACTCGCCTGGGTAATCATAAATTTCGGAATCAGGACGTTTAACACCATGACTACCCGCATGATGCACTTCTAAAAACCGTTGGGCTTTCTCCAAAGGATTAAAATCTGCAAGTACATATTGACTCGGTTGTATTGTTTTCTCCATTGACCAAGAGGAGACTACTTCGTGCTCTGGCAAACTGGGGTGAGTTAAATATTGCAAAACTTTTTTGGTTGGTAAGGAGTCACTTATATCTGATGAATCACACAGAACCATCTCATGCCCCTTATCACTGTGTTCAAAGTAAAAATAAATGCCTTCTTGTTCTAATAAACGACAAAGAAAATTAAAGTCTGTTTCTCTATACTGTACAGCGTAGTCCCAAACAACCTCGGACGAGATGGTTTCGTCTCTTATCGAAAATCCTTTATATTGCGGCTCTTTAAGAACCTCTTTAAAAATATCCACAACACGTTTTTTTTGAAATATTCGACAGTCCGAGGAGCGGGTTAGAAACCATAACCAGCAATGTGCCTGCAAATGATAGCGTGTTAAACGCTGTGTACCATCATCAGCGGCTGAACGATTAAAGCCTGTAACATAAGCAAAAATAACGCGTTCACGCTGGCCTGAAAAATTAATCGTTATAACGACAGGCTGACCTAAAATAGACTCTGCTTGTATGTCGTACTTTTTGGAAAGCAATGATAAGTCATAACTAGACAGGCGGCTCAACTCTTCATGTCCAGTCATGGACTCGAACACAAAGATATCCTCTAATCCAAGGATTTTAACAGTAACAGAGTACATTGCGTGTACCTTTTGCGATTTATGCTTTAGATGTTATTTAACTTACACAATAGCCTTCAATTGTGGAAAAAACACAAACATCAGCCGTGTAAAAACGACTGATGTTTCGATGAAAGTATCTGCGTAAAGCCTCTGATGTCAATTATAGGTCGAAGCTAAGCAAAAAATCTTGCTCTTTCACAGACACCCTAATTACCTCCAAAGGTGTTCCTTGACTCAGTCGAGAAAGGTACTCATGACTAATACGTGGCAACAAGGTATTAGTTAGTATGGCATCAACCATCCGACCACCACTCTCCACCTCAGTACAACGACTTACAATCAATTGTACCGTGTCCTCATCATACTCAAACTCGACCCCGTGATTTTCTTCGACCCGCTTTTTAATACGATTCAGCTGTAAGCGCACAATTTTCTTCAGCATTTCTTGGGACAACGGGTAGTATGGAATCACGACCAATCGCCCTAATAAAGCAGCAGGAAAAATATCTAACAAAGGCTCACGCAGCTCGGCCTCTAATTTTTCGGGGTCTGGTTGAACAGTCCCTTCTTCACAACGAGCCATAATCAGCTCACTTCCTGCATTAGAGGTCAACAGAATAATGGTATTCTTGAAGTCAATAAAACGCCCTTCACCATCTTCCATATAACCTTTATCAAAAACCTGAAAGAACATTTCATGTACATCAGGGTGAGCTTTCTCCACTTCATCAAGTAAAACAACACTGTAAGGCTTGCGTCTAACAGCTTCTGTTAAAACACCGCCTTCACCATAACCCACATACCCCGGAGGAGCACCTTTCAGCGTAGAAACCGTATGAGCCTCTTGATACTCACTCATATTGATTGTAATGACATTCTGCTCACCGCCATACAAAGCCTCCGCTAAAGCTAAGGCTGTTTCTGTTTTACCAACACCTGATGTGCCACAAAGCATAAACACGCCCACAGGTTTATTGGGGTTATCAAGCTTTGCTCGCGAAGTTTGCACACGCTTCGCGATCATATCCATCGCATGTCCTTGACCTATAACACGGTTATTTAAGTTGTCCGCTAGACGTAGCACCGACTCAATATCATCTTTAACCATTCTACCAACAGGAATGCCCGTCCAATCCTGCACAACGGCGGCTACTGCTTGTTCATCTACGGTAGGTAAAATAAGTGGTTTATCGCCTTGCAATAACAATAGCTCTGCTTGTAACTCGGCAAGACTCTTAATAACACTCTCAGAGTCGTCACTCGTTGATGCATTTTCTTCCGTAAGTAAGTCAGCACGTAATGAAAGAATTTGATCAACCACACGCTTTTCATTTTGCCAACGTAGCGTAAGCTCTTGCAGTCGAATCTGCTCCTGAGCTATATCATTATCAACACTCTCTTGGCGTTCTGCCACATTAATACCCACACGCGCTTCACGTTGAATGATATCGCGCTCAACTTCAAGCAAACTAATTTTACGTTGACAATCCTCTACTTCTGGTGGTGTTGCATGTTGACTAACGGCAACACGCGCACAAGCCGTATCCAATAAACTCACTGCCTTATCAGGTAATTGGCGTGCGGGAATATAGCGATGAGACAATCTCACTGCTGCCTCTAATGCAGAGTCCAGCAGCAGTACACGATGATGTTTTTGTAACACAGCAGCAACACCGCGCAACATACCAATCGCTTTCTCCTCTGAAGGCTCTTGTACTTGAACCACTTGAAAGCGACGAGTCAATGCAGGGTCTTTTTCAAAGTATTTTTTATATTCATCCCAAGTAGTCGCTGCAATGGTGCGTAACGTACCACGCGCCAATGCGGGCTTGAGTAAGTTGGCTGCATCACCCGTTCCAGCTGCGCCACCCGCACCAATCAAGGTATGAGCTTCATCAATAAACAAGATAATGGGATGTGCTGATGATTGCACTTCATCAATCACTTGTCGTAGGCGAGCTTCAAACTCTCCTTTCATGGACGCTCCCGCTTGCAACAGTCCAATATCTAATGCACAGATATCAACATTTTTTAATGCAGGAGGCACATCGCCTTTAGCGACTCTTAGTGCAAATCCTTCTACCACCGCCGTTTTACCTACGCCAGCTTCACCCGTCAGAATCGGATTGTTTTGTCGACGGCGCATTAAAATATCAATAATTTGGCGAATTTCGTCGTCTCTACCCGTGATGGGATCTAATTCGCCATTACGCGCTTTTTCACTCAAATTAATTGCATATTTAGCCAACGCTTCTTGCTTACCCATTTCTGCAGGGGCATTGCTTGTATTAGCCGTTTCATTATCTTTTAGTTGTAACCCGTCTTTAGCACCTTGATCTGACTCAGGGCTACCCGCAACGATGTCATTCAATTGATCGCTAAGGGCATCAATTTTAATTTTACGAAACTCAGAGGACATCGCCAACAACGCATTTTTTAAGTTAGGCGTTTTTAGCAGTCCGATCAATAGATGTCCGCCACGTATGGCTGATGAACGATAAAGTAGCGAGCTGTAAACCCAAGCTTGCTCTATCGCCTCCATAATTTGCGTTGAAAAATCAGATATAGCCGTTGCACCGCGCGGAAGCTGGTCAAGACTTACTGCCAGATCTGTGACTAAGCGAGATGTATCTAGCTCAAAATGGCGTACAATTCGATGTAAATCCGAATCTTGAACCTGAAATAACTGATTCAACCAGTGTGATAACTCCACGTATGGGTTGCCACGTAACTTACACAACGTCGTCGCAGACTCTATACCTTTATACAAAATAGGATTTAACTTACCAAATGCCGCACTACGTGGAATTTCAGCCATAACTCCCTCTACTCTTCGATTTGTTGTTGGTTTGATGTTTATACTTAACTAAAAATGAAATACCATATTATTCATCTATAACACAACCTCGTCGTACTTTTTCGCTTTTACCAAGCCAACTGTCATAGCCTAAACGGAACTTCCCTAACTCAGATTTATGATCAAAGTTGACCACCAATTGAATAACTGTGTTAATAGAAAATCCAACAATTTTATGAATTAATTGATACAAGGCATCCCGACTAGAAGTATTTTCCCCTTTTAATCCTTTGGGCAGCAACTCATCATATTGATCCTTAGATAATGGCCCGATTTCAATATAAATTTGGCTCTGAATCGAAAGAACTCGTCTGCCAAGTTGACTATCAACACCTAGCTGAGACATTGACTTTCCTAACAAAAAGAATTGATCATCATCTTTATTTAGCCAACTGGGTATATTCGCCTGAACATGGACATTTGCCCCAGTAAAATGCTCAACAACACGGATTAAGGTATTTGTGGTTTTTGTTCTACTGGCCAATAATCCAGCAAATGTTTGATCAAACTCTTGCTTTTGAGTGTTTGTTATTTGTCTTGTAACATCAGTGGGAGTACTAATATATTGCGGTGGCAACCCCGTCAATTGTTGTAAACGAGAACGATAGTTAGGTTCTTGTCTATCCAAAAAATCAGCAGTCGGCTGGGCTAAACGCCAAGTCCGATAAAACAGACTGAGCATTCGATGATGAAATATATCAACAAATCGCGTAAAAACCGGATCTCTATGGTATTTTTTTCGCTCTATTGCATATTCAGTCAAATGCAAAGGCAATGGCCCATTGGCACCAAAAACACCAAAAAAGTACTGCATTAACCAAGGAATACCCTCTTGATGAGTTGACTGATCAATGGCTGCAATTTCTTGTGATGAAAAATGTACTGATGGTCGTTGCCCTAATCGTATAATTTCTTCTCGCGGACGGCCTAACTCACCTATACGTTTAACAGGCGGATTAGCGTTCGCTTCAATTAACAATAACGCAGCAAACCAATCGTAGCTGCGGGGGCTATTGATTAAGCTTTCTGGTAGCTTTGACAACCTAACTATATTAGAGGGCTGTTGCCCAACCTCGCTGGCCATCGCTTGATTTCTCCTCGCTGTAACGACTCAACGACTGTTTCCACAAATGAGTTTATTGTTGACATTTGCGAGAATAACACTTCTAAGACTTTACCAAACATAAAACCACCGCCGCCTTCAAATAGACTTTCATCTAATGTCAAACGAGCTTCCACGCCTTGAGCATATACAAGCGGCCCTGATAATGGAACTCGACGCACAACGCGCCTAAAACTTAAGCGACGAACAGCATCTATTTGGCGCAACGCAACATCATCACCACTTGTCACATACAACCTAAGGAATTGACGGATAGCATTTGCAGCAACTTCTGGCTCTGCATCAATCATAGATAAGTAATTTAACGACAATAAATTGATCAAACGCCAGCTAACAATACCTTCAGCTAATGAAGGTCTAGGCACAGTGGGTTCGATTAAAAAACGAACTGTTGTTTTTACAGGTGCTTCTTGCAGACTTAAATCCGTGTCGAATACCCCTCTTTTGATGAATAAAGGTAGATCGCGATTTGAGCAAAGTGCCTCGACCGATAATTGTCGTAAATGTGGTGAAAAAGGCAAGCTTTCATGGTCAACAATTGACAAAAAAACCTCTGAACCCGCATAACTTACACGCTTTTCTCGTAATGTCTCAGACTGGGAAAGCGTTCTTTTTTGTCGCTGGCTTGCATAATATGCGCTCGGCTGACCTTTTGCCATGCTTCCCAAAGGACTACTAAAAAATGGCTGAAAAACCACCTCATTACCCTGTTGTGTATCAATGCCCGTGACGCGATTAATCTGAATAATCTCAAAATCAGATGTTCGTGTTTTGTCTGGAATAATGTGAAATTCTCGCTGCTTTTCGGAAACGAATACACGGTCGCAATGATGGTGGAATAAATTGACCACAGGTGTACAATTCAATCTAAAATTACTCGCATCAACAGTACTAATGAGTTCATCTTGAATGCGATTCAGCAGAAAATAAATATCACATCGGGCCGAATCAATACGAGCAAAAGCAACGTTTAATCCATCTAGTGAGAGAAACCTAAATTTCTGCGGGAGTACAAAATATTCTTTTATCAATCGATGCCCAGGAAAGGAGCGAGTGTTGCACGGGAATAAAGCTTCGTTATCATTCAAGCCCATCGGCGTAATTTTAATAGCATCGCAGACAGGAGATATCTCTACTGATCCGTCAGGAACTACGACTCCACACACTCGCGCTAACAAATGCTCATAAATTCGACTAGCAATCACATCATCACTGGCCAAGAATAATTTTAGATCCGAAATCGGCAACTGATTAAACTTTAAGCCAGCTCCAGCCTCCAAAGTCAATCGTAAACTACCTGCCAAACTAGCACGGCTCACTCGTCCTTCTACAAATTTAGGAATAAAAGGTGAGAAAGTTGCATCAATGATTTTAATCGGCCACAGTGTTGTCTCCATGGTTGTTTGAAACTCACAATGCGTTCTCATCCCTTTTTGATAAGTCGTTGTTAAGACCGAGCCGCGCGGTAAAACAATGCCTCCTGCTAGTGCTGAGTCGTTAGTGTCTGACTCTATTTCCACGATTGCCGTTGAAGGGGTCGGTTGTAAATAATCAGGGTAAATCATATCTAGCAAGTGCTGAGTGAACTTGGGAAACTCTTCTTCTTGCTGTAAAGTAATACGAGCGGATAAAAAGGCAAATGACTCAATCAAACGCTCAACATGTGGATCGGGTAAATCCACATTATCTAATGAAAGTTTTGCCGCAACTTTTGGATACTCTTGTGCAAATTCACGTCCCATCTCTCGAAGATATGTTAGCTCGCGGTTATACGCATCCAATAAACGAGGATCCACAGTTTATACCTCCATCAATACGACTTCACCCGTATCTAAATCGATTCGCGATAATATCTCTAACGCATCTAAACCTACCGATGTTTGCATAAGTGCCTTTATTTCAAATGATAAAATTCCTACTGCTTGATCCTTATTAGCGTTAGTCGCACTTACCACGATAGTGTCAGGTAATAATCTCGGTTCAAATCGCTCTATAGCCAATCTGATTTGTTCTTGTATATAACCTGAGTGAAATTTATGCCTTGTTGCTCCAGCAAAAGGAGGTAAGCCGTAATTCAGGACGCTGCTTAAAACCACCTTAGAAATGGCAGTGTTCTGTGTGTCGGGAATACTAAATGCTGTCGTTGCATTAAAAAGCCATTGCAAATCACGAAGAATTTCTTCTCGCTCATTTCGAATAGAGTCACGCTGATTGCTATCAGATATATCCTGTCTAAGTGAAGATAAAAGAGACATAAAATAACCCTACCTCACAAACATTATGTGCCAGTCAACTCAAAACAAGACTTATTAAACGCTAAATGCTTTTTTAATCACTTGGTCCAGATTAGCATGGCACGCGGTATGTGTTTTTTTATATTGAGCCCAACATTTAGCATCTTTCTGTATTTGTATTTTTATACCAATACCTCCTATTTTTTCTACCTCTTCCTCAATTTTTTGGGGGGAAAGTTGTTGTAAAACATGCTGACAGGCATATTGAGGCACAGTCAACAAACGACGATTATGATCAATAACATCATCCGATGCTAAATTAATAGCCTTGTTATAATTCATAAAGCCGAGCACAGGCTTGCCCAGTAAAAAATTCAAAGCAACAACAACATTAGGCGAAATTTTGAGAGGGTTATTAGCGTCAGTACTTAATCCAGTCCTCCCATCCCCCATTTCATCTTTGACTTCCGCGCGCAAGCGTAATAGTGTGATAATTAAATCCACACTCTTGTTTAATAATAGCCCTACACGTTGTACAAGCTCTTTATCATCAACTCCTACTATACGATCAGCATCAACGCCCAATGCGTCAATTAATAATTTGGTAATCACCTCCTCGTTATTATTGCTAATAGAGTTAGACTCTTTTGCTATGGACTCGCTCTCGGCTTTTTGTGAGAATGGTTCATTAATGGGTTGTACATGATTTATGCTCGATACCCCTATCTCCACAGGTTTAACTTTAAAGTTTATCCAAGAATCATTAAAACCATGAGGATCATCATTTCTTTCAAGCGGATTACTTACAGGCAACCCAGATATGCCCAACTCTGCAAATGGATTATCATCCACAAGTGTATGTCTATTAGACGCTTGAGTGTGCGAATTATCATTCTTATCAGTGAAAGGCTCATCTAATTCTGCAAATGGATCGCTTGGCACAAACAGATTGCTACTAGGCTGTTGAATGTTCGAATTTTTATTCTTATCGGGGAAAGGCTCATCTAACTCTGCGAATGGATTACTTGGTTCAAATGCATGACTACTAGATTTAGATTGTTGAGAGTTAAAATCAGTATTCGCCGCGAATACCCCTCCCAGTGCGGAAGGTGAGTCATTTGGTAGCAAAAAGTTATCACTCGGCGAATTAAAACCAAATGGATCATCGGACGATAGTTTCTGAGATGAATGGCTTTCTGGAACAAGCAAGCCAACTGGTGCAGGCACAACTGGTATATATTGAGTACTCTCAGTGTCAATCTCTTTCTCTAATGCAAGTTCATACTCTCCAATAATAATTCGTTCACCCAGACTTAAAATATGCTTTTCACCTGGCTCCACATCTCGATTATCAATCTGAACACCATTTGTTTTGCTGACAACCCATAAAATCAAATTCCCGCCCTCAGAAACAATGCGACAATGCTCTCGGGAGACGAAGCGCTTCGGGTCAGACAAAACTAGGCTACACTTCTCTTCTCGACCAATTACGACAGGAGCGTTGCCTACTGTGACAGGCTGCAAAGAAATTTTGCCTGCAACAGCAGAAGGAAATTTGACAATACAGAGCTTTAAAGTCACGGCTTATCTACCATCAAGAAACATAAAATAATGCGTGCCATTCTACACGTACCTTCAATTATTTCATCAATCATCTTCTGAGGTTTTTTTGCCGCTCAAATGACTAATTGTGTCATAAGCATCTGGCGATAACTCTTTGATGATTTCCATAAAATCCATACCCAATAATCGTTGCCCTCGACGAATAAACAATGGTGCGGGATGTGCTGGCTCTGTTTCCTCAAGAAAAAGACAAACTTTTTCTAAAATTTCAACAACATCCGCTCTAGATTGAATAGATTGGGGCTTAACAGCAACTTGTGGAGATTGAACAGTGTTAGCTATAGGAGACGTCTGTATCTCTGATGGTGCTGTTGGCTCTACCAAAGTAGGTTGTAGAGCTTTATTAAAGTACGGTAATATTAAATTCAAATCATCAATAATGTTTTTGAAGTTTGGTTCGTCTTGTGATGACTTTTCCCTGAATATATCTATTACTCTGTTAATTGAAGCTAAAGCGGAGCGAATCGCCTCTGAGACTGCCTCTGCATCACTTGTATCTGCGTCATTTACTGCCATTTGTAGCTGATTAGAAGTTAGTTTTAACTCATCAGTTTTGGCTTGAAGCTTACCTGCGGCAATGTAAAACGCTCTTAAATTGAGGGTTAATCCATTTTTATTCTTTAATAACGGACATCCTCTCAAATAATCTAAGGTTTGGAATCGGTCATTTAAAGCTGCTAGAGAGTTAACTCGACTCATAAAGTCGCCAGGCTCATCGGGTAGAGGATGAATACTCTCCCAATATTTTTCTAATAACGCTTCTATTAATTTAAAGCCTGTAGCCAACCCATAAACACCGTGTATAGCAATTAAACAACGCACTAACCCTGTTGCAATACGCAGATCCTTACTTTCTAAAAGTAGTTTTTCTGCGGACTTATAGGCAAGGCGCCAAGCAGGTGGCTCTGCCGAACTAATCACTTCTTTTTGATCATTTACCTGTTCCGGCTTCCCTTGAAGTTGTGTTTCAAGTTTACGAAAATCGGGTGTGTACTCTAGGTCATCACCTGCATCATCATCCGCGATAAACTTATCGATATTTAAATTAGACATAATCATCCATATTTAGAGAAATATACAGCCCCAGCTTTGATGATACTGTAATTTAACTCATCAGTTAAACTACTTAACTGCACCTTCATTTATCCAGTTCAACAGTGCATTATATTGCATCTGACCATCTACTTTATTAAGATCAATTTGCATACCTCCACCATGATGACTACCTATAGGTTTCGTTAGCAACTTACTCATTTCTGGATTTTTAAGATTGACTCTCGCCATAACTCGCGAATACAACTGGTCATCTGCTTGCCAAGAAACAGGAAGATTACTGTTGTCATTGTGACAACTTGTACAGGTACTAAGAATTGGCATAACATCGTGAGTAAATGTAAAAGGTTTTTGAGAGGACTTAGCCGTAATATGTTGGGTAACCGAAGAACTATTACCACGTAAGCCACTTACAGTAAGACTGATATCATACTCACCATCCATATTTACAGATAATAATGGGCGAATAGCATTTTCGTCACTTAGTAACGCTGTTGACCCTGTTGGTTTTTTGTCAATCTTCCAAGAGTAAACACTTGAAAACAAACTATTTGACGCATCTAGTTGAATAGGTGATTTTACTGTGTGATTATTACCCAGCCTAGCAATAGCCAGCCCTGGTTGCACTACAACGCCATGTGAATCAAACAAGCTCGTGTCATTTAAAAATGATGCTAACAGTGCAGGGGCTCTGTTAGGTTTTTTCCAAAACTTTTCATAATTTCTTAGTGATAATGGCATGATACCTCGCTGGTAAACATAGTCTTTAATCTCATCGCGATAACTTATAAACTTCTCATAGCTACTAAAGTTTATGGCGTTTGCTTGTAATGTTTCGCCCGCCGTACTACCTTGCAGTGCATGACAACCAATACAATGAGGCTCTACCACTTCTTTAAACAAGCGTAAGCGTCCAGCGGCCTCACCCCTTTTTCACTATTGACCGCAATGGCAACA
>ERZ724508.1217-NODE-1217-length-15886-cov-5.431179_pt1 | contig 15886 bp, 26 predicted proteins | sample MGYA00376041_ERZ724508 | MGnify/ENA primary metagenome ERZ724508 (study PRJEB28724, sample SAMN07190887) | wastewater metagenome | isolation source: effluent of sewage treatment plant in Hong Hong | place: USA: Christiansburg, Virginia | collected 2016-03-01 ...
TTCGTACTATTCGCAAAGGCCTCCTTCCAATTTGGCTGGCCCCTCAAAACATATACCATTCGTCCGCAAGGGAACTCTCATGCCCGGGAAGATCTTCTGACTTGACTTCTGATATTATCTCGTTACATCATTTGGCATACCGACGGTATGGCTACCTCCAAAAAACCGTTTGACTTGCTGTTCGAGAAGGTAACGAACACCCTCGACAAAACGTATAGCAACCAGAAGTCTACCTTCAAGGGCTGGACAGCATTCTTCAAAGCCTTTAGCAGCATCACCAAGGAGTACTCTAACCAATTGCAGAAGCTCAGCAAGGACGGTAGTTTCCAGTGGCTATGTAGGTGGAGATCATATGGGACTCAAGTTGCCTTTGCCGGATTGCATTAAGATGGAGAACCCAACAATCAAGACCATCATGAGCGAGATGCTCTATACTGTATCAAGCCTAAGCAGCCTGCATCACAACCTCAGCGAAAGGTTGTTGGAGATGTCGGAGGGATACTCACAGCTGTACGATGGAGTCAAGAAGACCAAGGATCACTTTATGTAGGCCTTGTAAACTAACTTTCCAAAGGACCTTCTTCGGACGACGCCAAGGGAAACTGCATAGAAGCGCATAGCTAAGTCCCTGTATGAGATGGTGGATCGTATGGAGGAAGACGAGATCGAGCGAATTCAGAAGATCAGGGAGAACTCAATAATTCTCTACACTGTGTACAAGAAGATAGCTGAGAAGCAGGAGGAGGTTGTGACCAGCAACGCAACACGTTTGAGTAAACTTGAAATCGAGAATAATCGGAAGGACCTGTCGAAACTGGTGAATGAAGTGGCCGAACTGTACAACCACTATCCAGGAGAGCCGAAGATCCAAAAGAAGAACGAAAGACTGGTGCAATCGGTGAGGGATTCTCTGAAGATGTCCAGACGAGGCTCGAAGGATGCTCGTATTGAAAGCTCACAGAGCAGCCTGAAATAGATTGAGAGGCAGGCTGATAGTGAGGAACAGCGATTGATCGTGGAAGTGAATCCGAAGTATGAACTTCGAAGAGGCCTCTTAGCAAAAGGCATGACACACTATTACTAGTTCGCCTCGATTCTGAAGTCTCAGCACCTAAGCAGTGCTGTATTCTCGCTCTTAGAATCATTCTACTTTTCCGAGCTGGCGTAAACTGACACCAAGAGCAACCTGATGAGCATTCGAGTTCGTCTGCGACTACCTGAATACAAGTTTGTAGCCAACCGCACCCAAAATATCATGGAGTTCCTGCAGATCGAATTCGATTATCGTTCGAATGCCGATAAGCTGGCGTTGATTCATAGCATGTTACTGAGCATGCACTACAGTGGCTGGGCCGATGAAGACGAACTGCTTAGAAAGATGCGCTAGGCGTCAAGCAAGACGCAACTCAGCAGTAGTGACATACCCAGCCCAGATTTTGTGTATGATGTGTGGGTCGCTGCTGCCTTTATCGACGTTCTGCTGGAAAGTCTGTTCAGGTTTAAAGACGGGTCCGATTTCTTAGTAGACAACTACTCTGACCTGTTCAAGTTGATCTGTAAGTTCGGAAGGCAGTACTTACAAGTGGAACCCCAACTAATACTGCTAATGCTGATGGAGCGGGTTTACCGATCATCAAGTTATAGAGACGAACACGAAGTCGAACCGAACATTCGATAACTTGAACGGTTAGTGTAGACAGATGACTGTCAAGGACTGCAGCTGTCCGATCTGAGCTATTACCTACGAGGCAGTTTCCGAAATGTGCTATTCCAGCGACTATTAGCTTTATATAAACCGCACACTCATACCTCATTGGTGGTGCAGTTCATGCACTGGATCGATCTGTACACGGGGAGTACTGATTCACTTGAGAGCATCCTAAACTGTGTGAGATTGGCGGGCTATAAGTACCTATGTTCGAAGGACCCTGATCGGATGCTATTTGGCGTATTGTGGGAGAACCGTGAAAGGATAAAGAGTCTCAGCGATATCATCCACGACAACGAGTTTGTGCTGATTGACCAGAAGATACTCCTACCGCTGGCAGAGAATATCAGTCGTAGCTACAATATCGGTCTTGAAGGGGTACGCAAGAAAGTTCGATAGCGGTTCTTCAGTCTGATACTTCAGACCATTCTGCTGAACCTGGACAGCATTGATATGCAGGGTCTCGAAGACAAGGACGGACATCTGCTGCGAATCGGCATCGAACTCTGCAAAATAGACCAGCTTTCAGTGCAAAATTTGCCTGTTTACGAGCATAATTTTTTCAGGCTGCTACCTGTTGCACTTGCCAGCATGGAAGCAGAATACAAAGACCTTCTCGAGCAGGCCAAGCGTACTGAGATGTGGATCATCGAGGAAAATATGTTTGCCACGCAGAACTGCTACGACTTTTGTAGCCTGCTTGCCAAACCCATTGAATTCATGGTAAGGATATTGCGTGAAACGGAACTGGCAGGTACCGAGGCCAGTGACTTCCGGAACAAATTTGCGATGGTTGTCAAAGTAAAGCTGAATGAGATACTGAAGTCGGAGGTGGTCAAGTACTTCACGTTCTTGGATACAAGTCTCAAGAAGATTGAGTGTATCGAGCCACGTGTACTTATCGACTGTAAACGCATGTAATCACTTCCTCAGGTAAAGGAGGAAGATCTCAAGAATAACTATGAATCGTTCCGGTAAGTGTGCAAACGGCTTAACAATCTGTTGTTCGTGAAGCAGCAAATTGGAGAAATCGTCAAAGATTTTCTGGATGCTGACACACAGTCCAAACTCACCAATATATTTCAGAGCTCGGCATTGGAAGCTGAAATCAGCAGGATAGGGGATGGCTGGAACGGCGAGCTCCTCAAGATTCTCAGGAAGGTCACGAAGGACATCCTGCTGCTCGAACAAAAGATCCTCAACAAGATAGCCAAGGGACTAGTCTTCGTGTACCTCCGAAGGTTCTTCTAAAGGCTATACTGGCGAGCTGAGAAGAGCACCTTCGATGATCTGTTCAGCAATAACTCTGAAGTGAAGCTATCGGAGCACACCTTCCTGCGGCACAAGGAGGAACTGGAAGACTATCTCCAGCTGGTCAGGAGATGCATCCCAGCAGAATATATCCAACAGTTCTACTAAACCTTCTACAACAATCTCTATGTGGCCACGAAATGCGAGATTCTCAATAACACCAAGCTGAGGGTTCCGCTCACTGCTGAGGTACTCTTTGACTATGTCAACACCGATGTTGCCAATGTCGCTGCCATCATCAAGAAACTTAGTAGTTGTTCCGAGTAGACTGTAACTAGGTTCTTTCTTGCGCCTGTCAGGAAGGTGTTGGACCAGCTGCGAGAAGAACCCGCCAGTTTATGCAGCAAGTTTGAGTAGGCCTTTATAAATAAGCGTCAGCTAGAGGCCGAAGAAATCCTGGCAACGCTGAACTTACGTTGCCAGTAGAAAGACAAAAAAACCAAGGAATTCGTCAAGAAGTACAAGGGATCCCTTCAACGGTGAAACACTGATTTTTTGTGAAGGTGTACTTTGCGTCGAGGTTGATGGTAATTGATGGGAATCAGGCGTTTTGGTACCTCTCCATCATAGGGTAGGAAGGTGTGCGTCACCGTCGCCTTCAATTTCCGAAAGTAGCCTCTGGAAATAGCTTATTGCACTTATAATAGGCAGAATTGTATGAAGGCAAGGATCAGTCAGGAGGCACGCGATACCCGTACTTGTTTTAGCTTATGCAGGCGCCCTCTTTATCGAATTCAAGGAGATCAAGAACAAGTGCGAGAGGGTTCTACGGCAGAATGGATTGCCTTCGAACGAGTTGGAGCAGTTCCGCGAACTCGAGCAACAGTTTGTTCTGGATTTGAACTTGCTACCTATCGAGCAAATCACTCAGCGACGTAACCGCGTCATGCAAGGTACATCGGCTCACTCAACTTAGCCATCGATTAGATTATGGTCATCGAATCTGACATCAAGCTCAAGCTGCTACGCAAGCAAGCACGCACGCAAGAGTCCCAACAAGAGTCAACTCCCTCAACAATGGCATAGACCAAGCCGCAACCTGCTGCTATCCAGTAGTATAGGGAGACTCGGATGAAGAGCAGCTACGAACCAGCCAAGAACGTTCCGAAATAAACCCGACAAAAACCGATGAACTGTCGTACACCAGCTGCTATGCTACCACTCGAAAAGGAGGAACTGCAGTCCATTAAAAACGAACTGTCATTCGATCACTGCGAGTTACTCAATGTTTGGGGACGCTATAAGCCTGCTCAGGGCGAGACTTGCGACGATAAGCTCGATCGTTTGGGGAGGATCGTCGGCAACTTGCGAAGTAGCATACCGTCTTATTCAGTTAATCTAAAAACCATCACTACGAAGGAGAAAGAGGCTACCGTGAGAACGAATCTATCCATGCATCCTGAGCATCAACGGCTCATGCAGCAGGTTGAACAGTTGAAGATGGCAAATGAATAACTTCGAGTCCAAAATGCCGAACTTTACGAGGAAAATAGAACTATCAGAATGGGATATGGCGCCAAAGGTCTATCGATGAAAGGCGATCAGAAGTTGTCACTCAGCGATCAGCGGTTTGATACGCTCTACGAATGTGAGGACTTTAAGATCGTAAAGATCTCATCAAGGTTGCTGAGAACGAGGCATAGCTCGAACTATTCACTCGAGAAGGCGAAGGAACAACATCAGGATGTCGATCTACCCAACTTAATTAAGTACACTCATCTGCTCCAAGAACGGATTGTGGATAGTCTGCCTGTGCGCAGTATGGTTAAAGGTCGGCACCACGCGATCAGCACGACCTCGACCATTGATTTGGAGAAGCGTCAAAGCGAGAGTCCTGTGAAGCTGATGGCAGCTTCTCAGCTATCAAAAGGCACACCTGAGGAATTATCGACTCACAGCGAGGTCAACTCAGTGCAGAACCTTTCCCAGATAAACGCAAAGCTAAGCAATATCCGCGAGCAACGGAAAAAAATGTTCGAAGACGATTAGTTGTGGGGCGAGATCGAACGGCTTAAGATTTGATTTGTGTTGCTTTGTAAAATCGCTTGCACAAAGTATAGAAAACTAAGGAACCGTCCATGAGTAATACAGAAAGGGTTAGATTGTTTACAAACTGTCTGAGACTATATTACAGGTATTAAGTTATCCTACTTCGCGGGATGCTCGAGGAAACGAGAAGTATGGTGGGTGCAGGGGAGTGATCCATCGGCCGTTGCTGTTTGGAGTCAAAGAGAGATTTGCGAAGCAACAAAAGGAAAAATGTTATGTCCCAAGAAGCTCGATCTGGAGTAAGTTTTTCATAAAAACAACTTCCCTTTTGCCTCCTCTTGCCTAGACTCTGCTTTGTTGAATTTTCATTACCTTGACGATTCAGCCTATCTCAGTTGGGTCAAACACTTATGGTCAGCCGAAAATCGTAATAATATGGACTAGGAGGAGAGGCTCACTGTGAGCTCAGCTTCCCTTCTTGAGGAGACAGTGGAAAAGCAGACTATTAGACAGCGATTCGGCTGGCTCTCAACGCTGCTGCTGATTTGCTACATATTGCTCCCCTTTTTTCGGAGCCTCCCCAAGGGAGACCTCCGGAGCTGCACCGCCTTTCTGGCGGAGCTCCCGAAAATCGCTTACTTCTGGATTGAGGGGATTCTAGCAGCGCTACTGATACTGCTGAGACACTTTAGAGGGGAATTGAATCAAAAGGGCCGCCCAAGGAAACGAAGCCGTATTGAATTAATACGGATGATCACGAGTTTTTTTTGCCTTTTAGCAATCATCCTCACGAACAGTCTTCCTTCACAAATTCCTCTAGGCCTAGTTCTGCAAGTCCCACTAATAGTATGCTGCTCGGATACTGTATTTCAACTTGTTTGCGGCTATTTCAACGTACTCCGACACAATCTCCGGTACTTCTTGCTTATGTGGTTAAGCATCTGTCTGTTTTGGATAGCAGGTGACCTGCTCTTCGAAGGCTACGAATTACCGAGCTCAGCGAACTTCTTCCAATCATTCTTCGATACGGGATGGAATTTACTGGTACTACAAAGCACGGCTAACTTCCCAGATGTGGCACTACCATTCTTCTCTAAGCATATGGCAAGCTTTCTGTATTTCGTGTTGTTCTTATTCTGCAACACTACCATCGTCTCCAATATGATTGTCGCCAACAGTTATAGCCACTACAAGTAAACTACAGAAACTTATGAGTTGACGAATGGGCTGCAGACGCTATTGAGAGATGTCATCAAAAAGAAAAAGGAAAAGGCTATTGAGGCAGAGGTGATTAAGGGGATGACCTCTACAAAGAAATTGTTGTTTGAAGTTGTCAACAACACTTTCTACCGATTGACGCAGTGGGTACTTAATGTTGTACTGTTCCTGGTTGTAAGCTACCATCCTTCGGGTTTGAATCCAAGTGGCATCCTGTTCATTACACTCGCCCTGACGGTGATCCTCAGCTTCTCAACTCTTGTCCTGGCCTTAATAATGCCGTTGCGACTGGTCCTGAAGAAGCCTTTTCTGGTCTACGATCTAATAGTGGTCTTCGTGACATTAGCGGTTCACGCCTTCATCCTCGTCGAGGACCAATGTTTTAGTTATCTGTACCCGTACCTCGCTATGCTGCGGGTACCATACATCTTCAAACCGATTCTACAATACCTCTTCAAGAACGTGCTGGCGAGTCTGTAGTACACCAACCCCGCCAGGGGCATTATCGAGGTACAGTATAAATTAACTCCTCGCATCATCCGTGTACTAGTCACCCTCTTCATCGTCATGCTGCAGTTTAGTGGTGTTGGCGTTCTACTGTATTAGGGGTTGATTGAATAGCAATCCAAAGCAACATTAATCAAAGAAGGGCTCAATCCCAACTATATCTACACGAATTTTAACTCCACGATGAATTCCTTCATCACCTTATTCTCCCTTCTGATGGTGAACAACTGGAACAACATAGTTGCTTCTTTTGTGGTGCTTTCCGGAACATATCTAACACGTATCTACTTTATGGTGTTCTATATGTTTGGCGTGCTCGTAGCCTACACTATCCTGGAAACTTGCATCATAGAGTGTGTAGTGTCACTGGCAGAACGCAAGAAAGCCCAGATTAGTGGTTAGAATGCGAGTAAGTCTCACTCAGAAAAGATAAAGGATAAGCTGGTAGACGTTGTGAAGTAGAGCTTAACGACTCGGAACTACCTCGGCGAGTTTAACGATGATGACCTCCTGAAGTGCATCGAACAAGAAATTAACGAGATCCAGTCGAAGAATCAAGAGTTTTGGTCATTCGGTCCTTGTAACTGATTTGCCTGATTTTAAGTACCCAAAGATCTCAGTTTAAACAGCTGTCATGCATTTGGTAGGACCTATTACGATAGTTTGCAGATGAAGACAAAGGTTTCTCTCGAGCAAGTCCAAATGACCTCCAATAAACACATACTCGACCTCCAAGTGAGCAAGGAGGAGATGCTCGTAAACACGCATCTCGACCTCTGAGAGCCGTTTCCAATAAAGACTCGAAATGAGGATGGGAAGAGTGAAGTGCCATGATCTATAATAATCTGAACCGCATGAACTGATAATAGATGAGAAACAACAGATTTCAATGCATTCAATGACTCCCTTTGTCATCCATAATTTACAAAGCACAGGAACTCGATAAGTAATAACTTCTAAGTGATGCTTCGATTATCGGCAGAACTGCTTGATTAATTACGGAATGAACGTGAATTCTACTGTTTAGCAGGTGCAGATGACGTTTGGCAGGCACGTTCTCACCATCTCACAGCAATCCAATGGTACTAATATGAAGGAGGAAAGGCTCACTGTGAGCTCAACCTCGTTCCTGGAAGAAACTGCCGAAAAGCAGCAACCTGTCAGAACTAGGTGGCTATCCCGACTTCTCTTGGTGGCATTCGTCTTACTGCCTATCTTCCGGAAACTGCCTGGCGGTGACCTGCGGAATTGCACCGCTTTCATTGCGGAGCTTCCAAACACTGTATACTGCTGGATAGAAGTTGTATTGGTGGCACTTATCATCCTGCTGCGGCATTACGTGTAGTGGAAGAAATGCCCCAACGGAAGGATCGTGAGATCCCGAACCCAACTGATCCGGCTCATCATCAGCGTGGTTTCTTTGAGTTCAATAACCCTGATCAACATCGTTGTTTCGGGGATTCCTCTAGGACTTGTACTTCGAGCGCCCATAGCTGTATGCTGCTCGCACACGCTGTTCCATATGATCGAAGTGTACTTCAAAGTTCTCGTGCGTAACCTTCGGTACTACGTGCTAATGTGGATGAGCATAGTGCTGTTCTGGGCTGCAGGTGATGTTCTCTTCTCTGGCTATGATCTGCCCAACTCCGAAAATTTCTTTAAGTCTTTCTTTGAAGTTGTATGGAACTTGCTGGTGCTGCAGAGCACAGCCAATTTTCCGGATGTCGGACTACCCTTCCTCGCCAAGAACATAGCATGCATACTCTACTTCATGATGTTCCTGTTCTGCAACACCATCATCATCTCCAATGTGATAATTGCCAACAGCTACAATGCCTACAAAGAGCACACAGAGACCTACGAACTCACTGAGGGGCTTCCAAAGGTGCTGCTGGGGGTTCTCCGAAAAAAAGAGAAGAAGATGATGGAAGCCGAGGCCATTAAAAAAATGTCTGCTACGAGCCGATTTCTGCGGGAGATTGTGAATAGCACCTTCTATAGGCTTACACAGTGGGTGCTCAACATTGTACTGTTCTTTGTGGTGAGCTATCATCCATCTGGGCTCTTTCCCAATGGCATTCTGCTCATCATGTTTGTGCTTACTGTCATGCTCAGCTTCTCAACTTTGGTTCTGGTCTTCACCATGCCGATTCGATTGACAATACGCCGTCCGTTTCTGATGTACGATCTGCTCGTAGTTGTGATGACGCTGGTGGTGGATATCTTCATCCTTGCTGAGAACAATCGGTTCAACTACATCTACCCGTACTTTGCACTCTTACGCATACCTCACATCCTCAAGCCTGTCCTGCAGTACCTCTTCAAGGATGAACTAGCCAGCCTGCAATACACCAACCCAGGTGTCAAAGGTAGCATCGAGGTGCAATACAAATTCACTCCCAGAATCATTCGGGTGTTCCTCACGCTCTTCATCATAATGCTTCAGTTTAGTGGTATAGGGGTACTACTGTATGAAGGTCTCATCACTGAACAGTCTAGATCTGTGTTGGAAACTGCAGGACTCAACCCTGACTATGTCTTCGTCAACTTCAATTCCACACTCAACTCCTTCATCACTCTCTTTGCTCTGCTTATAGTGAACAATTGGAACAGTATTGTGGCTTCCTTTGTGGTGCTTACCGGCACGAGACTAACTCGACTGTACTTCATGTTGTTTTATATGTTCGGGGTGTTGGTAGCGTACACTATTGTGGTGACTTGCATCATCGAAAGCGTGGTATCCCTTGCTGAGAGAAAGAAAGCGCAGATTTACGGGCAGCAGGAAGTACGCAAGTCCCACTCCGCAAAGATCAAGGAAAAAATGGTGAAAGCGGTGAGGTAAAGTTTAGCTACTCAAAATTTCCAAGGCCAAGTCAACGATGAATACCTACTGAGCTGTATCGATGAGGAGATCAATCAAATTCAGTCGAAAGCCTAGTAGGTTTGAATTTTCTTTGCATGGACAAAACAGGGCCGCCACCCCAATCAGATCAGAATGGTTCGAATTAGGATTGTGAGCTTCATGAGCTTGAATTAATTTATCGAAATAGATGGCCATTGCCTTCATACCACCTTTCATATGCAGTAAGGTTTAGGATAAGTATATTAATTTGATCACCTTATGGAGGCTGAAGAGGTTGAGAAAGGTTCCCATGAGTGCGCATCGGGGAAGATTTTCCGCGATAAGCCAGTTGGGGTGTGCCTTTCAAGGGTATGTACTCTCAAACCATTTATCTGCCCGACTGAAACATGCGAATGCAAGAGGCTTCATTCTGGCCATGAGCAGATCTCAATAGATGAGTATCTTGTCATGCTGCACTCTGAACCAGCCTGCGATCTCGCGTCTCTCGAGGAAGTACGAACAGTCAAGCGAATAATTGCTTGCACCTTCTAAAGACTCAAGGTGTTGGAAAAATCACACGACTTACTGATAACGGAGCTACAAAAAAGGTCTGCTCCCGAGCTTGAGTTACGAAGGAAGTTGATTCAGGGTGAGTCGACTGAGACGGTATCTGGAAAAGTGCTCTCCGAGATGTTTTCAGCACTCAGCAAAAAATGTAACTCACCATACACAATTTCGTGCCAGACTCTGGAAGCTCAAATCCAAAGGAGGGTTAATGAACAATTAGAAGTAGTGGCAAGAGAAATTACTCGACTCTGGTAAGCTCCGAAGAGGATGTAAGCTCCGAAGGAGATGAAAGTTCCTACTTAAATCAAAGAACTCAAGGAAGATACAAAGTTCCTATAGTACAACGAATACAAGGAAATACATGGAGAGCATCTGGTCTCACTTGAAAGGCTTCGCAGTTTCTTAAAGAGCGCAAAGGGCATTAGATTCGACGAAATGAGATCGAAGGGAGATAGCAGCCTATTTGTTCCCTTCGCGACAATCTACAAGCAAGATTCTTCTCTCCCCGTTAAAGCAGTGAAAATTATCTGCTGCTATGAACTCACTCAATAAGACCTTTGTGCAATAAGGGACAGCTTCTTTAACGCTGAGGAGCTTATATGGTGTATCCATTTCAAACATTCAGATGAGAATAAATCAAAGGAAGACCCTGGGCCCTACATCGCTGGGCTCTTCGGCTTGAAAAGACTCTTTATCCGTACAGTTATTTTGATGTAGGTCATCAGAAGCTAACTGATCCTGCCTTGGAGAGCATTTTCAGAAATTGCAGTTCTCTTCTCCGACTTGAGCTTGGTAATTCTGTGAACATATGTAGAATGCTGTACGATGGACGAATGCTGGATGGCAGAGCTGCTTGTAAAGTATCTGCCTCACCTTCAAGGACTAAAACTCTTCCCGTACGAATCTGGTCCAGCATTTGAGTTGATCGTCAGGGGTCTCAAGTATCTCACGAGCATCAATATCAGTAAGCAAGGGGTTAGAATCAGTGAGTAGCAAAGGCATCCAAGACGAACAAGTGATAGCCATGGCAGAATCACTTCCGAATTTACGCGAGTTTACTCTGGAGTTCACTTCTTTTAGAAGATTAGGTTTCTCCTGCATTATCAACAACATGCCCATGCTAACTTTACTCAAAGTCTGTACGCTTACTTAGTGACTTTAGATCAGAACAACTTGGGAGGGACAGATTGGAAGGAGACTGGAGAACTCATTTCAAGGCAGCTTCCTCTTCTCAATATCCTGGAACTTAGTAACTTCCAAGTTAATATAGAAAAGGTGATGTTGGTCAAAGAGACAGCGATAGAGCTGGCGGAAGGATTGGCCTATCATCCCAAGTTAAAGTCTTTGGACATTAGTTGGAATGAATTGAAGGGCACCGGGACTTCTGAACGCGTCACTTCCCTGCTTCCAAGAGTAAATGTGCAGTGCTTGGACAACTGAAAAAGTGATAATAGTACAATAAATTGAAGGATCAATGCATCTTGGCTTGTTCTTTGTCCTTTACTTGCGACTACTCAATGCAAATCATTCGAATAGCAGACACTGATTGAAATGTTATTTGGCTCGCATACTTATGCGTACATACACCAAACTACTCCGAACAATCAGCCTGTTCGGAGTCATATTCTTTGTAAGTGACGTACTACGTAGACCTTCCTCGCAACCATGCTGTGGAGGCAACCACAGTTCCTACCGTTCCAACCTCAAAGCTATGAGGAAACCATCCGCAGCTGCATCATCGTAGCCATAGTACCAGCAACCCCTATCTCAGTTCTACCTGACAATATTCCTCATCACCAGCTGCATCTGGTGCGCACATCAGCTGCGGGAGGGCACCACTAACTACGCCATAATAATCGAAGAACAGCCACTGCAGGGACAGTGACCCTGTATACTGACATACGGTAGTAGCAATGCATCAACAGGTCTTCGTTGAAGCTGGTCTTTGTATCAATGGTTACAGCCGCGCCAGCTCGTCAAGCATCCCGTCGATGGTTATTTGGCTTTGAGTGCGGATTCGATGAATCGTGGAAACGTAGAAACTGCATTGTCCAAAACGGTACTTCAGCAGGTCTTCGGTTTGGCGCAGCTTGCGTTTCAGCTCAGTCGGTGTCTACTCGACATTCATTGGTTGGATGGTGCGGCCTAGTTCTATGATCTCCTTCCTGAGCAGCTCAACTTCCCTCTTCAAGCGGCTGTTATCCTTGAGCAACTGTTAGATGCCCTCAAGGTTGAGGTCTGACTTTCGAACATGCTGTACCCAATTGCGGAAGTTTGACTGCATACTACTGCGATTCCGGCTTGATAGCTATCACCTCAACATCCTCGGGACCGACGTTAAAGTAGTGCGACACCTATTTTCTCTGAATGACCCTCAGCTTACAATATCGCAGTCAGCTTGGAAGGCGAAAGCTGGAAGCAATATCGATACGTAGTACATTAAACAATTATAATGTTGGCAAGCAGTTGGCAATCATGTTCAGTAGGGAAAGCAGAACACCACCGAACTATAAAAAACTGTGGAAGAATAATAAATGAAGTCCAGCCGATTCGTAATTAGCAAGCTTGGCCATCCGGAGTATACTCATCATCAGCTGCTGGAAGAGAAGTTGCGAACCAGTCCGCCCAATGCCAAACGGTACCGGTTGTTGGCTCGGTTCCACCTCAGACCAGAGCAATTTGAAGAGGCAGAACACTCCATCGAATAATCCTGCACAAAGTAGAAGGTGAGCTGGATGACCAAACTCCTGAAAGGCGAGGAGCCTGAACACCATCAGACAGAAGTCGTGGAAGCCAGAAAGCGATACAACTCAATCAACCATAACCAGCTTGTTAGAAGCACCACTCAGCAGAAAGGACTGAAGCTACTGCAGGACCACCTTGAAATGGTGAAGGAAGCACATCCAACGAGTTCACAACAGGGCAAATGTCGAAAGCCATTGCGGCAACTGAAGCCGAGCAATTGGGTCAATCAAACGAGTTGCAATTTCCTCAGTAGAAACAACCTCCTGCGATCGAGGGATACCCTAAACTCCACGAATATGTCTGAATGCATATATGGGACTGGCAGGAGTGTAGTGAGAAGACGAAGAGAGTTCTGCCCGCCCTCGTTGGACCCCTACTACGATCTCATGAACCAACGTAACCTGCATTACAATATCGAGAGGATCGTGGAGCATTACAAGTCTTTACTATCGATAGGCTACACCGAAAAGAAGCTGACGCAGCTCGTAGCCAGATTCTGTAGGGATAAGGAAGAGCTTCGCAAGACCATGATGTAATGTGGAAAATGTGATGAACTTACCGATAAGATCAGCTACGAAGTGAGCAAGGATGTTGATTTCATCCAGAACCAGTTCAAGAACATCGGCTTTGTGAAAAGCCAACAGGCATTCGAGCACTTCCTGAACGAGGTACTGCTGTACGGTGAGAAGATCGAGCAGACTGTCATCGATGACCGGCGTAGAAAGATTCTGTTCATTGAGAAATCAATTCGATAGCATCATAACTCGAAGGAAATATCGAAGCTAAGGGAGCTATACAGTATGGAGCAGGCGCACTGCAAGAGCGGGTACCACAAAATGAAAGGAATGAGCAATACATTGATAGACCTGCAGCGGAAGTTTGGAGATCTCAATCGGATATCCGACTACAATATTAAAGTGCATGAATGCCTAACTGGGGCAGAGGAGAGGATCAAGCATATGAGTTACAACACTCGAGTTGTCGATGGCGAAAATGTTCAGCACTGACTATCAATTGTTCTTTTGGTTCGCAGTCAGGATTGGTCAGTCGACAACTCTCCAGGTCTAACAATGAACTCTTATATAAAAATCAGTAGAGGGTCAAAGGTCTCCGAGCCCAGCAGATTAAAAGATTGAAGGCCAGCATGCCTGTGGTAACCGGACCGATACCGTTGAAGACTGGTGTGTAGAATTGAGCTTGAGATAAGGCTTCTTCAGCCACATCTCCGTACAGCTTACCATCATTTGAACGGGACACTCCAAAATTGATTACGACTGCGCCACTTTTAATGCGCTTGAACTTGTTGTGCTGTCCGATCGCAGTGATGAGGAAATCTGCTTCTGTAGCAGCTTCCTCCATGCCCTGACAATTTCCAATACCGTAATTTGAGACATGGCAATGACGATTCCGAAGCAAATCGCATAACGGAAGGCCAATTCGTCTGTTGTCGTTGGCAACTACCACACGCTTTCCTGTTGGGTCGAAGCAGTTTGTGTCCAGAGTAAAGAGAACAGATTGGCATACTGTTGGAAGCAAAGGCGATAACTCTTTGAGCTCGGACAGCATGCGTTGGTTGAAATCGCAATGACAGTCAACATCCTTTGTCGGTATGATGGCATTTGTGAGATGTTTTGACTGTAAGTGAGAAGCCAGAGGATTTAGAAGTAGAATCCCGTGGACCGAAGAGTCGACGTTAAGCTTCGCGATGGTCTCTAGGACTGCGTTTTGAGTTGGGGAGGTTAGCTTGAGCAGCATCATCCGAAAGTCCAGCTACTTTAGAACCTTTTTGATGCCCTGCAGATAAGACATGGAGTCGTGGTGGCTAGGGTCTGCACAACGGCCAATGTAGGGGTTGTCCTGGAAGACCTTACTTGCTGCTTGAGGTATTGAACCCTTTTAATGATCTGTAGTTGACTCATACTGCCATTGAACTGAATGGCTTGACGGGGGAGAGATAACATATATTTTAACTATACTTCCCGACTAAATAATGGAATTTCGCATGGAATTTTGTCGAAATCCAAGCATTACCGACAATCCGAAGTATTTGAAAAGAGAATGGCAAATTGTCGAATTAGTAAAGGTCAATGCCAAAAGCTCTTCAAAGCTCGGTGTCGACGACCCCAGCAGTCATAGAGAACATATCCGCATAGACTATGGTGAGGAAGCATGAGCTCAATATAGAAGCTATCAATGCATCACTACTACTTGTTTTGCTTGTTTTTGAAGAGGTAGACTGGGTCTTCATCATCACAGTTGATGATGCTGCATTATGAATTCTTGAGTATTGAAAAGGACGTGTTTGAATGTGAAATCTCGTCTTCAGTCGAGAGAATTGATGATTCGATGGGCTTGACAATATTCGACTTCATCGTGACAATCTTATCTGAGAACGGCATGCTTTCTGGAAACTTTCCCTTCACATTGTTGATGAGATCCTTCAATGAACCGATGTCTTTGGGTTCTCGGAGATAAAAGCATATTCCAACTGAAGGCTCCAGCTTATCCACAGGAGTAGATCTGTAGTCTGAGCAGTGGAAATCTGCCTCCTATTTTTGTTGACTCACAAGGTGTGGGTCAAGGTACAAGAGCCGAGCGGGTTGATTCTCTTTTTCGTCAACACCAATGAAAAAGTAGGCTTCATTTCCCACTCCACCCATCATCCCAGCGAATAGGTTTTCCTTCATCAGCTACACAACTGCACATCGTCTTTACTACGATAGTTGCCCGATGATTATGAATGCGACCTAAGATAATGGATTGTGACTGTTTTGGCATCGATCACAGCTAAATATGTTGTGTTCGTAGCAGCGTTCCAATCCCATTTCTTATGACAGCCTGTCAAAGTCGACAACTTTCTCTTGAACAACTATCTTCAGTCCTTCGAAACCCGCTCGTGGGGTCTTAGTATGCAATTCCGAAATAGCGTGAGCGATTTGGTGAGGAGTGATCCAGTTGCCTACTTTCAAGCCCCATTTTATTGCTGTCTGGCCGTTCAG
>ERZ724508.1218-NODE-1218-length-15873-cov-5.237577_pt1 | contig 15873 bp, 29 predicted proteins | sample MGYA00376041_ERZ724508 | MGnify/ENA primary metagenome ERZ724508 (study PRJEB28724, sample SAMN07190887) | wastewater metagenome | isolation source: effluent of sewage treatment plant in Hong Hong | place: USA: Christiansburg, Virginia | collected 2016-03-01 ...
TACCCCTATCGTGCGAATGGATTGTTGGAGACCTCGCAGGAACTCAAGAAGGATCTGCTGGACGGGTTGGTAGATGCCAACTCACCATTCGCCTCACTGCTGTCCATAAATATCTACGGGTAGATGTGCAAGCTGTTCGAGCAGGAATCCAACAACAGCTACACCCAAACCTTCATTGACCTGTACAACACCCTTGGCTCCTATGGTGTACACCTCATCAAAGATGTCTGGGAGTCTATCAGTTTGCTGGTGAATACCAAACCAGTTCTCAAATACTTCCCTGCAGGGAAGTTGTTGGAAGTATTGATTGTTCGCGTTTGGAAGCACAAGAACGACAACGTTCCGAAGCATTGCGTGAGGGACTTTTTGAAGTCAGCATCAATCGACCGTCTAGCCTTTTTACGTGGGTACCCGGAGGTCGCGTATCACACATTCACCCAAATGCTCAACTCTGGGCAATTCTACCAGGACTCTCCGTTATTGCTGGACTCAACTTTCTACCGATACGTGTCAGGGTTCTTCTCTGAAGCCTACGCGAAAATGACATAGGAGGAACTCACTCGACACCTCAAGCTGTTCCTCGAGTCTATCTGTCGTTGGGTAGACTATGACCAAGCCTTACCAGCATTTCTACTGGTCTTCAAACAACTCAAGCAGCACACACAATTCTATGGCTGCAAATAGCTTGACTTGACTGTCGAACTGATTAGGAAAGTCTACTATAACCTCCATGTGAGAAAGCGGTGGCAGATTATAGATGGCTTTTTGGAGTGTCTACGCCATCTTTCGCCTGAAGTCAAATCTGAAGACCTCCTGGGGTTGGTATCGACAATACCAAATGAAGCTTACGGATGGAGCTTCATTCACGATCACGAGGTATTACAGTCTCCCGGCAGTAACCTATTGGAGAAGTACAATGCCTGCTACACTGGCGATAAGTATAGGCCTGTTCACGACATCTTCCTCATCAGGGAGAGGCTTGAATATACCTTCAAATCCCTATGCAGTAAGGATTCTTTGGAACAGTGCCTGGTCAACCTCCAGGAAATTGCCTTTACTGATTTCGCTAAGATCGAGCTATACTACACACTGTTGTTTATCCTGCAGTTACCCTATCCTGATCTTGGCGAACAAATCGAAGAACTTGCCCGCTCGTGCTACTCCAACCCTTTACAGATGAAACTTATCCTTCGACATCTTGAATTGCAACTATCCCGACCCAAACCCGAATCGGTCTACCCTCCTAACCAAACCCTATCACTTCTCAGTGACTTTGTGAACCGGTGCTGGAAGGAAGGCTACTTTAACGCCCAACAATTAATTCGAACTGTCTAGCTTGTGGCTATGTATCTGCTCAACAAAACAAGTAAACTCACCGGCGAATAGACGCTCAAAGCTGGTCGAAAGGATCTCGCCCAATTTACTGAATGGTTGACCGACGGCATAGTCAGTCGAGACTCTGACGAAAATTATGCATTAATGATGAACCTACTGTTGGTTATTCTCAAAGCTCATTGCTCCATTCCACAGCAGTAGTACCTGATCGAAGATTGCTTGTACGACCTCTACAGTAACCAACTTGCCAAGCTCAAGGAAATCAAGGGAATTAAGCTTCGCGTCGAACTGTTCCTGTGTATGGCACTCAGTAACGACAAGACATTCGTGGCTAAGAATTTTCTGCTGCGAGAGTTCCTGAAAGAACCAGTTGAGCTTATCGACCGGTATGACTATCGACAGTTTCCCGAACTAACGGTTTTCCTTAAGCGTCAGTACATTCCATACGCGCTCTCAAATGGCAAGCACCACTAAATCGACGAGGTGCAGCGCATCCTCAAACGTTCTTTGGTTAGCAATCTGTAGTACTCCATGCAGAAGGCTGAAATTCTGTGCTATACAGACTTTGTCTTCGATGGGAGGCTGGTGAGTGACTCGGTACTCCTGCAGGAGGGATTTGTGGATTCGTGGGTGGCTGATTCTCTTCGAGTGGGCAAGGATAGTCTCGTTATCAAACGACCAGTCATAGATAGCCTGTACATAGCACTTACTTCAAACTATCAGAGGCTGCTCGAAGGGAAGCTATTGAGCAGGCTTGTGGGAGTAGTCTTGCAGCTTGCTCGTTTAGATTAGTACCGAGGATTCGATGGGTAAATTCTGTTTTTGGAGGAGTAGCAAAAGTGTTCTAACCTGATTGCCCTGCGTATGAAGATCCCGCCGATGGCCGAATACTACGGTGCATACCCTCGGTTCCTCTTTATGAGTTTCGTTGATGATATTGTCGGAAGATCCGAGTTGCACCTCGAAGAACGCAGCTTCCTCTAAGCAATGGTAAAGCAGGTCATTTCCGAATCGATAGTGGAAGATTCCGCCAACAAAATGATGTTCACCCAACCTTTCAGACTGAAGCTACGAAGCTGGCAGCTGATGCAACTGATGGTGCCGTTCGTGTGTGGAGACCAGCAAATGCTGGATTGGACCTTCGAGCATTTAGCTCAAGTGCTGGAACAATCCAACCAACCACAGATCAAGTACTACACTGAACTGTTTGTCACGAGAGTGTTGCTTAGCCAACCTCGACGAAGCTTAGAGTTCGTCCTACCCAAACTCAAGGAATCAGGAAATAGCCTGAACAACAGCATCAGCTACGTGATCATTGCTGGGTTGTTGCTCGAACGTTACTTCAACCGGTAGGTATACAATGTGCTGCTCACCTACATATGTGCCAATACAGCCTACCTGCGTGGACTGGCACAATACTTCTGCTTCTACAACTACTCCAAACTCCAAACTGAACTCAAGCAGAGCTGGGTTATCGAAGGTCTATACGAACAGTACCGAGCCAACCCCGACTCAGTTCGGCTCGTCACACGCCTTGATGTTCTCATTTCCAACTACAAGCAGAAGCTGGAAAAGTGGTCGTTGGAATACTTCTGCTCGTTGTACATGCACAAGACTGGTGAGACCATCGAGGAGTATCACATGGAGTCCCTGAAACAAGTGGGGCTTGATATTGTGCAGGAAATCAAGTAGCAGGACGAGTAGTTCTTAACTTTCAAGGAAATTTGGAAAAAGGAGGCTATCCTGCCCAAAAAATCGTTAAAGCAGACAGCAGCTCAGCCACCGAAATCGTTTCAGAGGAAGATAGACCCCATCTTGGACGATGTCTACGATTACAATGATAAGGTAGCCGCTCGCACCAAACTTAAAATCCTCGCTAGCAACTTGCACAACCTAGACAACTATGGGCATTTGGTGCGAACTAGCGAGATCTTCAGTGTTGAGGAGCTTGCGATTCACGATATCAGCATCCTCGAGGACGAGAAGTTTAAAAGTGTCTCGTGCACAGGTGAGAAGTGGCTCAATATCAAACAGGTGCCGAGGCAAGAAATACTCAAGTATATTCAGCAATGCCTTTAGGACGGCTACACAGCGGTGGTCGTGCTACCCAGCGATGTTGCAGATGCCCAACCGATCAAGGCAGCCATCCCATACAAATGCCTGCTGATTGTTAGCGACGATGACAACTACTTGAGCGGCATCTACCGACAGCTTGCAGGACTCACGGTGCAACTTGGTCGGGACCTCAGTATCCACGTGTAAGTTGCTATATTCATCTGGGAGTATGTCAAGCAGCATCTGCTTGGCAAGTGACTGGACTCCACTAATGCTATTGACCTGCCTTAATCATCGATGAGTTGATTTCGTAGTGTTGGGCTGGCCGCTGTTGCTTGTGTTAATATTGCGCGGGCACCGATTTCATTGAAACCAATTAATCGAAGGTTATAAGTGCGTGAGCCAATGGCATCCTCCATCATTAATTTAATAGCCGATGTACACAACTACCTTGTCTGACAAGAGTGGTGACTTCGCCCTCCTCAAGAACATCTATGGAAGTCACGAAAACCGCTTCGTGTTCCCACGGTCCTTCGACCGTAGTGATTTTGATTCCGTCGAATCCATCAAGAACATCATCCGAGATCAGGCAATCAGTGATGGCGTGCCTGAGCTCGAAAAGATGTTCGACTACTTGTTCACTCCTCTCAAAAGTGACTTCAAAAATCTGACTGTGAGATGCAAGCTGTGCAAGACCCAGATCAAATTCTACGTGAACGAGGGCAAGCTACTTCTTATTTCGATGGAGAACAAGCACAGCCACCACAATGAGAAGTGGAAGAAGATCGAGGAAAAGTACATCGTCGGGTACCTCTCTAAGGTTGATGGGGTACCCGAGTCGGCGGTTGTTCAGGCTCCCATTCAACCCACAATTACCCCTCGACCTCCAGAGGACAATAGCAGCATCATGATTGAAGAGAAACCCGAGACTGAGCCGGTGGCCGAACTGGTAATGGCTCCACCTGTTACCCAGACTCAAAATGCGCCAATAACTTTTCGAAGGATTGGCCAAGATCAGGTGATTATCGAAGACGGGCCAATATCGGCTCCACCAAGCAAAGCCAAGCCTTTACCTCCAGCACCGATAATACAAATGTCTGTGCCCAATATAAAGAATAAAGCGGTCCAACCGAAAGACCCTCCCAAGACTGCGGCTAAACCTGCAACTATCGAGTACGCTCTCAAGAATGCTGGTATGGTGGTGTACTCGCACAGCCACGACCGCCAATCAACTTCAGCTCCCGATATCATCGTGGCTATGACGGGGAATATGAAAAATACTCTTCTTCGCTTCGGTGATGTCGTCAGCTTCGAGATGACTGACTGCATCGTGAAGGATGATGTGCAAGGAGGCGCAGCGTACAAGCTTTCGTTATTCACCGTGTTCGACACCAATTGCCGTATTCTGATTGTAGCAATAGCTTTGCACCGTACCTAAACTGTCGCTGACCTATTCAGGGTCTTCAAGGAGTTCTTCAAATTCACTGAGAAATGTCCAGGAGTTATGATCACCAGCCAGCATCAAGCCGTTGTCCGTACTATTGACATCCTCAAAGAGATCGCCTTGTACAAGGGAGTGCATATCCTCGATAGCGAATCTGTAATTGAGGATGTAGCCAACAACTTTAACTACGACGAAGCTGTCCGAAAGGAAATCGTGAGGCTGATTACAAAAGTAATCCAAGAGGGCAACCAAGAGCATGCCTTGAAAGCCTTGGATGCTATGTGCCATCTGGTTCCAGACGATAACGGCGACCGAACCATTATGAACTTCCTGGAGAATAAGGACAGGGTGTGCCTATGGAGTCTACCCGCAGTCTTTGTTGGTGTCGGTTTCTCCAGCAGCCGCCAGGTGGGTATGTTGGTACATGAAAGACTCCACCTTGAGACGACTATCACCACCCTGATGACAGAGATAATAGCCATCGACGGCATTCTCTGTGATGAATCAAACGGTCCGGGAAAATACTATAAGGAGTGCACTGAAGATCTCTTCCGCGACCAGCACATCAAAATGGTTCGAACTAACATCGAGCAGAACATCTTCAAGTTATTTGTGCGCTCGTATATCCAGTCAGTCAAGGAGGACAACCTGTTCGGGAAAAGCATCCACGAGGTAACTCAGAAGGAAGTCACCCACATAGTAAGTCGCCTGACCGGCAGCATCTACGACGTGACTGAGGGCCAGTGCAGCTGCAAGGAGTCTATCAAGACTGGCATTCCATGCCAGCACATGGTCACTGTCGCAAGGGCTAGCAGTAGTGAGTATCTGCCCATGTTCGCTGCAAGGTGGAAGAAGGTGCCCAACAACCCAACGGCCAGCAGCTCCAAGACCAAGTGAGAGTGATAACCTCGATCAAATACCTAATTTTAAAACTTCTTATGCTGCAACAGACAGCCCTCAGCAAGACGACTCGTGAGAAGAAGCCTCACCAGCAAGATGTAAGCCTGAACTAAGCATTAGAAGTATGAGGGTGAGCTGAACTCCAAGACGAAGGAACGACATGGCAAAGGCATCTATCATTTTAGCAACCACTACTTTGAGTATGAAGGCAGCTACCAAAACAACGTTCGGTAGGGACCGGGAGTACTCAAACTGGCGAACGGAACCAAAATCTAAGCAAATTTTATCAAGGGAGAGATCCAAGGCGAAATCAAAGCAACGTATGCTGACGGTTCCAAGTATATCGGTGGGATGGTTGACGGTGAGAGGTCCGGCTACGGAGAATTCACCAGTGAGTTCGAAAAATACAAAGGGCAGTGGCTAAACAATAAGAAGCATGGCGAAGGAGAATACTAAACGACTTCGTTCAAGGCCCGAGGAGTGTTTTCGAATAATAAGCTGAACGGCGAAGCGGTTGTGATAACTTGGGACAGTGAATTTAATGGAGGCTTCAAGGATGGCAAAAAGGATGGGTATGGCAAGCTTGTGGATCATGGTGAGGGTGTGCAATACTAAGGTGAATACAAAAACGAAATGAAGGATGGCAAAGGTAAACTAACTTATCTTCGTTCTGGCTACGTATATGAAGGAGAGTTCAAGAACGACCAGCCAACTCTGATTGCCAACGAATTCGAAGTGAAGGTTAGCTTCACGAAGATTGAAGAGGCAGAGCAGAAGAAGTCTGAATTTGTGACGGTTCCAACTTTGGAGTACGAACTTGAAGGAGACCCATTCAGCCTCGAGGTACCTTTGTCATAGAATGAAGATCCGTACGTGCTACCAAGGCCCAATGCAGTTGGACGAAGTACAGCCCACTGCAGATGAGATCGACAAGCAGGTCAAAGCATGGCAAGAGGCCAATAAGAAGAACAAGAACCCACCACCGATGCCAGATTTCAATCAACCACGAATGAAGAAACCAGCCAACGTTGTGGTTGAGTGCTAATCGGGCAGGCAAATCGCCATTGAACTCTGTACAGCTTCCTCTAAACATAGACCAAGTCGTGGAAGGAAAGTAAGATCGAAGAATGCAATTGGACTATCGCAAGGAGATAGCAACTCGCCGAGCTGAGATAGAGCTGATTAAGAAGGAGAATGCCAAAAAGAACGAGGAGGAAGCAGACGTACCACCTCCATTAACCTTAGAAGAAAAAGCCAGGAAAGAAATAAGGCAAGGGAGCAGGTGAACCGTAACTCAAGGTCAACCTGTACAAGGATGAAGTGCCTGAATCAGCGAAGCAGTTGAAGCTTCGTAGTAAAGAAGCATTGGCTTCGGTGGAGAATTTGGAATACCCAGATGACTTTCCAGTAGGCAAGTACTATCTACTGATCAGCAGCGTCTCCCGCCAATGCTACGGACAGCCAACCCCATTCAAACTTGAATTCCTGGTGAACAGTAAAGGGACAGCCCAAGCCAAGGCCACAAAAAAGAAATGATGCTTAACCTGCGATTTAAATAGCGACTTCCTCATGCGAAAAAGTGCAATTAAGAAGTCGAGCTCTGCTATTCGCGATTCTCATACGTTCGAGTCTCGCCTTTCAGTGAACAGCATTGACAAGACAGTGGTGTCCGACGTTGCCGAGCCTGAGGATACCACCCAAATTGCAATATGGCACAAACGTATGATGGAAAACTACGACAGTGGGAGCTACGAGGAGGAGAGCCAGCCCATCGGCTTTCTGTTTAGGTTAGAGGAAGTTGCAGGAGTTTCGCACCGCAAGAAGTAACCGAACTCTCGACTTTATGGGAAGCTAACTGCTGGGTTGTACAATCTGCAGCTGAAACAGTACTACGTGAGAACTTACCAGTCAGCTGCTTTGCTACTGCAATAGACCAAAAATCGTAAGGATGAGTATGAACTTACCGAGCACATCGCACTTTTCTTCTTCAGTTATGAAAGCATGCACGACTCGCTGGAACTACGACTGGAACTGCAAGTTGTGGAGTGTGGGAAGTCGCAGAACATCCTCACCAGTGGGTACGTTGGTGGCTGGGTGGTTAACCCTTTTGGCAAAGCGCGAGGACAGACTCGCGAACAGCTCAAACCCAACTTGTTTGCAGAAGCAGCCCCTGTCGCCAACACGATTGCACTGTTTACAATTGGCAATAATGAGTCCATTCGACCACTGTTTCGACTTATTCCACCACATTGCGTCTGCGGTGGCGAGGATAACTTACCTGGACTCGTTGGCAATCGTCTACCGCACGCCAGCAGCTACCTTCGAATTGAATATACACTGACCTACATGCTAAAGATGCAGTTGTCAGGCCTTGAACTGCCCGACAGCGTGTCAATTGAGGCCGTGAGAAATGCCCAGAAGTATTTCGAAGCACGCACTAAATTCGCCATGAAGTAGGTAAAGACAAAGAAGATCCAGCTGAAGCTGTCCTATCACAATGGCTGGAAGACAGTGAGTACTGCATGCCTGGAGCTCATTGAGAAGAAACAGATGGAAGTACGAAACAAGTCAACTATCTACAAAGGAACCATGTACGAAGGAAGGCAAATTACCGTGCTGCCGATGGTATTTCTGGAACCTGGAACAGTACTCAGTATCGAGCTAACCTATGAGTTGGAAGGGGTGCACGAGGGTGGCGTGTAGTCCTTAAGTTATGCTGCTGCCTGCTATGAACTGTGTTTACTGGAGATTCGCGACAATATTAAGCACTACAAATGTCTGCTTTCTTCGGGACCCTATCAGTCAATCAGCAACCAGCTGCCAATCCTCTCGACTACATCTCCCATCAAGATCTAGTTTGATTTGCACTTGAGCCTCTCTGACCAGGCGCCTCAAAAAACTGCACAGTCAAGCCTGGAGATGCCAGAATTCGATAGAATGGACATTGAGAAGTCCAGGGTTATTCAGGAGAAGAAGAAAATCAAATGGGAACGGAGAAAGTTACAAATGGAATATGCTGATGCCCCTCGCATGCTGGATGTTAACGAGGTTATCGAACAGACTTATATTGAAAAGCTTAACCAGGTGCAGAGAGAGCGGGACGCAAACAGAGAGATACTGGAATAGCTACGTCGCAAGCTGGATCAATACAATATATAGGAAGGCGAGTAAGAGGCCACTTCAGAATAAGAGGAGGAAGAGCACTTTGTTGGTTCGCAAGGCGTGTATTACAAGACACTAATGCAGCCGAGCGAAGCAGCAAAACTACCCAGCCAGATTCCATGCGTGCTGACAGCATCGGCTGACTTGCCTTCTGCAGCCATAATTCGCACAGAGCTTATGGAGTGCAGCTATGCCAGTTGGTTCATCTTCAATTTCCTGTCATTGACAACCTAATCACACCGCCTTCCTCGGAAATTCTCTGTAGTGGTTAACTTCTTCACGGAAGCGGAGCTACAGACTCGGTTAATGGAACCCAGCCTCACTACAGGATAACTTCACCATTGCGAGTACGACGATAAGAATCCCAACGACAAGCATCCGGTCTATACAATTAAGGTTTAACCCAATACTTACCGTCCAAGGGAACACTACCTCAACCTGCTTGCCTATATGCAGTCGAACAAGCTGCAACTTACAATTCTAGATGAAACCAATATGGAGTTTGGGTACGTGTTGGTACCCATCCATGGTCTCCTCAGAAGGCGTAGGCAAGAAGTCAAACAGACTATTGAGGCTGAAGTGTTTTATCGTGATACTATCAAGGGAAATTTCAAAGTGGAGATCACAAACACGCGGCAACAACCCACCCACCCTTCGGTTTACGAGGAGAAAGTTAATAGCAAAGCGGTCAGTCCCAGAAAGGACAAATTGGATGTCATTACTGCTTCACCCAACAAGCAGATTGGAGATAGCATCGTGGTTCCCCTAAACCCTACCCAGAGGGTGGAGGTGACAGGCGATCAACGTCTAAAACAACGGATCGAAAGATTCAAGAACTCAGCAAAGTAGGGCAGCAGCATCAAAAAGCCGCAGCCAACACCATTAGAAGCCCAACAGCAGAACCGTGAGAGCAACCGCAACCAACTGATCAATCGGATAGTTCAGGAGCGCATTGTAGTTGAGAAGACCATCTGCCCAATATACATGCTGCCTGAAGTGTTCTTTCTGGAATTCAGTAACCCAGAGCAAGGACAATGCGAGTACAACATCGCCGTGTTGGATCCAGACAACGAAATATTTAATGGACATGAATTGGAGTTAGTTACGTAGGCATCCCAGGCACTTTCGTGGCTGCAGGAGAAGTATCTCGAAGGCTACCAGTAGTCTACTATCAAGGATATCGATCCTACCAACACCTTTTCGCTATAAAAGGGCGAGAAGATAACACTAGTCTTCCGGTACACCAGCCAAAGGTAGTTCACAAAGATAAATTTGACCGACCGTGCAAGCCAGGTTCGCTTCAACAGTGAGCGTAGTCTATCAATAAACATCTCCACATCTGACTTCGTGGCAGCATTGTACCGCATCAGCATCAAACCACAACCAAACGTATGTAACCTCGAGCTTTGCTACTACTCCGGACAAAACTAGAATACGACTCTAGTGTTGCCTCCACTGCTGCCAGCCGACGAGCATCGCAACCTTAATATGGAGTGGACCTTGCCGTAGTTGACTCTTCAGTGGATGCAGAACAATCAAGCAGCCATCACTCTGCAGACTCCCTCTCTCGATGACTTGCTCAGCGAGCTCAAATTCAATATCCTTGTGTTCGAGGGAGAGCCTTCGAGCAGGGTGATCAGTATTTGGCGAGTCCGAGTTGTCAGCTGCGAAAAGATAGTTGCAAACGGTAAGCTTGGAACAGAAAGCGAAATGCTTGTGAGGTTGGATAAATCGGTCTGCCCCAACAACCAGCCACTATTAGTACATAGCGAGGACGACAAAGTTGTGAAACCATCTGCGATCAGCAAGCTTGCCGACGGTGGTATATCGTTCCGTCTAAAGATCCTCCCTAACTTCACGAACAGCCGCACCTTCCATTTGCGAGTACTGAACAGTCAAACCCGCGAAGCTCAACGTGAGATGGTGGTCGAGGTCAATAGCGAGCAACCTAACTATAAATCAACCTTCAAAGTTGAGCACAAACACTCAGTTCCGCGTAGGTAGGAGTAGTTCGAATACGTGAACCCTTTGCCGAAGAAGACGCAGTTCACAGTAACCAGCACAGACCCGTACCTGATCCGACCAGAAGAGCCCAAATTTGAGGTAGCAGCTAACAAGCCGAAGCAGTTCAAGCTGAGTATCTTCTCCCCAGCAGGCAAGATGGACTACGCTGAAGTCACCTTGATTTTCACCGACCGTGATGAGCAGATGCGGGAGTTCTTCCTCTTCAAGCTCACCTACCTTCCGTGAAACAATCGCAGAGAATCACTATCATTGAATGCTAATAGTGTCCTTGATTAGAGTTATAGTAATTTGCGATGTCGTCTATACAAGAGAAGATTCGGCTCCTCAAAGAAGCACAAGATGCGAGTAATAGAAGGCCTCAAAGTTACGTTCCACCGCCTCCAGTTTTACCAGCAAAGTTAACTGAATCATCTCCTACCAAACTAGTCTCGGTGGTGGACAAGAAGGAAGAGGTAACTGTGCAGCAAACGCCCAAACCAGCTGTTGAAGTGAAGTCGTAGCCTATCAACAACGCTCGGAAGATGTTCGAGGAAATGGCCAATAAGAACAAACAACCGATGGGAATACCATTGAAACCTGTGGTAAGTACGGTCAGCGAACCAACTAAGAAGGTGGACCCTACGAAGGTGTAGCCTGTATCCTCAAGAGCAGAATCCACAACGATTAAAGCTGAGCATACTTCTGTTGGTTCGTAGGAGAGGTTAGAGACTGTCGGGACACTTCCAACTTTCGTGAAAACTGAAAGCAATCTTATCGTCTAGCCGATCATTGTGAAGCCATCTGGGATGTTCCACACAGCACAACCTCGTAACATTTAGCTTCCTTAACCCAACAGAAGTAGCCAAAACGTTTCGAATCACCCACCATCGGTTGATAGTGGGCCAGCAGTGTTTAAGCCAAGTCAGATGAAAGCCAACCAAGCGTTTATGGAGATGTTGGGAGGAAGGATAGGGAAACCAATGCCTCCGCCTCGACCAATTTAGCCACCAGTCAACTTAGGTAAACCTACTGATGAATTTAGAAACTGAAGGAGAGAAACGTGATAAGTTTATCGTGGACCGCCTTTTCAGCTAGAACAATCGTCACGAGGGATAGCATCACAATCCCCCTGGAATGGCTGTATAAGCCTTCGCAAATGTCCTGCACATCCAGCCGCCCGGCCACGTCTCGGATACCATTGCGGATACCTTCACAAACATACTCCACCCGCCAGTCCAGCAGCCGACAAACGCAATAACATCTGAAGCCACTCGTGAAGAACTTAATAAGGAGGCGGATGAAGTCATAACCCGAGGAGGCGCTGCAAAGAAGAACAAGAAAAAGAAAGTCTAAGCCTTCGAGGACATGTGATTCGCATAATCCATTTACACTATGTCAAAAAAGATTAAGGATGCCTACATCCAACGATACAAGCTCCTAGAGGAACAGCTTCCAAAGCTCATCGACAAGTACAGCGTAGTGAAGCGGCTGTACATAGCTGGCATCGCCATCAACGCCTATCTCATCTACCGCAACGTAGTTTGGTTGTCAGTCAGCTCAAAACATTTGGAGTGCTTCGCGATGCCTAAAACTACGTGGACAAGAGGCAGAACGAGTTCATGAAGGTGCACAATATCGAGCGTGACCGCATTCTGGAAATAATGCGAAGCAGCAAGTGACTGAGCAAGTGCAGCCATTGTGATAGATCAGTTGAAGCACATCAGTCGGGTACCTCGTTCGGCACGGCTCCGGGGCTTACGTTGAGGTTTGGGTAGCCGTGAGGTTTGGATCGCACTCTTCGCAACTGTGAGGTTTGGCACGACCAACGGTTTCTCGTCTTCGTAAAACTCAGATTGAGAAACGAAGGCACTCGCAAAGTTGCTTTCGAGCATGCTTGATGAACTTCGGAACCTCGATGAGACGAAATGGCTAAGCAGTACAGCATCGTTCATAAAGCACTACTTGTTTGGGTTGTTGACTGGCGGTGGTGGTGCTTCGTAGAGTGTTTGGGTAAGTGGAATTTCGTCGAGGTTGAGACAGATCCGCATTGGTGGAGTCGGTGGTAGGGGAGGTTGTTTCATATGGGTGGGCCTACAGGTGGGTGGACGTTGCTGCATCTGTTGTGCACAGTTGATTTTAAATATAAGCTCTTAACCGCTCCCAACGACAAACCAAATGAAAATGAGTAAGTGTCAGTTAGAAGCCACCTGAATTGGGAAGTAGAAGGGAGTGTCCAAGTAGTAGAGCTCACCACCTTCGAGTGTCTTGAGCCGTGCTTCGAACTCGCCAATCTTGACAGTATTGCCACGGAACTCTAAACGATAGCCCTGGAAGCGACGGGCGATCGTAGCCTTCACTTACGACAGCTTTCCTGAGAAGACGTAGTTGAGGTGGATAGGCCCAGTGTGCTTCTCCAACTCTGCTGGGTCTTTTCTATGAATTTCTGAACCGATTCGCTTTCGATTGATCTCAGGAGAGTTATTGGCTACCAAATTCCGAAGCAGCTTCTTCTTGAGCAGAGTATAGTAGGTGTGCACTGGAGTATGTCTAGTGTTCAGCAGATCCTGCTCTATGTTGCCACGACTTTAGCAAAGCAACTTTTCGATCATCGAGACTACGCTGTTGTGCATTGATGCCGGTTCGGGTTTCATGCTTTGAAGTGACAACCCTTTGAACCAGCTGTGCTTTTTCAATGTTGAGATGAGAGGCCTATTATCTGCTTCGACTTGAATAAGCCTACGAATGACATCCTGGCATTCTTTGGACACATCCTCAGGCATTTCGTATGCGCCTCTGATAATCTTCTTGTACAACTTCTTGGTATTGTTGTCCTCGAACGGTAAATATCCGCAGACCATGGCATACAGAATGATTCCGAGCGACCACACATCTGCTGCTATAGGATTGTAGTTCTCACAGGCAAGCATCTCTGGTGCCGCATAGCAGGGTGACCCACAACTGGTCTTTAGCAACTCGCCAGCGCGAAACTACCTGCTCAACCCAAAATCGATGATCTTGATGGTCTCATCGTCCAGCAGTATGTTCTCTGGTTTGATGTCACGATGTCCCACTCCAATGCTATGTAAGTACTCCACACCCTCTAGGATCTGCAGAAAGTACTTGCGAGCTTCAAGCTCCTCCAGACGCCCTCGGTTGCGAATCAAGTCATACAGCTCGCCACCCCTTACAAACTCCGTAACAATGTAAAGACTCTTTTCGGTCTACAATAGTTCGTAAAGGCTGATGATGTTGGGATGGTTGAGTTTGCGCAGTATGGTGAACTCCCTAACAATTCGTTTGATATCATCGCTCTAAACGATCCTTCGCTTCTCAAGGATCTTGATGGCTACGCGTTCACCCGTGGGAGTGTGCACCCCTTCCTTGACGAGCCCAAAAGTACCCTCACCTATGGTTGCTTTCAGCTAAAAATCGCCGATTCTTTTGCGCATTCCAATCGTCAAGCCGAGATAATTTAAATCATCAGTGGAAACCTCTATCTACAACATTGAGTTAACATGTTGAAAGTCTTCTGGTGACAGCCCTCACTGTATCCGTCCAGCGATAATTAAACAATTGGCATGAACAACCGAGTATCAGCAATAGCGCTGAGCTCGCTTAAGTTCACTGCCTACTACCTGCTGATGGTGCCAGTGTACATGGTGCTCTCACCACTATGTTTGGTATCGTCTAGGCTCTTCAACTATTTCCTACGTTTCATTGAGGAGGACTATACGCATGTTCTTGTGCTAGTCCTCATCGCTGAAACGGCAGTCTCATTGGTCTTCCTAGTTCTAGTGGTGAGGGAACGGGCCTTTCGGTCCCTCTTCTACACTGAATTCATACTGCTTATGGGTAAATTGTTCACTGATAACTTAGTGGTCAGCAATTGCGCGGTCATTGGCTTTACCTATAGTCTATTCGATCGACAAGACTTCTGTGAAGAGACTCTGGTCAAGCTGACTTCGGTTCTATTCGTGCTATGCACTTCTAACTGCTTGAGCAGATGGTCCAAGGCTCGACTAAGAGGCCATTGCTAAATCTGTTGGACGGACCTCGACCCTGAGAGCATGAAGTTAGAATGTGGGCATATTTTTCACGAAAATTGTCTGTGGAGATGGGTGTATGAACGCCGTTGTTGTCCAAGCTGCACGCGCCCCATCTGATGATTATTCTACTAACTATCATGCAGGGCGAGCCACGGTCCAAATATCCTGGAGGAACCATCACCATGTCTATATTCATTATAATGCACGTATTCGAGTTCGCCTTCTACACCGCAGGAGCCGTCTACGGTCTTCTGTACGACCATCGACTGCTAGTGATCTTCCTCGCTGTTGTAGCCATTTACAGCATCGTGTCATTCATCTATCCTGGTGCAGTGGATGTGCGCATCCGAAGGAAAATCATGTTCGCTTCATGGACGGAGCCATCTGAAGGAAGCATTCATAACAAGACGGAGGTTCGGGTAGATCATGCCTTGAAGTACCTGGAACAGTAGTTCCCAGATAAGAAGACGAGACCCAGCTTAACACACCTTGCGATCAAAGCATTAGGTGAATCCGCAAGGGTCTGTCCTGACATCAACGGTAAGATCGCCTTTGGAAGGGTACACTAGTAAGTTAACCGTAGTTTGTTCCGTATAGTAGCATCGATATCAGCTGCTTAGTAGATGTGGGAGGTGGCAATGACCTTGCAATGACCCTCATTGAGGGAGTCGATAAGATGTCATTAGAGGATATTGGCGACTTCATACGCCAAAAGACAACGAAGATCCGAACAAGCGATGGTGGTGACGAAACCCATAAGAAAAGGACGGGGCCTGCGAAGTTCCTGCCTGTATTCATATTATCCGTGGTCGCAAAAGTAATGACGTTCGTTACTTCCACGTTGGGAATAGATTTGGGAGTGATTGGCATGAAGAAGAATCCATTTGGCTTCGGTATGGTAACTTCGTTGGGGACGCTCGGCTTTAC
>ERZ724508.1220-NODE-1220-length-15850-cov-5.749035_pt1 | contig 15850 bp, 26 predicted proteins | sample MGYA00376041_ERZ724508 | MGnify/ENA primary metagenome ERZ724508 (study PRJEB28724, sample SAMN07190887) | wastewater metagenome | isolation source: effluent of sewage treatment plant in Hong Hong | place: USA: Christiansburg, Virginia | collected 2016-03-01 ...
TCGACTACGTCACCAGCTTTGTCTCCATCATTGCCGTTCGTGAGTTAATTTACCAATTCATAAAATCCGTTTCTTTTGAAACTGGACTCAATGTCTGTTACCTCAGCAGTTGATCTCGTTCATTTTAATATATCGCGAGTCCCGTGTTGGAACAGCCAGTCAAATGGAACTTATCCTGAAGCATCCAACCATCAAATCATTCCTACTCGGGTTCAACCGCGAGGACTACACTCCTACTCTCCGACAACTGGTGCTCATTGGCATTGAAACTGTGCTGGCCAAGTTCAAGGGAACCAATCCCAAGGAACTCAAAAACATGCTTCTCGAATGGACAAAACCCCAGAGGGCTGCGAAGCCCACTAAGAATGAGGGCACCATCGTGAGACAGATTGAGGAGATTAAAGAAGAACTGCTCAAGATCAACGAGAAATTTGAATCGGTTGGCGAATCGAAATGCGAACCAGTACAGGAAACAAATAAATAACGACCGCCTTCGGTAGTAGTTGTGCAGCCCAACGCATCGACATTGCAAAGTGTGCTGGTCAAGGAGGAAATGCGAAGAATTGATGATCGGAGGAAGTCAACTGTCACACCCAAAGTCACTGAAGTGTACCCTGAGGTGGACAAACAAGAGCCAATGCGGCGTCCCGATCGGCGCTGGCTCGATGATACCCAATCCCGTATGGCAATGACATATGAAGAGGGCAACTCCAAGTCACAACCAAAGGTTCGCTTTTAGTAGTCCATGCTCAACCGCGAGAAGGAGCCCATCAGCAACTGTCAAGACCTAGCTGCATCTCAGCCCATATCGAACGCTGTTCGAATGCAAACATACTAGACAGTAGTTTCGAACGTCTTCAAAACCGAGACCGACCAATACTTAACGGCTAATAAGCAGACTTCGAAGAGCCCAAGTAACTTGCAGAGCAAGAAGAAGCAGGTGCCGGCCACAAACTACAATACAACCAGCAGCCAGAGAACTCTTGAAATCTAGCCGAAGTATCTGAAGAAGGTGTAAAGTAAGATCAAAGACCTCATCAGGGAGGATAAGCTGCGCTCGCAGATGAACAGTTGCCGTAAGGATCGCAGTCAGAATGATCCTTTTGCCAAGCACTCCCAAAAATAGAACTTGCGAATCGATAATCAAAGGCTGGAGGCAGACTTCACCCTCAAAAACCTTGAAACCAAGGGACCAGCCACTCGCAAACCACACAACCATGAGTCCGACCAATCCGATCAATCGTTCAGCCCATACAAGCAGCAAGAGAGCAACATCGTCATCGCCAACCGTTTCCTATCTTCATAGCTTGTGCAACAATTTTCGTAGTCCAACCTGTCAGACCCTTAGGAAGATGCCTCGTTCAACTAGCGTCACCTCTATGAAAGCAAGGATGAAGATTCCCAGTTCAGCGTGTTCAGTCCCAACTTCACCGAGGTTACCGACAGTGCTGCTTCGTTCCGGCAACCTCCATCGAACCATCGCAGGAACAAGGAGATCGGTAAAATCTCTCGTAAGAAGGAATGAACCACCTGACTTTCCATATTTCCAACATTATCTTATTCACAGACCATCAGGAATCTGGAGTTATCGTGGAGATTGTTTCGTTAACTTTGTATGTGGGTGATGCACTTGCTTCCTCAAGTTCGCCTCCAGGAGCAGCAGTTTCTCCAGTGAAGCTCATATCAATCCTGCCCTTCACGAGTTCCTCGATCTTCTCCCAACACTGTAAATGTAATCTCATCATCACATGAGACGCCTTGACTAATTCCAACAGATTTTCGCCATCTATATCAGCAAGCCTGCTCTCGATAAAGTCTCCGATACCCCTCGCAAATGACTGGATTGCGAAAGTGTTTTTTCCTTCCGTCAGTTACCTCAAACATTTGCTTGTTTTTATGAACGCCTTCAAGTAAAGATTCAGATCGGCGTTACTGATGTACTTTCCCATGCAGGGCAGGATATTCGTTTCCAGCATTGCATTCGTCAAACGTGACAACTAAGGTACCTTTTTGATTTCCTCGGCAACTTTCTGCTGGAGATCCCAACTGAGCACCAGCCACATCACATACTCATCACTTTCCTTCTTGCAGGTGTACGTATATTCGGTCACGTTTATGATAAATCTTGTGCATAGCAGCTTGGAGCCCTCCAACAAGGCCTTCACAAAGGGTAACTCACTGATATGCAACCTCATGCATTCGGTTGTGAAGGACTTACCGCTTTCACACATTGCGTTGGTGATCTTACTCCAAAAATCATCCTCCTTGTACGCAACGAATTCAAAGTTCTTCTGGCCAAGGATGGTTATGTCGCCTCCCAAAGTCACAACATTTCGTACCCAGTCTTTCAGGTCGGCGTCAACCAATGATTTGAACACCGGCTTGATGTGAGACTGAATTTTGCTGAGAAGACAGTCTGGAATGCTTGTGATGTATTGTCGGTAGACTTAGCAGGTTGAGTTGGAGACATTTTCCATCATCTGGTTGACACACAGTTCAACACCTTTTACTAAAGATGCTTCCACAAAGCTTCGAAACAGAAAAGGAAAGATCTTCTTGTTAGTGCTACTTTCGCTCTATTTGACCCAACAAAACATGTAGCGGGTACTGGAGCCCAAGGCACGCTTCCGGAGAACTTCCATAATGGCTGGGTACGACTCCAAATACTCGCTGGCAAGTTCAAACAGTTTAATGGCCATCTCGGGTTCTGTTGTCAAGCTCAAAAGAGTTTACAAGAGGATACCAGAGGCGTCAATATGCAGGAACGTAACCAACTGAGGATTATTCTCAAGCATGTCCTGGTGGAACTACCCGAAATGTTGATGCAATTCTCCTGGCCCGTCGACCTATGCTGCCATCTTGGGTAACAATAGCGAATATATTGGTAGTAGTTCCTCCTGAGTGAGGAACCGGTGGAGAAAGTTTATTGGGTAGCGAAGCTTCTGGTTTTGAAGAATAGGCACTTCCAGGAGATATGGTGTTTGATGATACTCCTTCAATAGTAACTGCTTTAGGCGTTGAGCTTGTTCGCATCTGGTATTAGGAAGCTGGCTTAAGTTCATCGTTAGCTCATTCAAGAGGTGTATTTTATAAGTTTGTCTACCGAGCTCGAAGAATGGGGCCAGGACCGTACTGTATTAGTGTCGTTTCCATTGGATGAGCTATAGAAACCGTTCCAGGAGCAGATCAGCAGCCTTGAACATCTCCTTTTCGATGAGCTTGCAGACGAGGAATGGAGAGATAGCTGACCCTGATGCCACACGGTTGAGTACCAGGTTGCTGTAGACCTTCTGCTGGATAAGATGCAGAACTGTTTGCTCATTCCTGCTATGGATAGCCACCTCAAAAAGCGGGAGCAGGTATCTTTCGAAATCCTCGACGCGCTTTTCAAAGGCAGAAAGCAGCATCAACTGCTGCTTGCATCGATTAAGCTGGTTGTTTTTGCGTACTTAGTTGATGAGGAGCATCTGGTGGTACGTCTCTTCGTTCTCACTGCTGCGGAGGTTATCGAATAGCAACTCACTGATCACCTATGTGCTTGGTAGAATATTCTTCTCAATGAACTTCATCAACGGGTACTTTCCGGAGGCTTCAACATACCTCAGCAGGTTCAGTCGAGTCACTGCCTATTCTGTCTTCTTCTCAAGCAGGTAACCTCTTTTCTCCATTTCTTCTGACTTTGCGAATGACAGGAACCTGAGAAGCAACGGTTCGTTGAGACACACCTCGCTATTGTCGAGGATCTGGTTGATAGTACGGCAGCTGATCCTGACCATAGGGTTCTTTGTGATCAGATCCATGAGTTCTACCACCTGCTAGGGAGTGCATCTCCTGAAAGCGATGTCCAGCGGAGTCTCGGAAGACACATTGAACTCATGCACAAGCCCGTATTGTTTTGGATTGTCACTTGTAATCAGCTGCTTCAGTCTCGTGAAGTCACCAGTAGTGGCGTAGTGATGCCCGACATTGTATTTTAGTTCTGGCAGACTGTAAACAGAGAGCTCTTCGTTATTGAATTCGTCTTTTCCCCAGCCCTCTTGTAACAGGTAGCCCGTACGCAGTGATTTCATCTAATCCGAAATATCATCCAACCCCATCTTGTGAGTCAGTTCCTGGAAAATCTCGATAAGCCCTACCATATGTTCCAACATCATCACGAGACCCCTGAGATGTTCCGACCTGAAATAATTTCGGAACAGTTGCCAGAGCAAACTCTCACGCTATCCGACAATGTTCTGCAAGAACCAAGTAATGAACTACCGGTCGGGTCCATTGTACTTTTTTACAATTAGCTTGAGCATTTTGTGGTAGGTTTATTCGGGACTGACCACTCGCTCCCTGAGGTACTCGGGTATCTGCTTGTCAAGCGGTACGAGTTGTTTGTTGAGCAGCTCGAAGAATATTCCGATGTTCTGTTCAAGGCTGGTAATCAATAGATTGGTCTTGAGCTCGTTGAATGCAAACATCATGATGAGCAACGTGTCGGGTGGAAGCTCGATCATACGCTGTGACATCACATCGAACTATCGGGCAGCGATGATCTCCTAGAGCTGTTCTCTACATTGCGCATGGATGTCATTCGGAAGTGCCTTTTTCTTGCGAGCCATAAGCTCACGGAGTTAGGAGTTGTGTGGGGCTTTTTTGCCAGCAGACTTCTTTGGTGGTTCAGACCCGACTGCTTTCGCGTCTTCGGAAGGAGCGTTGTCCATGAATCTTGAAATTATAGCAGAATTAATCCGACCGGAGTTTTAGCGGAAGAGTTGAATGGCTGTAAGCGCGCTAATTAACTTTTTTGTAACGGTCGAGAGGTTGTTCAAGCAATCCGACGATTGCACCGAGCAGCAATTGAGAACAATAAGGATTAGCATTATTTTATGAACGCAGAGTCTGAGCACATCGATGACTAACCGCTTCTGGTGGGGAGCTATCGCCTGACGAAGACGCTTGGCAAGGGAACCTTCGGCAAGGTGAAGCTCGCCGAGCACCTACCAACGGGTCAGAAGGTCGCTGTAAAGGTACTCCAGAAGGAGCTGATATGTTAACAAGCAGATGTCTAACGCATCAGTCGATAAATCAAGATCCTCAAGCTCATTCAGCATGAATTTGTCATTCAGCTCTACGAGATCATCGAACAGCCGCAAGAGCTGTTCCTCATAATGTAGTATGCTGATGGCGGCGACCTCTTCCAATAGATAGTCGATCGGGAGCGAATACCCGAAGGTGATGCAGCCACCTACTACTACGAAGTGCTGCAAGGCGTCAAGTACCTACACTCGCTTGGGATTACCCATAGGGATCTCAAACCATAAAACATTCTGCTGGACAGCAAGAAAATCAAGCTCGCGGATTTTGGGTTGGGGAATTTCTTCAAGGATGGAGAGTTGCTGAAGACTGCATGCGGTTCACCATGTTACGCAGCACCGTAGATGGTGAGCAAACAGAAATACAATCCCACAAAGGTCGATGTCTGGTCGTCTGGTATCATACTCTTCGCAATGAACTGTGGGTTCTTGCCATTCGAGGATAAAAATGTGAGTGTCCTCTACAACAAGATCAAAAAAGGAGAGTTTCGCATGCCCTCGCATTTGAGCGATTCACTAAAAGACCTTTTGAAGAATGTGCTGAACATCAACCCCGAAGAACGATTTTCGGTGGATCAGATACTAGCCCACCCTTGGGTTGTCGCAAATGCCAGAAGATACCAAGCCTTACCGTACCGTTCGCTATCTTCAGATGATGGCCTGTTGGAGAGAGTGAGTAACTTGTACGGGTTCGAAAAGGAGCGGCTAAAGAGAAGTTTGGAAACAAACAAGCATAATGCCATGACCACAGCATTTTACTTATATGTGAAGAAAGAGAAGATAAGGTCTAACAACCGGGAGATCGCGCTAACCAAACCAGAACATCAAACCACTGCCGTTGAAACTTTGCAACCAACCCCGAATGTCAAATAGGAACCACTTCCGTCGAAGACAGACGAAGAAAACCTTTTCAAAGAGCCAATAGTTAACCCGAATAATTAGCAAATCAAGATACAAGAAAACGGGGACAGCCATGATGCCAACAACGACAGTTCCCCATCAAATGAACGGAAACTAGAGGAACGACCAGTCTAAGTCAATGACAGCTTAAAGTTGTCTGACGAAGCAACATTCGTAACTTAGGATCTTTCGCTCAAGGGATCCATTGAACTTCCAGGAAATAGCGACAATAGCTCAATCGAGGCTAACCTCCATCATTCAGCCTAACTGCCTGCCACCAGCATTGGGGGAGGTGAGTCCCATCAACACTCCAGTACCGAATAACACAAAATTTTGATTGAAGACGAATCTAAGACGAAACCCTCGCATCCTGTCAAGAATATCCCTACCCTTACCTTTCCAAAGACTACCAAAGACTCAGAAAAAACTGAACCCAGAGAAACGCCAAAAGCAAGCAGGTATCCTGCCATGGGTATCCATAAAAACCAAAAACCGAAGGAAGAAGAACCTCCACATCCAAACCGCCCTCAGAAGGCATTAAATGAGCTCTTCAAACCAAAGAGCGAGAAGAAGTTTGAGATCAGCGCACGGCAACCCATACAGACTAAAGTCGTGCATCCTCCCAGCGACCAACTCCACAACTCAATAGAAATCAAAGCTGGGAAAGCCCCCTCGGTTAATACTTCGGTGGCAGAGGGGATGCCTGGCAAACTAAAAAAGAACCCCCGGATGAAGATTGAGAATATGAGGAAAACTGCGACTAAGCTCTACGAACGCTCAACTTCCCGCTCCACCTAGAGTATTAAATTAGTTCCCAAAAAGCCACAACGAAAGTTTACTTGGAAGCGCATCTCCAAGAAGCCCAGACTGATAAACGCAGCCTTGCTGTTCGTGGGTAGCATCTAAAGTCTGAAAAAGCATCTGATGAACCTTGAAGACCGCCAAGAAATAACCGTAGAACTGTACGAAATGCGGGAGGACGTTCTGTACATTCTACGTTCCAACATCGAGCCCGAACGGTTGGCGCATCACCTGCGAACACTGCTGCACAGCTGACATTGGATATGATTTGAAGAACATCAGAGTTCGGAGTGCTCCCGGAGAATCATGTTTAGCATCAGCAAGTTGGTGTTAATTCGATCGTTTTCTTGCATACCCCGCTTCAGCCAGCTGAACGACCTTGTGCGGCGGAAGCGATCTTTGTAGACTGCTGATAGCTGTGATATCACGTTGTCCTCCAGCTCCTCCAGTGCCACATTTATGGAATTCCTCACCTTCTCGCGTTCGGTCATCTACAGCTCATCGTTGAGTAACTGAAATGACTCGTTCAGCGATGATACGATATTCTTGCCGAAAATGCTTGTGTCAAGGTCGCGTAGGAAATGGATGAGTTCGGTTGGGTCGGTGTCCTATTGCAGTTTAAACTTTGTTATTTTGGCCCAAAAGTTGATCAGAGTCGTGTAGGGGAGCTTTACCTTGTCGTCCTTTCTGGATTCGCGTTGTTCGAGCTGCCTGAGGAAGTTGTAGAAGACCTTGAAGTACTCTGGCTCCAGCAGGAAGGCCCGAAGGTTATTTTCGAGATCGTACACTTGCTGAATCGGTAGCAAGGAGTGCTCCTCCTTCAGCTTCCTCAAAGGATACACTATCGATGCTATGATCATCACAAAGGATGTCAGCATTACCACCAGCTGATTCAGCGGATACTGCCTATCGAGACATTGAAACCCATCGATCACAATCCGAAAGGAAGCACTGTCTGGGTTACCCCCAAAGATGTATGCGGCTGTAGCCACGATCTGTGCTAAGCTTATCAGCAAGCTGAGTATAAAGATCGAACCTATCTCCCTGATGATGCCGAAATCCATGGGAATGTTGCGTTGGATCCACAGACAAACAATCAATACAATCTGCCAGCCAAACTCCTCGAATAACCCTCGAATGAAAAACACCAGATCGTCCTCCTTGGTGATCTGCACAGGCGACGGATATGACTGCTCGAGAAAGATAGGTGGCAGCACCCTGAACACAAACAGCACTACCACCACAGCCACAAGGTTTCTCTAATTCTTAAAGAATTGGAATATGACGTGCGAGCGCATATTATCTTGCACCTTGTACGCGTAGTAGATGCGCAGACTCCTGATGAAGTAGATGAACTCTCCGATCGTCTTGAGTGCACAGTACAGCACACGAAAGATATCTAGGTTTTCCTTGCCGTCCATGTAGTAGTCTGTGACCACATGAATCGGGTAGAGGATCAGCTGGAACGTCAGAAACATCAACAGGAGCAGACACAGCATGGGCGACCGTTCCTTCAGTGGGAAGTAGTCCTTGAACATGATCCACTTAATGCTGAAGCGAAGCATGAAGAACAAACATAGCACAATCCACGCTCCACAGACCAGCAGCCACACCCTGTAGTTGCTTGACTCGTTTACGCCCACCACAGATCCGCAGAAGTTCATCTGAGATATAATATTCAATTAGGCGGTGAGACATGGACGCCATGGTGGAGAAGAAGTTTGCCAAGCTCAAGAACATCGCTAACCAGTATTGCAAGGAATCCGTCAAAGAGGAACTTCAGAAGGTCGAAGCCAAACGCTTCAAGGACATTTACGTGCTTACCGATTGGTTTGTTAAGCTTGCGGGAGTTCGCTAGGACGTCAAGTTTAAGGAGAGCTTGCTAAAGTTTGAGTATGAGCTGAAGAACTGGATCGAAGCGTATAAGTACCTGAAGCCGAACGAATCACCCGACTACATCCCAATAATTGACACCATACTGGAGGTCTACGATAAGGTTGAGTTCTACAGCAAGGATCCGAACAAGGAGATCGACATCGATAAGAATATCAGCTTTAAGCTCATCATCGTTCACAATAAGAATACAGCTGTCAAGGAGATCATTAAGGCGGTACAGGCGAAGAAGCAGGAGATGATGGCTAAGAATGAGGAACATCAAAGGCACGCGGTGGCGCAACAACCAGCCACAGTGGTTACTACTCAAAGACCATAACAGGTAAGGCCCCCACCTCCACCCCAACCTAACCCTTCTTCAACAGTGGTGCCACAGGTAAGAGCGCCTGAAGTTCAAAAGGCAAAGCCTCCACCTCGGAAGGAGCCATAGCCACAGATTGCACAGCCAAAAGCTAATAGATCTCATCCTCCACCTCCACCAGTATCCCAACCAGTTCAGATGCAGATAGAACCACCGGTCATACCGACTCCACCTAAGGCCACCCCACAGCCTGAGCCAACACCTCCGAAACAAACAATCAATCGCAGGTAGCCAGCATCGATTCCTGCTAATCTTTCGACCATCCGCCCAACTGAGATCGAAAAGGATGTTAGCTCACTCGTTTAACGTCCAATAACCACTAAACCGATCCGAGAGCGACGAGTACATGACCAGAACAAGGCAATTGCAGCCATCATCAAAGATATGGACTTCCTGGATACCGATCGCAAGGAGGTTGTAAATCTGCTTGTCCAGCAACTCAACAATCACATGAAAAATCTCATCAGCAAGGTGGTGAAGTTTGCTAGGATACACAATCCAAATAATAACCGCTTCGGTGACGAATTCAAAGTATTTGGAAAGGCCAACGAGCTGAGGGGAAAATTCGACCTACCACTTGACGCAAAAGTGAGAGTGGGCTTTTACAAGATTAAATAGCCAAACAAGCTGTCGATCTACTCCACACTACGGAACTTTGAAGAGCGGGAGGAGTAGAAGCTGCGTGTGGAGGACACCAAAAAACGCAAGGACAATGAACGAGAGATCATGTAGTTCGTGAGGGGGTCGCCTCGCACCATAAAGCAACACATCTTCAACGAGTAGAACACTATGTCGGATCGCCTAACCATAAAACTTGCGGTGGTGCAAACCGTCCTGGAGCTGGACCCATTTTACTGCGACAGCGAGATTCTCCGACGTAGTTACATGTCATGATGATAGATGGTCAGATCGCTGGTGGGTCTTTGCTTGCTTCTTCTTTTTTGGAGAGGTCAATCCATACTGTGGAGCGGGAATTGTATACCCTTGCTGGCACATCCACAAAGATTCTGTCCACTTGTTGTTCCTATCGCTTATGGAATGACTGCCATTTGAACAGCAGGTTATGATGTGCGAAGTAGCCGGTTTTGGCGAATCGAATGAGCTTCGCTGCTTCGTCGATGGCTATGAGCTGGCACTTACCGTCCTTTACGTTATTTACACTGTGTTGCTTGACCAACCGAGAGAAGAGTTCGTAGTCGTCAGTTTTGCTCTTGTTATTGGCACCTCCAAACCACCCGCATTCTTGCGAGAGGACAGCAAACAGGATTCCAATGATGGCTCGTCCTGCCTCCCATCTGTCCTCGCCCTTCCTATTTGTTATCTGAGTCAGCACGAATACCAGATTATGGTAGAACTGTTCCAGGATTAATTTGTATGTTGCCGGTGGTACACCCGACAAACTGGGGAACGTGCTATCTAAGAACCTTCTTATGAGTTCTTCCGAAGCCTTCACCGGCTTGGTTCCGAATTCCTCAAGGAATAGTCGCGTGAAAGGTAACAGCAGTCCTGTGACCTCATGCTTTTCGCTTGCATACTTCTTACGTTCCAGTTCCAGCGCTTGTTCCTCCTCCTCCTTCTTCTTACGCTCGTCTTCGAGCCGTTTGGCTTCCTCCTACTGTTACTTTTTCGACTTGGGCGGCATGGTATATTGAATACAATCGAGATAGAAAGCCCAATCACTTCACTTGCTGAACTTTGGACGTAACACTGGCAGCTCACCGAGATTCATAAACTCGTTCTAAAGTGGATCCACGAAATGTTCCTTCTGTCCACGTGGGTAGAATGTAAGTAGCTAGACGTTACCGCCACCGAAGTTGGAGTTGCAATCGTCCATCGACCTCCAGTAACCATTGTTATTGGTGACATTGTTGCTCAAAGGAGCAATCTTCATTCTACTGTTGCCTGAGGATTTTATATCCTCGCGCACCTTCACGGAGTGCCGGCTTCGGTGTTCGCTGAACATATTGCTTCTCGCGTTGTTGAGAGTCATCTTTACGAACTCGTTTTTTAGTGCTGTTGGGCCCGGTTTCTTTGAGGAAAGCTCTTGAGAAGGCATGAACTCAACCGATGGTTAGGTGTTGAAGCGACAGAGCTTACCCTTAGCTGGACCAGAAACCGGAGTGTTTGGCTGGTTGTTTGGTCCTACCATTTGAAGTCGACCAGCTTCTGAGCGCTCCTTCTTTTCGTTGTCTTTAAGAATGTCTTAATTGCTTTGTACTTGTACCTATGATTAGGTCAAGCATTTTGTTGTTGCGCTGCGCTGCCTTGACTGACAATTATGTTTCGGGTTTGCGATCCAAGCTCACGTCTAGGCTCAGCTGTGGGAGAATCTTTGATTTATAGCCTCTAGTCACCTCCTGTTCTGGCTAAGTCTTCAAAGTGGGCTTGTCAATATGGCTGGTGTAACGGTCCAATCTCCCATTCTCCAATTTGAAGGGTTATGTATCGCATTGTCGCTGCCGCTTGGGCATAAACTTGTTGCGGAGGTGCCTTACAGCTATCTTCCCCTTTAGCCTATGCAACAGCAGCAAAGATCCACCTTCTTCAGTCAGCCTATGACCTTCTTTTGTGCTGCACGTGTGCGATTGTAGTTACTTGACGCGAGGGTTCATGCTGCTGTAGCTAACTGCTGCGCTGCGATATATTATTATACGGCACTAATCATCGTTCGGCGTAGTACTAATAATCGCTATCGGTCGACATCAGTGTTCGTCTCGGAAGGAAACGAACAGCAACGGAAGCAGCCGCTTCACCTCTTCTTGCTCTTAAAATTTCATGTAGTGCTCGAACTCCTCCAGACCAATCTCCTCGAATTTTGTTAGGTTTGGGTGCGATTCAGGTTCGTCGAAGAGGAGGCAGAGGGAGTGCTCAGCGGCCTTCTGCGATGGGAAGCTGTCCTACACGAGACTGTACACTTCAGCTGGTAGCTTCCCTTTAAAAGTCTTGCGGACTGTGATGTTTTGCTCGATGATCTTGCCCAAAAGATCTGATTAGTGTGCTTGGAGGTACTGGTTGGAGACAACGCAGATTATTGGTTTGGTCTCCTGCTCCGAAGGAATCTCACCAAGAGTCGTCGGAACGACTGCTGATGAGGGTGCCAGTTCAGCTTCCTCAAGCCCCTTCTGCCACTAGAGTTCAAAAGGAATTGAGGCTTTTAGTTCGAAGTGCTGTTCACCTGCTTTTTTGGTGAAGTCATGGATCTCTGACCAGTGATTATTCCAGACCTCCATCTTCGACTTTTTGAATTGTTCCAAGAGCTGTGGGTAACCGAGCTGCGGAAATGGTGCAATCAGCATGCCCTTTGAACTTTCGATAACGGGTTGACTGGGACAGTACAGTCCTACTTGACAATCGAAGCAGTCCCTCACTCTGAACTGTTTGGTTGCTGCAACCACCCGTAAGTTCTTGCAGTCACGTAAGAATACTGTACTTTCGCATGGCGCGATGAAGATGGTGCAGCTATCGCACTCGTCGACGTATACATTGGCTGTGATGTCGAAGATAAAGAAGGTGCAGTTACGGCAACCGTCTATGTTGAACTGCTGCTAATTGAGACTGTCCAGCTTCTTGACGCGAAAGGTCCCCTCCTGCTGGACGAAGCGGTAATCATCAAGGTTAGGTTTCTTACGAGCTGGTGGTGCCGCGATCGCTGAGGTGGTTGTTGGTTTCTTCTTTTACTCTTTCGGTGGTTAGATTAGACTTTGGTGAGTAGCCATCTACACCTCAGATTCCTTAATAACTTAAGAGGTGCGGATCTATTGCTTTTATGGTTCGGGATGGTCCTGCTCCTTGTCGACTTCGTGGCTTGGTGGACCCTCTTCGTTGAGGGTTTGAAAGGGATTCGATTGCTGCTTGACTGCCGGGGAGGGTATGTTCTCCTCAATCTCGAAGGTCTCTTCGTTCACGTCGTATGGCATAGGCTTCTCCTTGCGTTTTGGACACGGACATAACCCTCCCATGAAACTTATTTAAATTATACAAAGTATGAGTAGGAGTGAGACAGACTTTGGCTGAAAGTTCAACGCCGCAGTCTCTTTTCGACGAGTTCCACCATCTTAAGCTGCCACTGTGCCTCTGACAAGTTCATTCGTCTGCATTTTTCGTATAGTTCGTCTATCTCGCTGAGACGGATGTACTTGCCCAGCTTGGGGATCTGCAAGATCTTTGTCTTGAATCTACAGCGGTGTTCTTCGTAGTTGTGGTACGGCTGGAATTTCTCTGAGGGACTATCTGGAGGCTTGTTTTAGTTGTTTAGCTTACGGGGAAATATGGTTTCAAATTGGTGGAAGAAGCGCTGGGAGCTTAGCGTTGTTTCTGGGTGACTGCTACCGTTGGGAGAGTTTAAGGTGCCGAGCTATGGTGTCACCCTTCGGGAGTATATAGTGATGTCTTTGCTTCGACTCCTACTCTTGAGGAATTGCTCGTGTGTGTCGATAGTGCGGTATTTCGGAGTCCGGTATCCATTCTATTTATCCTTGCGTGGTGTTGAAACGAATTCAATGTTGATAGCGGAGATGGGATGCGCAGTCGAGTGGTTGAGCGAATCTGCGAAACTGAACATACTCTGTTGCTTGGCGCTGCACTCGTTTGACATGATAGTACTCTTCAGTTGCTGTTGTGATAGCTTCCCACGTTCCACCGAAAGTAGAGCCGGTCGGTTCTTCGATCCCGATTCGCGGGATTTAAGCCGAGCCTTCATCATAATTTAACCGTATGACTATTAAAATTATTGTTCAGACCAGCGCAGAAAAGTACATACTGAGCATTTGGGTGTGAAGCACCCTTTCGAAGAATACGTCCTTGCCCTTTCGTTGTTCCTTGATCGCCTTGATTAGGTATCCAATGACATGAGTGTGCTCGTCTTTGAGTTTCGGGATCGGAAACCTCAGCGAGTCCGCCTTGATCTCTGCAACTCGTTCCTTCGAAGGGACGTAGTCCAGCACTTCCTCCTTAATGAACTTTTTGACAGTCTCCAGAATGTTGACACAGTTTCGCCGTTCTTCAGGTGTCGAGTGCTGCACATATTCGTTGAGCTCTATGTGATAACTGCTGGACCTCGCCGTCCATAATTTTCGCGATTTTTCGATTTCTTTAAAAAATGGCGAAAGCATGGTACGAAGCTTGTCTGGACGGGCTTTGAGTATGTCTTTCTTGTTCTCGGTGTACTAGACGTGGACACCGATCGGATTGATAAACACATAGGTGTTTCTAAAGTTGTCGAATATCTTGTTTTGCTCAAACCACTTCTTCTTCTTGAGTAAGCCGTAGATGACTGGAAACGGAACACTGAGGAACTACTCACTGGGAAGGATGTATACGCTGGCAAAAGCATATACAAGCGGTCTGACGAGCAAGTTTACGAAGAGATAGACTGTGTACGTTAGGATGTGCGAGTTGTCGCAGACGAATACTACTTTCTCCTCAAGCAGGCATAGTGTCAGCACTTACACGAATGTTTCTAAGGTGAACACAGAGAGAATCTGATACAAGCAGTCTTCGATGCAGCTATATTCAAGCCGGTCCAAGTTAGTCTTGAGTGTTATTGAATCGTTAGTGAGGCGCACTTGGTAGACCATGTTGGGGATTATGGCACGAGCATTGATGCGCTTTATCTTGTGCTCGAAGAGCTGTTTTACGCGCATAGCGTGGTATCGACTGTCTGCCTGTACCAGCCCTTCGAGCTTATCGGAGAAAATCTATAGCCTTTCCACCTTGAGTGTGTTAAGCAAGAGTAGGAGCAGATCCTCAAAGAAGGAGAAGAATGGAAAGTAGCTACTGATGCAGTACACTCTTTGACTCACCGCAATCTCATCAGGTTGGCTCTGTGAAGCGCCTTTATGGATGATCTCACTTGTGGTTAACCTCGGGTCAAATATGTTCTTCTCCTCCAATACCATACTGATGTTGCTGGTCTCGAGAGGAGGCTCCATGTTCCCGCAGTAAGTGAAGTCGTAAGTGCCCACACATAAGCAAAAAAGTCTGCGTTGAGGATTCAGCATATTCAACAGAATATCGGTTTAGGGGTTGCTTTTCAGTCCTCCTGGGGACTGGCTCTCAAATCCGACTACGAAACTGTTCTCCTTGCTGTAGCTCTTCGTGATGATCTCAGTTGCTTTCGGAAAGATCTTATCACCGTAAATGCGGCGGATAAGGGCACCCGACGGAAATACCATTCGAGCTGCCTGCTCATCAACCGCACTCGGTGGTTGCATTGATGTTACCACTCGTCCTTCAATAGCATCCTTTTGGCCTTAAAAAAGAAACTATTAAGGTACGCCAAATACGCTGAAATTTTCTATAAGGTTGACGCGGTCTTTCAGATCCTCCTTGGTGTCCGATCGGCTATCGAATTTCTGTAAACGGTTGTCGATCATTGCTGAGAAGGTTTGGAACTACTCTCGCATTTGTGAGTCTCGATCGAATGCACTGACATGATCGCTATGATGGAATCTCACACGCTTCTACGAGAGACGTGCCAGCTGTACACGAAGGAACTGCACCTCTTTCTCAACCTCCCTCCTTAAAGCCTTTTCTCTCTCTACTTGCTCTTTACACGTAAAGAGTTCTTTTTCTAGTTCTGCGACGTAGATCTCAAGGTGAGTCGCTGGACTGCGATTGCTACTGATGATACTGGGCGAATTGGCGCTCAATGACGGTTAGGAGATGCGGCTATCTAGTGACAGTCGATCAGTTCCTTCAGATTCCTCCATCGATATTTATTATATAATTCTTCCATATGTCTTAATTAGTAGGGAAGTATCAGAAGTATGGGTGGCGATAAAGAGAAAGGCAAAAGAGTACTCGTTTCTGTATA
>ERZ724508.1221-NODE-1221-length-15841-cov-7.065628_pt1 | contig 15841 bp, 11 predicted proteins | sample MGYA00376041_ERZ724508 | MGnify/ENA primary metagenome ERZ724508 (study PRJEB28724, sample SAMN07190887) | wastewater metagenome | isolation source: effluent of sewage treatment plant in Hong Hong | place: USA: Christiansburg, Virginia | collected 2016-03-01 ...
TGTCGCAGCGGGCGTGATGCCGATGATCGGGCGCTTGAATAATCGGCGCGATTTGGTGTTTATCGACCAGCGCGGCACGGGACGTTCTGCGCCGCTGTTGTGTGCGGATGAGTCAAAATTGCCGCTGCAAGAAAATTTCAACACCGCGCGGCAAGTGCAGCGTTTGCGTGCGTGCATGGACGATTTGCGCCAACTGCCGCACGGCAAAAATGGCGGTTTGCGGTTCTACACGACCCCCATCGCCATGCAGGATATGGAGGCAGTGCGCGTGCATCTGGGCGTATCACAATGGAATCTGGTGGGCGCTTCGTATGGCACGCGGGCGGCGTTGGAATATATGCGGCAGTTCCCCAGCAAAGTGCGCCGCGCGGTGCTGGATGGAGTCACGCCACCCGATATGCAGCTCCCCGTGAGTACGCAGCAAGATGGTTCAGCCGCGCTGGAATCGCTGCTCAAAGCCTACGCGGTGCAGGAGGTGTGGGCGGATGTGCAAAAGCGTTTGCCGCTGGTGGTGACGGTGCAAAATCCGTCCACCGGAAAGCCGGAAAAGATCGAAATCACCGAGCCGATTTTGCGCCAAATGGTGCGCTTGCCGCTGTACGTTCCGGCGCTGGCTTCGGGCTTGCCTGTGGCGCTGCGGGCAGCCAAAGAGGGTGATTTCACGCCCTTGGTCGGGTTAGCGGGTGCGTTGGGCGGTGGGCAGAAAAAATCGGGAAAAATGGCGATGGGAATGCACTTTTCCGTTGTCTGTGCCGAGGACATGAACCCCGCCAACCACACCCATAATGCCAACACCGTGCCACCCGAGCCGCTGTACCGCGCGGTGTGCCAGTTTTGGGAACGCGGCGCGGTCGATTCGGCCTTCTACACCATCCCGCCCGCGCAATCGCCCACGCTGATTTTGAGCGGCGGCGCAGACCCCGTAACCCCGCCCCGTCACGGTGAACGGGTGCAAAAAGCACTGGGCGCAAAAGCCCAGCATATCGTTGTACCCGCAGCGGGGCATGGCGTGATGGGCATCGGTTGTGTGCGCGACACCGTGCAGCGTTTCATCCAAGCCGATCCCACCGAAGCCCTACCCCAATCCGCCCCCTGCGCGAATACGATTCCGCGACCGGTGGCGTTTGGGGGGTGAGCGATTTCTTAAACGAAAAAAGCCGGATAAATCCGGCTTTTTGGAGAATGCGGTAAAACGCGAACCCGTCGCGCGACTTATTTGAGGTGGGGGCTGATGAGCTTTTGCATTTCAAACATATCGACTTGTTTACGATAGTGCTTTCCGGTTTCGTCTTTGCCAAACACTTTTTTCAGTTTTTCATCGGCATTGATAACGCGCTTGTTGGCTGCGTCTTGCAGATTGTGTGCCTTGATATAAACCCACATTTTTTTGACAACTTCCGTGCGTGGCAATGGCTCTTTACCCACGATAGCAGCCAGTTCCTTGCTGGGAGTGAGGGATTTCATGAATCCAGAAGGGGCAGGAGCAGGTGCTGCTGCGACGGGTTCCGCTTGGGGTGCAGGTGTTTTTTTGGTTGCCATGATGCGTGATTTCCTTGTGTCTATTTACCTGGACAAATCTCCTATGAACGACAAGCGATTCACAGGCAGACCTTATGCTACTGGAGAAAAGCCCATCGTAGAGTAGAAAATTGGTTTTTTCTAGCGGAAAATGACGTGAATCAACTAAAAGGAACCAAAAGGAGTGCCCTCTGTATGACAAAGAACTTTGCTACTTGTGATTTTTGTGACGTTTACAAGAACGATTCCAGCGGTGAATTCCGCGTTTTACCCCCCGTGTTTCGGGATTTTGGGGCGGTGAAGAAGTTTTCGGGTCAGGTCGAAACCGTCAAATGCTTTGAAGACAACACGCTGGTGAAAGCGGCGGTGGATTCGGCTGGAAACGGCAAAGTGCTGGTGGTGGATGGCGGTGGCTCGTTGCGCCGTGCCTTGCTGGGCGGCAATCTGGGCGCTGCGGCGGCTAAAAACGGCTGGGCGGGTGTGGTGATTGATGGCTGCGTGCGCGATACCGCCGAGCTAGCCACCCACGCCGTCGGCATTCGCGCCCTTGCCCCCATGCCCTTGCCTACCGAGAAGCGCAAAGAAGGTCAATCCAATGTCGCGGTGCAGATTCAAGGCGTGTGGGTACGCCCGGGTGATTGGTTGTATGCCGATGAAGATGGTATCGTCATTGCGGCGAAGAATTTGCAGGACGATTCGCCGGATTCGGCGCAGTAGTCGCCAACACCACGCCCGCTAACGCAATCGCAAACGCGATCGCTTGCAGGGCGTTAAATGGCTCTCCCAGTACCAGCACACCCACCGCCGCCGCCGCGATGGGGAGCATCACCGTAAACACGCCCGCGCGGGATGCCGGAACGCCTTGCAAACCCGTCATCCACAGCCAGACGCTCCAGACACTGGCAGCCATCGCGTAGAACAACATCAAGCCTACCGTAGCGGGTGTGAGGGCGAAAAAATCAAAGTGCCACGCGGCATAAACGCCCAGCGGAGTCATCAACACAAAGCCCCACAAATTGATGAGCGCGGTAATGCGTTTGGGCGATACGCTCCCCGTCAGTTTTTTGCCAATCACGGCATACGATGCTTCACACAATACCGCCAGAAATACCAAGACATTGCCCCATAGTGCGCTTTGGCTCTGCGTCATCTGGCTCTGCGTCACCGTGGTGTGGGGCGAATGCGACAGTGGCGATACAACCGAGAGCGCAATCCCCACCGCACCCAGTGCCACCGCCAGCCCCACGCGCAGGGTGATTTTCTCTTTCAAAAAAAGCCAGCTCAACAACGCCACCGCCGCCGGAATAGTCGACATGATGACTCCCGCCGATACCGCACTGGTCATACTCACACCGAACAGCATGGTGATAGAGAATAGAAAATTACCCAAAAAAGCCTCTAAAAACAACAAGTAATGGGTTCTTCGATTCAAGGGTGGCTCGTGCGGTTGCGGTGGTAGCCAATGCAGCATCGCCAGCCCCGCAATGCCAAAACGCAGCCACGCCAATAAAAACACCCCCAATACAGCCACCAGTATCTTGGAAAGTGCCACATAACTACCGACCATCGCCATGCTCAAGGCCAGAAAAAAGTAAGAAATCGCGCGGGATTCTGGTTTGAATTTCATCATGCCGCAGCCTCTTTCATAATGTGAATTTTCATAAAATTTTATGTCTTATATAAGACATAAGAGTACACCCAAGTCTTATACAAGACTACAATGCACGCATTGAACGTATTTTTCCATCGTTAACCTACGGAGTGATTCCATGACACAACAAACCCGTGAACAACAAATCGCAGCTCTTGAGCATGATTGGGCTACCAATCCCCGCTGGAAAGGCATCAAACGCGGCTACACCGCTGCGGATGTCGTGCGTCTGCGTGGTTCTTTCCAAGTCGAGCATACCTTGGCTCGTCGTGGTGCTGAAAAACTGTGGGGCTTGGTCAACAACGAACCCTACGTCAACTGCTTGGGCGCGTTGACTGGTGGTCAAGCAATGCAGCAAGTAAAAGCAGGTATCAAAGCGATTTATTTGTCCGGCTGGCAAGTTGCTGCGGATAACAACGAATACGCTGCAATGTACCCTGACCAATCCCTGTACCCAGTGGATTCCGTGCCAAAGGTTGTTGAGCGTATCAACAATGCGTTCAGCCGTGCAGACGAAATCCAATGGTCTAAAGGCGTAAACCCCGGCGACAAAGGTTATATCGACTACCACGCTCCTATCGTTGCAGACGCGGAAGCCGGTTTCGGTGGCGTGTTGAACGCTTACGAATTGATGAAAGCCATGATTCGCTCCGGCGCTGCTGGCGTTCACTGGGAAGACCAATTGGCTTCCGTGAAAAAATGCGGTCACATGGGCGGTAAAGTGTTGGTTCCTACCACTGAAGCTTGCCAAAAATTGATCGCTGCCCGTATGGCTGCTGACGTGTATGGCGTTCCCACTTTGGTGATTGCCCGTACCGATGCAGAAGCGGCTGACTTGTTGACCAGCGACTACGACGCAAACGACAAGCCTTTCTTGACTGGCGAGCGCACCGCTGAAGGCTTCTACAAAACCAAAAAAGGTTTGGATCAAGCTATCTCCCGCGCTATTGCTTACGCTGACTACGCTGACTTGGTATGGTGCGAAACGGGTACACCAGACCTCGAATTTGCACGCAAATTCGCCGAAGCCGTTCACGCTAAACACCCTGGCAAAATGTTGGCTTACAACTGCTCGCCTTCTTTCAACTGGAAGAAAAACTTGGACGATGCAACCATCGCCAAATTCCAGAAAGAATTGGGCGCAATGGGCTACAAATACCAGTTCATCACCTTGGCTGGTATCCACAACATGTGGTATCACATGTTCGACTTGGCACAAGACTACGTTGCACGCGGCATGTCTGCTTACGTGGAAAAAGTGCAAGAACCCGAATTTGCAGCGCGTGATCGTGGCTACACCTTCGTGTCGCACCAACAAGAAGTCGGCACTGGCTACTTCGACGAAATCACCACTGTGATTCAAGGTGGCAAGTCCAGCGTAACCGCTTTGACTGGTTCTACTGAAGAAGAGCAATTCCACTAATTTCGGGTCGCTCTTTACAAAGGCCGCAGTCCCATTGGGGGGCTGCGGCCTTTTTTGTGGAAAAATTCGGCATGATTCTCGAAAACCTTCTTGCCCAGCCCCTTGATTTACCCAGCAGCCCCCGCGTGGTGGCGTTGCTATTGGTAGAACTGGAACATGCCGAAGTCGATTTGCGCAAGGTCAATGAACTGATTCAAAGCGATACCGGCCTCACCGCCCGCCTCTTGCGCCTCGCTAATACGCCTTGTTTCCACATGACGAGACGCATCCACAGCGTTTCAGAGGCACTGGCATTGCTGGATTTACGCTATGTGAAGACGATGGCACAAGCATCCATCGGCATCTCCCTGCCCCAAACCGTGCGCAACTTCCAATTACCCCAGTTTTGGAATTACAGCCACAATGTCGCCAAAGTTTCGCGTGCGCTGGCGGGCTTGGTTTATCAAAGTCAACAAACGGCTTTTACCTGTGGCTTGATTCATGCTATCGGTGAACTGGCGATGCACTTTGCCATGCCGGAACGGATGGAACAAATCAACGATATTCAAAACCCCTTTGATTGGTTGCGCTGCCAACACGAACAAAATGAACTGGGTTATTCTTACCCGATAGTGAGCGCGGCGTTGGCGCGGATGTGGCATTTTCCGCCTGCGATTGTGGATGCCCTTGCACACCAGCACGCTCCTTTTGAACATGGGGTGTATGAACCATTGGCGGGAGTGATTCATCTGGCCTCATGGCGTGTCCGTGCCAAAGAGTTGGGGGCGAATGAACGTGGCATGGCGGTCACCTTCCCTGATATGGTCGGTGTTACGCTTGACCTTGATATGGATGCAGTTTTGCAGCAAGACCCTTTCGATTGGGGTAAAAATACCCAGTACAGCTAAACGCCCCTCAACGTCCTTATTACCATGCACGCACTTCACCTTTACGCTGGTTCTTCTGCCCGCGCTACTATCGCCCGCAATGGATTGCAAGCGCGTGATATTTGCACCATCCCCGCCGCTGCGGGAGGCCCCAAAGGGTTGATCATGGGGGCGCTGGATCGTTTTATCTTTGGCGACTGGTTGCCCACGTCCCAGCAGCCGGTTGATTTAATCGGTGCGTCTATCGGCGCGTGGCGGATGAGTGCCGCTTGCTTCAAAAATCCGCGCGTGGGGTTAGCGCAGTTGGAGTATGACTATATTCACCAGCATTACGCGGATACCGCGCAGGTGAGTGCAACGTTTGGCAAAATTTTGCACAACTTTTATCGGGGAAGGGAAAGCGAGGTACTGAACAATCCGCGCTACCGTCTCCACATCATGACGGCACGGGGACGTAACATTTTGCAATCGGAACACCGTTGGCTTACACCTATTGGCTATGGCGGCGCGTTTATGAGCAATTTGGTGCAACGCAAGGCCTTGGGCTGGTGGTTGGAACGGGTGGTTTTCTCCAGCCCCAATGCCGACTTACCCTTCACTACGCACGATTTATCGACACACCAAGTCGCTTTTAATGCGGCGAATTTGATTCCGGCAGTGCTGGCGAGTTGTTCGATTCCCTTTGTACTCAACGCCGTATCCAATATCCCCGATGCACCTGCGGGCGCGTATTGGGACGGTGGAATTACCGATTACCATCTACACCTGCGTTATACGAACCGTGACAATGGCATTGTGTTGTATCCCCACTTTCAAAAAGCCGTGGTTCCGGGGTGGTTGGATAAGCATTTATGGTGGCGACACGGTGCCACATCGGCACTGGATAACGTCCTGCTCCTCACCCCGAACCCCGAATGGGTGAGGATGCTGCCCAATGGCAAGCTCCCAGATCGCAGCGATTTTGTGCGTTATGGTGCGGATTGGCGCGGGCGTGTCAATGCGTGGAAAAGTGCCTGTAAAGCCAGCACCCAGCTTGCCGATGAGTTTGCCCACTGGCTGGAAAAACCGGATATGACACGGGTTCATCCCCTTTAAATGATTCCAATAATTATTCAAATTGTTACAGCGTGCGTCTTAATTCCATCAAATTATCAGGGTTCAAATCCTTTGCAGAGCCGACCCATTTTCAATTACCCGGGCAACTGGTCGGCGTAGTCGGGCCGAATGGGTGTGGCAAATCCAACATCATGGACGCGGTGCGCTGGGTGCTGGGCGAAAGCCGTGCCAGCGAATTGCGCGGCGAATCCATGCAGGATGTTATTTTCAATGGTTCGTCCACCCGCAAACCCGCCGGACGTGCCAGTGTGGAGCTGGTTTTTAGCAATGAAGACCACCGCGCAGGCGGGCAATGGAATGCGTTTGAAGAAATTGCCGTCAAACGGATTTTGACGCGCGAAGGCGCTTCGGGCGCAACTTCGAGCTACTACATCAACAACCAACCCGTGCGGCGGCGCGATGTGCAGGATGTGTTTTTGGGCACGGGTTTAGGCCCACGCGCTTACGCCATCATCGGGCAGGGAACGATCAGCCGCATTATTGAATCCCGTCCTGAAGAACTGCGCCTGTTTTTGGAAGAAGCGGCTGGAGTCTCTAAATACAAAGAACGGCGGCGTGAAACCGAAAACCGTCTTACGGATACGCGGGAAAATTTAACCCGTGTCGATGATATTTTGCGTGAACTCACCAGCAACCTCGAAAAGCTGGAAAAGCAAGCCGAAGTCGCCCAGCGTTACCAAGCCCTGCAAGCCGATGTCACGCTCAAGCAGCACCAACAATGGTTCTTGAAACGGGCGGAAGCGCAGGCGAATCAGCTCAAAATTCGTGCCGAAGCCCAAGCCGCCGTCAATGCGCTGGAAGAGCAAACCGCTACCCTGCGCGGCCTTGAAGCCGAACTCGAAACCGTGCGCCAAAGCCATTACGCGGCGGGCGATGAGCTGAACCAATCGCAACGCCTGCTCTACGAAGCCAATGCCGATATTGGGCGGTTGGAGGCAGAAATTCGCTATGTGGTCGAAGGCCGCCAGCGCGTGGAGCAGCGGCTCGTGACCCTGCGCGACCAAATCCAGCAATGGGCGACGCGCAAAGAAGATGCAGAGTTGGAGCTGGAACGCCTTGCCGAACTCTCGGCGGTGGGGGATGAGCAGGCCGAATTGCTCGCGGCACAAGTCGAAGAACAAGCGCAGCAAATCCCCGATTTGGAAGAAACCGTCCAGCGGGAACAGTTAGCCGCCCACACCCAGCGCGATAGCGTGGTGCAAATTCAGCAGCAAATTCAAGTGCTGGGCGCGGAACAGCGCGGCATGGAAACGCAAATCCGCCAACTACAGCAGCGCCATGAACGCCTGAGTATCGAACGCAAAGCCTTGGTCGCGCCCGATGCCGATAAGCTGGAAGCATTGGAACTGGAATTAGAAACCGCGCAAGAAGCCGCCGTGATTGCCGAAGCGCGTTTGCAGGAATGGCAAGAAATTTTGCCCGAACGGGATGACGCGCGGCGCGTGCAGCAGCAAAAAGTCAACCACGAATCCGCACAGCAGGCGGATTGGGCGGCGCGGCTATCGGCGCTCAAGGCGTTGCAGGAAAAAGTCAAAACCAACGGTAAATTGCAACCGTGGCTGAAAAAGCAGGGGCTGGATGGGTTAGCCGCGTTGTGGAGTCGTATTCACATTGAAGCGGGTTGGGAAACGGCACTCGAAGCCGCGCTGCGGGAACGCTTGGGTGCGTTGGAAGTATCGCGTTTGGAAATGCTGCGTGCCTTCACCAACGATCCACCGCCTGCCAAGTTGGTTTTCTTTGATGCTCCTAAAAACATAGCTAGTAGTGCAGTATCTACGGGCATTACAAGCCATTTAGTCAATAATTTTCATTCCTTATCGCAATACCTGCGCGTTCCCGATGACGGATTGAAAGCGGTTTTGCAACATTGGTTGCACGGTTGTTTCACGGCGCAGCGTTTAGAAGACGCGCTGGCTGCCCGCGAGCAACTGGAAGATGGGCAGGCGATTTATTTGCCGTCCGGTCACGTCGTCACGCGGCACAGTGTGGGATTTTTTGCGCAGGATTCGGAACAATCCGGCTTATTGGCACGGGCGCAGGAGATTGACAATCTCGATAAAGAACTACGCGCCCAAGTCCTGCTGACCGACCAAGCGCGTGCCGATTTGGTGCGTGCCGAAAGTGCCTACACGCAGGTGATGCAGGATTTAACCGCCGCCCGCCGTGATGCCACGCAAACGCAAAGCACCGCGCACAGCCTGCAAGTGGAAGTGCTGCGCCTGCACCAAGCCGCCGAGCAAGCCCGCCACCGCAGCGCCCAGATGGAAACCGAGCTGCACGATATTCAAACCCAGTTGGACGATTGGCAAGAACGCCGCATCGAAACCGAAGAACAGTTTGAAACGCTGGATAACGCCCTCGCCGAAGCCCAGCAGCGCCATGCCGAGCTGGAAGATGCGGTGCTGGAAGCGCAAAATCTGCTCCACCAGTGCCGCGAACAGCAGCGCAGGCTGGAGCGGCAGGCGCAGGAAGCCGCATTCGCCCAGCGCAGCCTAGAAGCCCGCCGTGCCGAATTAGCGCGGATGGTGGATACGTCCACCCAACAATCGCAAGCGGTGGTCGATGAAATTCAACGGGCGCAGGACGAATTGCACCGTTTAAGCGATGCCGCCGCCCAAGCGGGCTTGCAACAGGCGCTCAACCGCCAACTGGAGCGTGAACAAGCCCTTGCCCACCAACGCAACGCCTACGAAGCCTTGAGCGCCCAGCTACGCACATACGAAGTGCAACGCACCGATCGAGAACGCACCCTCGAACCCCTGCGCCAGCGCATTACGGATTTTCAGTTGAAAGAACAAGCGGCGCGGCTTGGATTCGAGCAATACGAATTGCAGTTGAGCGAAGATAAAGCGGATTTGGCGCGGATTCAGGCTTCCATCGAAGAAAGTGATATTCGCCTGCAAAGCATTCAACCCGAAATCGACCGCCTGCAACGCGCGATTATTGCTTTGGGGGCGGTGAACCTTGCCGCGCTGGAAGAATTGACCACCGCGCGGGAGCGTAAAGGGTTTTTAGACGCACAAAACGCGGATTTAACGCAAGCGATGCAAACTTTAGAGGATGCTATCCGTAAAATTGATGCCGAAACCCGCGAGATGCTCTTGGGTACATTCAACCAAGTGAATGAACACTTTGGGCGCATGTTCCCCGAACTGTTTGGGGGCGGCAATGCGCGGCTGGTGATGGTGGGGGATGAAATTCTGAATGCGGGGATACAGGTGATTGCACAGCCTCCGGGGAAAAAAAACCAAACGATTCATCTGTTATCCGGTGGTGAGAAGGCGTTAACGGCGATTGCGTTGGTGTTCGCCATTTTTCAGTTGAACCCCGCGCCGTTTTGCTTGCTGGACGAAGTAGATGCACCGCTGGATGATGCCAACACCGAACGCTACGCCAAATTGGTGCGCAGCATGGGGGCAGAAACCCAGTTTTTGTTTATTAGTCACAACAAAATTGCCATGGAAATGGCAGAACAACTGATAGGCGTTACGATGCAAGAACAAGGCGTTTCGCGCATCGTGGCTGTGGACATGGAAGCCGCCATCTCATTGGCGCAGGTATAAAAATTGGTAAGAAGTTGGAAGTAAGAAGTTAGAACTATGAGCAATTTACAAATCGGATTGATTATTGTGGGCAGCGTGGTACTGGTTGCCTTGATTGTGCATGGCGTATGGATAACCCGTAAAAACAGTCCACGCCAACCCGTGCGTGACAAGAAAAACACCAAGAAAAATGCCGCCAACACATCCGAAGAAACTTCCACCCTGTCACCCGATGAAGGGGATAAGCTGGACGCGCTCAATTCTTTCCCCCCTCCGCCGCCCAATTCGATTTTGCCGCGCACCACAGGGCTGGATTATTTGATTGATGCCATCGCCACCGTAAAATTGAAATCGGAGGGGATGACGGTATCGGGCGATGTGGCGATTGTGTCACTGCCATCAACCCGCCGTGTAGGTAGCAAGCCGTTTGCGATTGAAGGGATGAATGTGGCAACGAGCGAATGGGAAACACTGGTTTCCGGTCACCGTTACCGCGAATTTCAGGCAGGTGTGCAACTGGCGAATCGCACGGGGCCGTTGAATGAAATTGAGTATTCCGAATTCGTCGCCAAAACGCAGGCGTTTGCCGATGCACTGGGCGCGAATGTCGAGTTCTCTGACATGCTGCAAGAAGTGGCACGCGCCCGCGATTTGGATCAGTTTGCCAGCGCCCACGACGCGGTACTGAATTTGAGTTTACATGCGGCGCGGGTGGCGTGGAGTTTGGGTTACGTTCAACAAACCGCGACCAATCTCGGCTTTGTGGCGGGTGCATTGCCCGGCTGCATGGTGCTAACCCATGCCGACGACAACCCCACGCCCATGTTGATGCTGCATTACGATGCCAAAGCCGCTCTCGCTGAAGATGCTGCCAATGTGGCGATCAACAAAGTATCCTTGCAATTGGATGTCACGCACATCGACCGCCACGAACAACCCTTTGAGCGGATGCGGTATGTGGCAGCGCAGTTGGTCGAGATTATGGACGGCGTAGTCACCGACGATAACGACCAAGAATTGACCACCCAAGCGATGGATCAAATCGGCATGGACCTCTATCACCTCTACGAATCGCTGGAGCAACGCGATCTTTCGGCTGGTTCACCGCTGGCTAAACGGTTGTTCGCGTAGAGACAAGGATTGCAGGCTTCATTCAATACCGCTTCTTCGCTGTACGCAATTCTTGGTGCAATTCGGTATAGATTTTGTAGCGTGATGGGCTGATTCCCTCGGCACCAATCACCTTGCACCCGGGTTCATGCAGGTGGGAGCAGTTGTAAAACTTGCATTCCCCGCTTTCACTATAGGCACGCATATCGGGCATCAAGCTGGCGAGTTGGGTCGGCTCGATGTGGTGCAGTCCAAATTCTTGAAACCCGGGCGAATCAATTAACGCCGTGGTGCGTTCGGCATCCATCCAATACAGCGTGGTGCTGGTGGTGGTGTGTTTGCCGGAATTGAGGGCGGTGGATATTTCCTGCGTCAGCACCTGCGCTTGGGGGATGAGCTGGTTAATCAACGTACTTTTGCCCGATCCTGAAGGCCCTAGCACCAGCGTCGTTTTGCCGTGTAGCAGGGCGGTGACGGCTTCCACGCCCGTGCCGGATTCAAGCGAAACGGGCAACACCATCGTGCCCATTGCGCGATAGGGCGCGAGGCGTTGCCATGCTTTGGCGTGCAATTCGGTTAAATCGCTTTTGTTGAGCGCAATCAGCGCCGGAATCTGCGCGGCTTCGGCGGCAATCAGGGCGCGGGCGATTTGGTGTTCGGAAAATTCGGGCTCGGCGGCAATCCAAATCAGCACTTGGTCGAGATTGGCGGCGAACGATTTGGTGCGAATCTCGTCTTGCCGATAGAGCAAATTGCGCCGAGGTTCGATTTTTTCAATCGTTCCCTCGTCCTGACTCGGCAGCCACAGCACGCGGTCGCCCACCACCACATGGCTTTTTTTGCCGCGCGGGTGGCAGATGACGCGCTCGCCTTCGGGCGTTTCCACCCAGACATGGCGACCATGCCCTGCAATCACTAAACCTTGGCGTTTCATGGCTTTTCCAAATGTTGCAGGCGTTCTGAGGCGGGCGGGTGGGAATAGTAAAACTTCACGTACAACGGATCGGGCGTGAGGGTGGAAGCGTTATCTTCCATCAATTTCAGCAAGGCGCTGGATAGGGCTTTGGCATCGGCTTTGCTGGCGGCAAAGGCATCGGCTTGAAATTCATCGCGGCGGGATAGCTGCGCAAAAATCGGCGATACAAACGTACCCACCAGCGGCAGCACCATCATAAACAGCAGCAAAGAAAGCGCTTGATTCGTTCCATCCAGCGCCGGAAACACGCCCAGCCCCTTGAAGAACCACAGTTGTTCGCTCAACCAGCCCAGCGTAAACAAGCCCAATAAACTCATGGCAAACATCAAAACAATGCGCTTCACGATATGGCGGTGGTGAAAATGCCCCAGCTCGTGCGCTAAAACGGCATCGACTTCATCGGGCGTGAGTTGTTTCAACAGCGTATCGTAAAACACCACGCGCTTGGACGCACCAAAGCCCGTGAAATAGGCATTGGCGTGGGCGCTGCGTTTGCTGCCGTCCATCACAAAAAGCCCTTTGGCGTGGAAGCCACAGCGTTCCATCAAAGCCGTTACGCGCGTTTGCAGATTGGGGTATTCGGTATCGTCCAGCGGCTTGAATTGGTTAAAGAGCGGCGCAATCCATGTCGGGTAAATCAACATCGCCAGCACATTAAACCCCATCCACACCGCCCACACCCACAGCCACCAAGTGCTACCCGCAGCACCCATTAACCACACAATCAAAGTAATAAACGGCACGCCAATCAGCACCGAAATCAGGGTGGATTTGGCAAAATCCTGCAACCACAGCCGCACGGTGGTTTTGTTAAAGCCAAAGCGTTCTTCTAAAACAAAGGTTTGGTAGAGCGTAAAGGGCAAATCCAATACACTGCCAATCAAGGTAAAGCTAACAATCAGCGCGACTTGCTGGGTTAATCCGGGGTCTAGCACGCCCAGCAGGGTGCGATTCAGCCAATCCAAGCCGCCCAATAATGTCCACACCACCAGCAACATGCTACCGAACAAGAGTTCGATCAAGCCGATGCGGTTTTTAGCGATGGTGTAATCCGCCGCTTTTTGGTGGGCTGGTAACGCAATTTTGGCAGCAAATGCCGCCGGAACTGCGCCCCGATGCCGTGCCACATGGCGCATTTGGCGCGTAGCCAGCCACCATTTCAGCACCGTGCTACTGCACAACAGGGCTAGAAAAAACAGGGTGAAGTAGAAGGACGTAGTCAATTCATTCATAAGGTTTTAATCGTTTTTCGTTATCCGTTGGGGTTTGAAACCGAAATGGGTTTCCTTGCCCTTGCGCCCGCGAATGCCTTTGGCGTTGTTGAGGCTGCGGATTTCCAGAATTTCTTCCCGCTCTTTGCCGCCGCGCCCGATGCCCGTAATTTTCACGCTACGCAGATAAGCCGCCGCGCCGATAAACGTATCGCCCTCTTCCAAGGACATCAACATCAAACCGCGCCCGCCGTTGGGCATGGATTTCAAATCAGCCAGTTCAAACGTCATCACCCGACCGGATGCGGCAATGCACGCCACATGGGTGGTGTTGTCGATGCGCGAAGGCTCGCAAATCGTTTCGCCTGCATTGCAAGTGACAAAGGCTTTACCCGCTTTTTGGCGCGATACCATGTTTTCTACCGTCGCCAAAAAGCCGTAACCCGCGCTGCTGCTTAACAGGAATGTGGTGTTTGCAGCACCCGCAAAATAAAACGGAATGTGCGTTCCGGCTTCCAGTTCGATGAGCGATGTAATCGGCACACCATCGCCCCGTCCCCCCGGAAGTGCCGCCACTGCCACCGAATACACCCTTCCGTTCAAACCAAAGCCCAATAAAGAATCAACGCTACGGCATTCATAGCAACTGTGCAAGGAATCACCGGCTTTGAACGTCCAAGTGCTGGCATCCAAACCATGACCGCCGCGCGTGCGCACCCAGCCTTTTTGACTGATGATGACGGTCACGGGTTCATCCACCACCTTGATTTCTTGCACGGCGCGTTTTTCCGCTTGAATCAGGGTACGGCGCGGATCGGCAAAGGTTTTGGCATCGGCTTCTATTTCGCGCACCATCCGGCGTTGCAAGGTGGCGGGATTGTTCAAAATATCCTGTAGCGTTTCTTGTTCGCTGCGCAGTGCCGATAATTCTTGTTCGATTTTGATCGCCTCCAGCCGCGCCAACTGGCGTAACCGAATCTCCAAAATATCCTCGGCCTGCACGGTGCTGAGATGGAAACGATCCATCAATTCCGCCTTGGGTTCGTCCGATTGGCGGATGATGGCAATCACCTCGTCCAAATTCAGCAGCACCGTTTGACGGCCTTCCAAAATGTGGATGCGCTCTTGCACCTTGCCAAGTCGGTGGCGCGTGCGCTTTTCGATGGTGCTACGGCGAAACGCGATCCATTCCTGCACAATTTGGAGCAGCGATTTCTGCGTAGGCTTGCCATCCAACCCAATCATGGTGAGGTTGATGGGGCTGGAGCTTTCCAAACTGGTGTGTGCCAGCAAAGCCGTAATCAATTCCTGCGGGTCGATACGGCTGCTACGGGGTTCAAACACCAGCCGCACGGGGGCATCTTTGCTGGATTCATCGCGCACCGCATCCAACACCGCGAGCAAGGTGGTTTTGAGCTGGGTTTGCTCCTGCGACACCACCTTTTTCCCTGTTTTGACTTTCGGGTTGGTGATTTCTTCAATCTCTTCCAATACGCGCTGGCTACTGGCTCCGGGAGGCAACTCGGTCACGACAATTTGCCATTGCCCGCGTGCCATTTCTTCGATTTTCCAACGCGCCCGCACTTTCAGCGAGCCGCGTCCGGTTCGATACGCCTGCACAATATCGGCGGGGCTGCTGATAATTTGCCCACCGCCCGGGTAATCCGGCCCCGGAAGCAAGGTTATCAACGCATCTAAATCCAATTCAGGGTTTTTGATGAGGGCGATACAAGCATTCGCCACTTCGCGCAGGTTGTGGCTGGGAATTTCCGTTGCCAGCCCGACCGCAATCCCGCTTGCACCGTTGAGCAGCGTAAACGGCAAACGCGCGGGAAGTTGGCAGGGTTCTTCGGTTGAGCCATCGTAATTGGGTCGAAAATCGACCGTACCCATGTCGATTTCATCCAGCAGCAGGGAACTGATTTTCGCCAAACGCGCCTCGGTATACCGCATAGCCGCTGCACCGTCACCATCGCGCGAACCAAAATTACCCTGCCCGTCAATCAACGGGTAGCGCTGCGAAAAATCCTGCGCCATACGCACCAAGGCATCGTAAGCGGCTTGGTCGCCGTGCGGATGAAAACGCCCCAGCACATCGCCCACCACACGGGCGCTTTTCACCGGACGCGCCCCCGTATTGCCGTTGGCTCCGCCAAAGCCCAGCCCCATGCGCGACATGGCATACAAAATCCGCCGCTGCACGGGTTTCTGCCCATCCGACACATCGGGCAAAGCCCGCCCCTTCACCACCGAAAGCGCGTATTCCAAATACGCACGCTGGGCATAGTGGGCGAGGGCTAGTGTGTTTGAATTGGTATCGTCTTCATTCAGCATCATTAAATTGATTTATTTTTTTAATGTTTTAATAGGGAGGTGGAATTCAGAATTATCAAATAAAGAATTTTTGATGCTACCTTTTTGAAGGTAC
>ERZ724508.1223-NODE-1223-length-15834-cov-5.763546_pt1 | contig 15834 bp, 28 predicted proteins | sample MGYA00376041_ERZ724508 | MGnify/ENA primary metagenome ERZ724508 (study PRJEB28724, sample SAMN07190887) | wastewater metagenome | isolation source: effluent of sewage treatment plant in Hong Hong | place: USA: Christiansburg, Virginia | collected 2016-03-01 ...
AGCTTCATTACAGTTAAAATCTCCAACAATCACGGCATCTGCAGTACCCAGAGGAAGTGTTGCTAATGCACCCCCAATACTCCACCAGTTTTGTGCTCAAGAACGTAGCTGAACATGTCATTACTTATCGCATGGTGCTCACCAACCCAGATAACTATATACTGGCTGGGGCACTACAGGGCAAGCTGGGGTTGGATGAAACTGTCACGATCAGCTTGCAGCTGAAGCTATACGATTCTATATCAACGTTTAACTACGAGAACAACCGAATCTACATGCTCAGCCAAGCAATAGGCTCTTAAGAGAAGGACGTTTCTTCGATAGGCATTCGGGTCGAGCTTGATGGTATGAAGGTGCTATCTAATGATGTTTAATCTTTCATGAGGAGACACGTGAAAGTGCATAGCGATAATCGGCCTCTCGGCGCGGAAGAAGAAGCATACCTATTGGGTCTATTGATACACTTGGGAGAGCTGCAGATGCATTGGCACTGCGGTCGGTCCCTGCTGCTTCGATTCTATCATCCTGTCGAGCTGGAGCCATACATCATTCAGTACCTGCATAGGGCGTATTCAGTGTGCTACCAATCTACCCTCACTGGCAAGCTGATAATCTCAAACTCAACAGTGCCATCGAGAAGGTAATCAACATCAGTGTAGACTTTCTAACATCTCGAGTAACGTAGCAAATCGTGCTTCCAGTCAACAACCTACGAAGAGGAACTGCTGCTGGTTCCAACTGTTTCGCTGCCAGTTAAGTCTGACATCCGTGGGTTCTTCACTCGGCAGCAGCCGGCTCTGTTGGTATGGCATACTGAGTCCAAGATTGTGTTTTACGATGTTCTACAGCAAATTCGTGAAAAGCATGTACATGAGGAGAACTTTTCAGTGAGGGAGCTGGACGGGTTTATATGTGTAGTACTGGAAAAGGAGATTGCGTACTTCTACAAAAGCATAGATAAGCGTTATGCAATGTCATTTAGGTCCATTGCACCAAATCTGATGGCACTGAGCGAAGATGGAACATTATACATCACCGAAAAGAAGCATCGCCCCAATCGGCTTTCTTACACCCATTGGCCCTTTCATAGTCAGGATATCGAACATTCAAAGAGACCTCCAGCTAACTCAGGCAAGACGGTCTATATCTACGACAGGTTCAATACTCGCAAAAACAGCGTTTCCCCAGACCATAAGCATACTTTTAGCGGATGTGTTGAGGTGCTTCAGGTTAAAGGGAGGATCCTCATCGTGTACATCCAGCCCGAAATCCAGTTCTACGATACCAAGAGCAAGCAGATAATTCTCAAATTAGAGAAATAGGTGTGCCTTATCCGTCCATTGGTGCGCTGCCACTCAGTTAATCTGATGAATCTGGCCAGTTTGAACCATCGCGGAGGGGTTTCGCTGTTCAATATTGACTGCATGTGTGGAATATTCGGTGCAGAAGTCATCGACGTCGTTGAGTAGGGAGCATAGTGCATTGGCGAAGGTCAGGATGGAAATATCTATTTCTACGGCAGATAAAAGATAAGCCATTATGATCTGCGTCACCGGAAGATTGTCGCCTCGTCCAGCATCAGAATGGGCTCTGACAAGATCTAGCGAGTAGGCCTTAACAGCGACTGTTTGGTGTTACTCAAACAAACCGCTCACGGTAGCTACCTACAAACCCGATATGTCCCGGACGTGCTGGGTTACATTGTTTGACTCTTGATATACTTACAATGCACTTATCATTGCTTGCTCGCGAATACCACATTGTAGGTGGTTTTTGTGGGCACACCATCGATATCATCGATTACCGGTAGAATCTACTGGAGTTTCATGCGGTAGCCGGGAAACTTGCTGACGGGGTTACCCCCCAAAGAAATCTATGCTAGCAGGTTACTTACTGTAGTGAGTTTTGGGTTCTTCGTCAATACCTCCAGATCGCTGAAGTTTTCGATGCAGTTGCTGTTGAGGTACAGTGCTTCCAGCAACGGGAGGGTAGCTATTCCGGTTAGCTGCTCCACCTTGTTGTATGAGATATCCAGGATGGTCAGGCCAGTCTACATAGTAACCAATATACCAGCTAGTCGACACCGTCGATTTTAGTAATTGCGTTTTCTTGCATGTACAACTCGATGAGGCTGTCCTTGAGACAACGGAGACCGTTACCAATGTTGGTAAGTCTGTTGGGCTGCATTGCATTGGGATTACTCCAAGAGAAACCTGCCGGAGTTTCTTGAGGTGTTCCAACCCCTTGATTTCCGTGATCCGGTTCTTGCCGAGAAACAGAGAGGTGAGGTTCGGCAGTCCATCTAGGTTCTCGATTTCGGAGATCTTGTTGGAGCCAAGTTCGAGCATATCCAATGCAGGTAGGGCGAGGTTCTCGATTTTCTTAATCTTGTTGCTGAGGAGATATAGCTTTTCGAGCCTATCGAGACCGTGTAACCCCTCAATGACTTTGATGTTGTTGTAGCTGAGGTCCAGAACCTTCAGGTTCTTCATATGCGAGAGATTTTCAATGCGCACGATCTTGTTATCGTAGAGCTCAAGCTACTCCAACTAGACACATGCATCCAGGCCCTCAATACGCTCGATGAGATTGTTACGTAGGTAGAGCATCTGCATCCAACCACAAGTACCCTGAGGCTAGTGCATTGTGTGAGTGTTTCGATTCGCCCCACCCGGCAGCTGATGAACGAGACTTCCTTGCATAAGACTGACTTATACCGTTTCGTCGGGAGCTACCAGCAACTAGCCTTCTCCCATCTTATTAACGGTGAGCTTCTTCTTCTCGTGTTGCTCTGCTTCTTGCGGGTTCTCCACTTCCATTCAAATAATCATTATAAGTGGGCAATGGCGCACGCTGAAGCTAGTTATAATTTATCATTCCCGAGGAGACTTGCCAACTAATTTCTATTAATGCTATGGCAAGCCAAAGTTTAAAAGATTTTTAAGAAAGCAGTCACAAATTATCATGAAGAAGGATTACATGGTCTCGGGGTTAAAACCCTTTAAGAAGGCCGAAATCGAGGTTACGGCGGTGCTGGACAAGAAGATCCAGGCCGCGTTGCAACAAGTCAAAGAGTCGCCAGAGGGATCGCACTTTTATGTCGAACAACTGCATGAGCTTCTGCTCAAAAGGAAGAATATTAGTGGTATCAGCAACGAGCTTAAGCAGGAGATCTTCAGATACTTCCTTTAGCGGGAGATCAAAGAGATGAACTTCATCCGACTGCGAGACAAGCACACCCTCAAGATCCTGAAGGTCACGAAGACCAAGCTGAAGGACTTCAAGCTCAACTGGAAAGACATATTGATTGGGTTCGAGTAAAGCAACGACTAGACCCAAAAGGTAGCTGGCCTGTACTAATTCTTGTCTATCCTGCGTCCGTACTACGACTGCAACAACGTCGTGGAGGTGTTTGAGTGGTTCAAGGGTAAATACAACCTGGGCAGTGAGATGACTTGGTTTTACATCGAGAAGTTCGTCAACATTACTCCGCAGACTGACTGTGCACTGCTTGGGCAGTTTGTTGTGCTGCTAGAGGAGTACTTTGAAATGAGCGGCCTCAAGGATATGCACCTGTGGAGATGGCTGCTCCGAATCAAGAAAAAGGCTCACGACTTGGATATGAGCAAGCAGATGGAAGTACTAACCAACCAGCTCCTCAAGAAATTCATGCAAATTCAGAACAAGTAGAAGACTGTTACGGATGTCCTCAACACCAAGTTCGTCGGGACTGCCTTCGCTAATCTGATCGGGAGAAAGAATCCATTGTCGGTCAACATTATCCGCATGTTCTTCGAGATCTTCAAGAACAGTTTCGTTGCCTTTATGGAATCGAAGCAGAATGTCAAGTTTCTTGCTATTTTCCTCACCACTGTGCGGGATCGAAAAAATGCTGAAGATAAGCTGCGCAAGAAGATCACTAAGATCGAGGAATCCAAGGAGGACGAAGTCGAGGAATAACCCGAGGAAGAAAGCGATAAGGAAGATGATGTTGATGAAAGTGGTATCAGCAACCTTGTGGGCAACTTCGTAGTGATTTCCGAGAGCGACAGTGAGGAGGAATAGGAGGAAGAGTCTGAAAAGTCTGACAAACAGCTGAGACTTAAGAAACTGAGGTTACGTTTATCCAACTAACTCACCTAGGACATTCTGAATGCCATCCAGTATAACATGCAGCTCTATCTCGAAGATATCTTTTTTGTGCAGAGCAAGGAGGCATGTAAGGCTTTAGGTGCTGCCTTTAATTTATTTCCATCGTTGGCGGAGAGTTCTTTGGAGTTGATAATGAAGGGAGTGGAGATCCCCGAGCTGAACGTTCCGATTCTGATGAAGATGACAAGGAAGGTGCTGGAGAGCCTTCTCGCAAATGCCGACCGTTCTAAGCTTTTGAGCTCCGTACTGGATATTCTGGAGTGGACTGCCAAAATCCGTTACATAAAAGACGGTTGGAATACAGTCTGCCTCGTGGTTGGTAACATCCCGTTGCTGGACTAATAGGACTGCGCAAAGGTCGAAGAAAGCCAGAAGGAGGAATTCTAGAAACACTACAGCATGAAGCACGATCAGTTCTATGAAAGATACAGCGAGCTGGTCTTCGAATCCTTTAAGAGATTCCTCTCAGAGAATGAAGCCAAGGAGAAGAAGCGGTTACTGCTGCAAAACCCCTTCAATAAGCTGTGCACCAATAGCTACAAATACTTCGAAAAGCGATGCATTAATTACGCCGTGCAACTTTACCTGGAGAACCAATCGTTGTACATCCACTATTTCCTCGAACTCAAGCGCATTCCCGAAAATCTATTGGAACACTTTGTGCATAGAAGCCTACCCAAGTACAAGTCCGACCATCTCGAGAAGAAGTTGCTGGAGCTTGTGCTGGCATCCCGGTCGATCAACTTTGGATAGCTGAGGAGACTAATCGAGATGCTCTGCAGCAGTGAGGTAGAGTCGTCAGACGTTCATGAAACAGTCCGCAGCATGCTGGACACCTGGGTGTTCGAGCATGTATACTTCCACTGCTCCTACCGGGCTCTAAAAAGCAACTTGGAACACATGTTACCAGGAAACTCTCATCGCGGATAGTATTACCTGACCAACCACCATAAGCAGGAGTTGGAGGATCGCATGAAGGAGATTATAACCATGTGGGAGGATTACTATGCCTACGTCAACAAGTTTGTGTAGGATCTCGGTGTAAGTAACGAGTAATCGATTACGAAAAACCTTCCTCAAAGCATCACCAGAATGTACTTCCAAAACTTCGACATTGACTATACAGCTCGAAAGGAGCTGCTATGGAGGGTGCGGGTCCTTAAGATCATAATTGAGACATTCCCATTTCACCGAAGCCTCTTCGCTGGCAACCACTTGCTCAAGGACATCAGGTTTGAGGAGTTCATACCGATGAAGGATCTCAGAGGCAGATCAGTCAAGCTGCTGGAAAGGCTTATGGAGACAGTGCTCACCAAATTTCCACATGACCGCAAGCTTATCTCAGTGCTAAAATCCTTTGCCATTGGGCTGGTTGATTGCGAAGAGAACGAGTTTTACATGTACTCGATGGACCTGAAGGACATCAAGAAGTTGATCAAGAAGAGCGAAGACTAAGACGTTTCCAATTACTACCTGCTGAACATGCAGGTGGATATGCGAATCAACTTGCTCAATCTCGCCGTTACCTTTGGACGTGACAAGGAGCTTACTGAATCGCTTTTTAGCTATATCCTTGCCTTGATCTTCCACCCTGACGAAAGTGGCATACCCATACGAGACACTGCCAGACTCAACCCTTCACTCATTCAACTGCTGTTTGATCTATTCCGGACAAAGGTGCCCGAGAATGCAGAGGAGAATAAGAAGAATAAATTCCAGGTAAGGCTAGCAGAGATACTTCACGAGTACATCGGACAAGTAAAGACGCAAGTGACTGGCGAGCAGCTGGTGGAGTTCATATCCATCTGCATGTAAATGATCGGCTCAGCAGAAAGGACTGTCCGTGAGGCTTACTTGTCAGCTCTTAAGACTCTTATTGGCAAGATAGAACAAACCCACTTTAACGCAAAAATTTTAGAGGATAAAGTGGTAGAAGGAATTTCTTCAGGTAACTCAAAGCAGAAGCTGATATGGAGCATTTGCCTGTTAGCCGCAAGCCATTCTGGCAAGCAAGTCGACTACAGCAAGTTCACGCATCTCTTCAACGAGTTACTCTTCGAGTAGGACTTCCTAATGAGGAAGGCAGCCATATTCCTCAATGGTTTCGTAACGCGCACCCGAAGAATCTCCTCAAGGAAGATCAATAAACTCACGGCTCTTCCTGAGTACATCAGGAAAACATTAGAGTAATTCGAGGATAGCGGGTTCTTGCGTCCCGAGCACATCCACGAACATCTGCTCCGGAAAAAGTGGCTGAGGAAGTACAGAAGCTACACAGAATGCGAGATTGTCGAGAAGACTCACTTCCCTGAAACATTTGAATTCCTCGATGAGCCAGAAAAGTGCGTAAAGTTCCTACGCACTTACCACACCGACCAGATAAGTTCAGAGGATGAAGTGGCTTTCATGACCAAGAAGGGCTCGATAATGAAGGAAATCACCGAACTCTCGGATATTCTTGGTTGGGTAATCAAAAAGTACAGCAAGTCAGTCAAGCTTAGCAAGCACCAGCTCAGCATCTACGAGAGGCTCTACGGTGAGAGGTTCTTCAAGTACCTGTTCGAAGTCGATCTCGGTAAAGGTTTCGTTAATACAGACACTGGCTGCCGCTTCTTTAAATCTACCAAGGATTTTATGATGGAATGTTTGGCTCGGATGGAGACTCTGGACAACCAGCTTGTTGTCAGCAACTATGCCACTATGTTGCTGAATGCCTATGAGCAGGTCTGGAGGAAGCATCGCAACGAAGATATATAACAATTCTGCAGAGACGCTATCAAATAGCTTATGGAGAAATCAGCTGGGCAGTTTTGGATACTGTTCTGCAAAGTAGCCCTTAACGGCTTGGGTTAGATTGGGTTCATTACGGAGTTCTTCGAAAGCTTCACACCGACTTCTCCGAGCTATTTCCGAGCAGTAGAACGCTTGCTGATCATCCATAGCAATCGATACGACAAGCTGTTCGGAATCCTTAAGACGACCATCCAAGCAGGGCATGGTCTGGCTAATCCAATTTTGCTGAAGAATATCAAGGCACTGATTTCGTTCCCCGACAAGCACTTCTTCGATCAGTCAGTCGCACAGAAGTCTGGTGTACTCGACACCTAGGCACTTCTGAAATAGGATCGTCTGGAGGCAGTAAGCGAGCACTTAGCTATCCGCACCAACAAAGACTTCCAGGAGTGGCTCTTGGTAACCCTGAGTCAATTCATCACAAGTGAGCATATCGATCTCAGAAAAATCGGCGGCAACTTGCTGTTCGAGTGCATCAATGCCACTGCCTAACTGCACAAATCAGCTAACAGCACGAAACTCCTGACGAAATTGCTGGAGGTTGCAGTCGGTTGGATGACCAACAACCGGGAGGAGATCAAGACCTAACAAAATAAGTTCCAAGTTTCGTTGGCGAGTCTTCTCTCAGAGATTTATACTCCCGAAGAGTTTAAGATCCTGCTGGGTCATCTTGTCAAACTATTAGTACCACAACCGCAGACGGTTCACTACCTGGGCACCCTATATAAGAGCCCATACAACTTCATGAAGCAGTCCGAAGCGGACTACCAGAAGTTCATTCTATGCCTTCTGGAGCTCTTGGAGAACCCTCTGCTCTACAAGGAGGTACTTCTCTGTATCTCTGGACTGTTATACTACCGAAAGCTTGGAAAGGATAGTCTCAACGAACCCTTCATTCTTAAGACTTCGCACTCGTAAACAGAAAGACAATAACGACACCAGATCCTCGAGAGCATCAAATCATTCACCAGCAACGAACGATACCGTTTAGTACTGCTCATGGCTCTGCTGCTGGCCGATGTCCACAATCTACGACTATATGACCAATAATTGGAGTACATCCTTGGAGGGCAGAAGTAGAAGGATAAAGTAAAGTTATGGGCAAAGCTGATGGTAGAGTCGCGAGGAAAGGCCTAACTCATTGAGGACGAACATACCAAATCCCTCTGGAACAAGATCAAGTCGTTTAGCAACCCCTACTTCTATCATGCATGATAGTCTGTTGCCTTTCGAATTAGATCTTTGTTATCTGTTATCTGGTATTCTCCCGAAATTCTGGCTAGTGATCTTGGCCTTAACAAATTTGGCAGTGGCATCATTAAACCCAATTATACGAATTGCAGAGTCCTTCGAGACAATGGCTGACGAACAAGAATACAACCTGGGTGAAGTCGTCTGGGCCAAGGTATACGGCTACGATTGGTGGCCAGCTCTGGTACATCCATCAATTAGTACGCAGGTTGTCTACAACGACTCATCCCACTTTCATGATTCCTATCGGGTAAATTTCTTCGGAGACTCCTCCTTGTACCTTTACAAATCCAATATAGTGCCTACCTGCCTCATAATAAACTGTCAAAGTATCTTAGCAATTACGATGTCTACAGCCAGCCCAACAGGTTTGTCGATGGCCTGCAAGAATCCATCGATTTGGCCAACAGGTACATCGCGTCTCAACCAACGGCCTAACAGGTGAGGGTGACCCAACCAAGTACTTCTAGCATCCTGGAACCATCAGCTGCACAAGTTAGAAATAGCTCGTTGCTCCAAGCTAGTCGAATTTAAATTAAAATTTCACCCGCAAACGAGCTTGCCTCCCAGTAGAATAGCTAACTTGGAGTCATGGTAACTGTGGAGGGAATTCGGAGCAGGACGTCATCATCAGAGAGCAAGAAGAAGGTCCGAAGAGGGACAAAAAATATCTTCAGGAAAATAAAGGTGACAGTCAATACAGTTATCGGTCTTCTGGAATCCGGCTATATCCGGAAGTTCGACGCTTTCTACCAAGACAGCTTGCTAACTGCCCAGCTCAAGATGAAGCTGAAGAGAATGCTGCTCAAGAAGTATGGATTAGATAACTTGCGGAGAAGAGCCATTCGCTTAATCAAAAATCATGAAAAGCCTTCGTCGTCTGTCGCGGAGACTCCTGAAAAATAGCAATCTTTTCATGATACCTTGAATAACGTCACCCCCTTCAAGGCCAGCACAACTCAGACCGAGACGGATCTAAATAATTCCCAGGTCAACCAAGATCAGAAGATAAAGATGGTGAGAAGGCTGTACGATACGCTGAAGAAGCGAGGAGTTGGGTTCTAATAAGGCAAGCAACTCAGCCTGCTCCTGGTCGACCGCCTGGTGATGGAGGCAAAGGAGTCTATGCTTTTCAAATTCACAAACGTTCTGCGCTTCCTCAACGTACTACACTAGTGAATTTAGATCGCATCCCTGGACAAGCTGAATAGCACCGAACTGGGGAAGATCGACTGGAACCAAAGAATCGAACTCTGATGTGTATATGCGTAAATCTCATAAGAGAAGCCTTCGAAGGGAAACTCAATATTATCTAAGTATTAACTTCACTATCAAAACAGCTGAGCAACTTCCATCACGAGAAGTAGCAGAACGAGCCCAATCAGTACGTTGAGCTTGATTTACAGTCTTCTCAGGTGTGTTGCAGGTAGTGTCCAGTTCCTTTGAAGCTGCTCCTCGTCTTCCAAGATGCTCGAGAAGTTCAATGTCGTCGATTGGGCCTTCTCGTATTCAATTGAGCGATCCAGCTCACCATTCTTCGAATCCTTCCGGTTCGAAGAATTCTTGACCTTCGTCTTGATATCGTCTAGGTTCTCTTGAATTGACTTTAACCAGATCTCATAGTCCGCCTTGAGATCTTTCAGCGTCCGATCACAAATCATCTTCTTCATGTAGCATGACTTGTTGAATAGCAGTGATACTTACACCTTCAATTTGCACTTCTTCTCCTATTGCGAACGAATGCTGATCCTCTCCTGGCAGTTGAAGTACGAGGAGTATGGAACATCGGCCATCTGACTCACATTCTCAATGGTGATGTCACCGCTAAGTCTATGACCATCTGTACTTTTATTCTTTCTTTAGGGTCTGGATTGTATGCAGGTTGGCTCTGCTCATCAACGGGACCTTCTCCACCTTAATATAGGCTCGGATCTACCTCACCTATCGTTGTAGCTCGTCGTTCTTCTTCCATTCAGTAATTTGGATATTCTCAGCCTGCTTCTTTTCAAGGTGTTGCCGGATTCCGAACAGAGAGCATTTGTCTGCTAGGAAGTAGTCGTAGTACTGCTGGACCGTGCATGGGAATGTAATCTCCGCAATGGTCTGCATACTCTCTCCGGACTGAGCTGCAGCATCGAAGAAACTGATTTCCAGCTTGGATCTGTCCATTTGAATTTCCTAACGGTCTTTGCCTTCGTCTTCCTCGTTTGTGGTGAGTATCTTCGCTTCTATTTGCTCTCCCTTCCAGAGCCCATACATCAACTTGAAGACATTTCCGACATGGACGAAACCACTGAAAGTAAAGGTACGCTCCTCGTTTCGGTTATGCATGTAGGTTCCAGTGATGGTGTTGCGCACCATCTCCATGCGCGAGATGGTATCGATGCGAATCGTAAACTTTTTGCTGATCCCAAACATGTACGAATTGAAGCAGAAGTGTGACTCACCGATGTATAGTCTACCAAAGAAGATGATTGCAGTGGAGTGGCAGGAACAGCTGTAGTCCTGGTAGATGGTTTCTGGCTATAGCTTGAAGAACTCGCAAATCACCTCACCTGAAGTCTTCTCCTTCTTCTTTATCATTTTTAAATATATGTGCGAACTGACCCAGGAGTATCTCTCGCAGTTGCTCAATGAGTAGTACAAGATCTGGAAGAAGCAAGTGCCCTTCCTGTACAATGTGCTTGGTTGTTACGAACTTGCGACCAACTCCAACACAATCGCATGGCTTCCCCAAAGGAGTATTGTGTAGGATGGTGCTGCAATCGAATCAAAGTTGCTACTGGGTACCAACAGTACTGATAAGAATAATTTGCTGCTCGCCAAAGTATTGCTCCCCACATCGGAGACGTTATGTGACATGTCGGAATACAAAACAGATGCCCAAAGTGACGAGTTAGGGCTCAAAAGATTGGAAATAACGGACAGCCTTCCGCAAGGGTCGGAAGTGCTGAGGTCGAGGGTCAATCCAAAGTATAGCTGGCTGGTGGCTAGCAAGAATGGAGGATATGACCCTGAGTTAGTACTCTACGATTTGAAAGAGTGTGCGGGAAAATAAAACCAGTAGCCAAGTTCGAGGTTAGAGGGGCATACAGCAGAAGGGTTTGGGCTGGACTGGAATCACCTGAACAGCAACTTGCTGCTTTCGGGTTCGCTCGATCGAAAGATCTGTATATGGGACGTGGAAAGATAGTCGGAACTTCGTTCAAAACCCATAAGTGAATACCACTTTCATAGCACTGGCGTGGAAGATGTGAACTGGAACAAACTGAATCCAGATATCTTTGCGAGTTGTGGCCAAGATAGACTCATAGCGATGTACCAATATTGTTGATGTAGATGGGACATGCGAGAGAGGAAGAAGAAGCCCGAATGTCAAAAGACTGGCCATGTCGGAGAAGTGTATACTTTGGACTTCTGCCCTGACTCTGAAGTACTTTTCCTTTCAGGAGGAGAAGATGGGTAAATAGGGCTGTGGGATATGAGAAATATCACCAAAAGAATACATACTTTTGTTGGGCACTCAGACTCAATAAACAAACTCAGCTGGTGCCCCACAAGAAGACTGCTGTTCGCATCCGCTTCCAGCGACCGTCGAGCAATAATTTGGGATGTCTCAAAATGTGGCGAAGGCAGTGAATACGAATAGTCTGGAGAGATAGTATTCATCCACGGTGGCCATCGCAGTCGAGTGCTGGACCTCGACTGGAGTCCTGAAGGCTAGATTATAGCATCCACCGAGTAGGGCGGGAATCTTCAAGTATGGCGCATGTCAAGTAGTGTCGAGAGCAAACCAGAATGATGATGCTGCTTTGGCTTCTGCTAGGTGTGCTCAATATAATTATACAGCCACTCACAATCTAATGTGGATCCCCTCCGCAAAAACGAAAAGATTCACCCTCTACCATCTGGAGGAGAATGAGACCTACATCAAAGACTTTTCTGGAACTTGCACCTACGTGGATCCGCTGAGCAAGGAAGAGCACATAAAAGAGAAAGGCAAGTTCTACATCTGCTCGAAGACGATCGTATTTGAAGCCGATCAGCAGAGCATCCCCATTATGAAGTTCAAGTACGAGCATCTCAAGAGCGAACCGAAGACATGTATTGCTTAAAATAGACTCAGCTGTTTAGGCAGATCCCAAGGCCAACCCATCGCTTAAAAAGCCTGTTGGATTGGAGTTCATCACCTTCGTGACTACGAAGATCATAACCATTAGATCATCGACATCGGCTCCTCCCGAACCCTTCCGTAACTACGACGACATCAGCACCCGCATAAGTACGTGACGAGTGATTGAGGCATCTACCCAAGCTACGAAAGTGTGGAAAAGCTGATGGATTGGATAGTCACGCTCTACGATTACGCCAAGAAGAAGAACAGCTTTGACCTCGAAGACAGCATCCATGAGATGATGGTGAAGAAGGAGAATAAGAAGGGCTTCAATATGAGCCTGATTGAAAGCGTCGCTGAGAAGCCACTCCATGAATAGACTAACATCTTTGTGAGAAGAATCCTACCGCTCAATCACGTCTACGGCTATATCTTTGTAACAGATGCAAAGGTGTATTTCGAGCCTTTCCATAGCTTACTTGGGAAGGCTGTTCACAAGATCGAGCTGTCTGACATTGCCCAACTGTTCAAGCGACGCTTCGAATTGAGAGAGGTAGCGCAGTAGTAATTCAGACGGGACTGGAAATAATCACTTCCAATGGAAAGTCCTACTATTTTACTTTCGAGTCAACTAACAACCGGAACAGGCTGTATTCGGCGCTGAGCAAGAAGGTGCCCGAGAAGTGCTTGAAGGTGGAATCACTCGACCGCATTACCTACCTTTGGCAGACCAAACAGATCAGCAACTACGAGTACCTTGTTCAGCTCAACCAAACCAGCAATCGTTCGTTTTCCGACCTCTCGCAGTACCCGGTATTCCCATGGGTTCTAACTGACTACGAAAGCGAAACAATCGACCTAAATAATTAAAAGGTTTATAGAGACTTGTCCAAGCCGATAGGTGCGCTCAATCCACAACGGCTTGAGCATTTCTTGATGAGGTATGAGGAGATGCCTGCACCTCGGTTCATGTATGGCAGCCACTATTCAACACCTGGATATGTCATCGGGTATCTATTGAGAAAGAAACCCGAGTATATGCTCAAACTTCAGAGTGGGAGGTTCGACAAGCCTGACCGACTATTCAAGAGCATCGAGGGTGATTGGAAGAACGTTTGGGAGAACCCAACCAGCCTGAAGGAACTCACCCCCGAGTTTTATCAGTCCGACCCATCCTTCTTGGTCAATCAGCTGGGACTTGATCTTGGGATTAAGCAGAATGGAGAACGAGTTACTGATGTCAAACTACCTGCTTGGGCCAAAGGTGATCCCAAACGCTTCTTGGACATCATGAAAGCCGCACTAGAGTCGGAATACGTATCGAACCACCTCCATGAATGGATTGACTTGATCTTCGGTTACAAGCAACATGGCCAAGAAGCAGTCAAGGCCAACAATGGTAATGGAAGCTTATCTACATAGTGTTCATGTACATCACCTACGAAGGGATGGTCGATATGGATAAGATAAAGGATCCCCTCGAAAAAGCTTCTTTGAAGTGCCAAATCAATGAGTTTGGGCAGTGTCCTCGCCAAATCTTCAAGATCGCACACCCAGCAAGAAATGCCTTGGAAGAGGGTAAAGCACCACCAGAGCTCGGCACAGCTGAAAGCGCTGAAGAAGAAGAGATCGATTGGAACAAGCACTCAGTTCCAACTGAAGTCGCTAAAAACAACTTAAAGAATGTGGAACTGTCGAGCTTGTACTCTTCCACTGGTAAGCCGAAACTGAAGACTGTGCTTAGCATGGGAAAGCCTGCAGATGTGAAGTTTAGCGAGATTCCGAAAATTCACCGTGCGCCAATCACTAGGATCGTTCCATTGACGTCTCGACCAAATACCGTCGTTACGATTGGCCAGGATGGCTTTCTCAAGGTCGTTGACTTGTATGATAAGAACTGCCAGAAGAGCTTCAAGATATGCGAAGTGTGCATTTCTGCCATCGTTGCCGTTAAGGCAGATGAACTGTATGCATTGGGCAGCTGGGATAACAACATCTATCTCTTCAACATCGCTTCCGGTAATAAGTCTAAGCCAGTTGTCGCTCACAATAACTCCATCTCTGATCTGAAGTATCTCCAGCGCAAGAAGAGGATTCTGTCGTCAAGCTGGGACTGCTATATCAAGATGTGGAGGGTTGTTGGATCCAACCTCGACAATGAGGAGGAGCTAATTGACCACGACAACCAGATTACTTGCATGGCAGTAGACGATGAGGAGCAGTGCCTAGCCTTCGGCGACGTAGAGGGAAATGTAGTGTCTGTCAACATCGAAGAAAAGGAGAAGCTATTCAGTGTGAACATTAACAACCAACGAATCATTCGGCTATTCTTTTTACATAGCAACATCGTAGTTGGAGGGTAAACCGATTTGCGATTGCTGGATAACAGAGGTACTGAACAAATAATGCAGGTTCGCTGATGTCAGCATTCGTTGTCGAGCAAAAGAACGGGTTGATCACTGATTTGGCGATGGATGGCGAACATCTTTACAGCATTACCAGCAAAAAGCATTTGGGGCTGTACGATGTTGTTGAGGAAAAGAAGCTGGGAAGCTACTTCAATGACTATCGTACAAGCGAATAGGACAAGTTGCCACAGGACAAAGAACTAACTTGTTTGGCCATTGCAAATGATTCCACAGTCGTAGTGGTGGGTTCCTCCCTCGGAAGCCTATACATACTCAGGAGCTGATAGTAGGGATATGTAAATGGGACACAATCTTCTCTTTGATGTGCGGCTTTGGCCCCATCCGCTGTCAGATTCTATTAGTAGTGTAGCATAATAATAGATATCCGCCTATGCATCTATCAATGGTGGCCGCGTGCTGTTCCTGACTCCCACACCTGGTTTACGTTGGCATCGAAGAAGACCAAATTTCCGTCATCATCCATGAATAGGACATAAGGACCCTTTCCTCTGTTGACATGCCTGTATTACATTAGGGTGTTACGGAGCGAGAGGAAGTTTCCAGAGTGGGGTCATCTTACCATCATAGAGTACAACGTCTCCATCGTTCTGAACACCTAACTGATAGGGAGGCTGTCCCTTTCCTTCAGTCTTGGTCGACCAGATCTTGTTTTCTTTACAGAAGTGGGACGAGACGTAGATCGAAAAGTCTCCGGTCGCCTCAACAACTGCGAAGTAGTTCTTGGACTTGGACATCAAAACCTGGCCGGGTGCTGAATTACAATGGCGGTACCGAGAAGGATTTGGGAGTGCACACGATCGTGCCCATGGCTTTGGAGATATGCAACCAATGCTTTATGCTCCTCTTCCTCTTCAAGCTTAGCAGTCTTCTTCTCGATGTGCTTTTCGGCCATCTTGTTAAGCATCTTGAACATGGCTCCTGAGAAGAAAAGATATGGTTTATAATTTGCTCAATGCCGTCGGGATTTATAATGCAGGAGAAGTAAGACAGTTAATGCTATATCCCTTTGGTAACTGTTGGTACGATATTGGGGTTTGTATGTTTCTGCTATGAGTACTGTGTTAGCTTAACTGCCATATGCAACAGCAGGCATCA